>Ga0335397_10001373_pt1 | contig 33153 bp, 22 predicted proteins | sample MAT04_FD_205740 | JGI IMG/M metagenome (GOLD analysis project Ga0335397, IMG submission 205740) | Freshwater microbial communities from Lake Fryxell liftoff mats and glacier meltwater in Antarctica - MAT-04 (spades assembly) (version 2) ... | reverse complement strand
CGCGATCCGCGATCCCCGGATCGTGACCGAGCACGCTGCCGCGACCGGCAGCGGGCAAAAACTGGAGCCCCGCAACCCTCGTTTGACGCCGTAGAGTGGTTCGCTGAGTCTGCAAAGGACGCTTCGGCCTGGGGGAAGTGGTTCTCGAAGGCGGACGGGAAGTCCTTCTTCACGGTGCGCGTTCGTGTTCCAGACTGGGTGGCGAGGCAGATGATGCGCAACCCGAAGCTCGACGGGATCGGCCCTGCACGTTCGGCCGAGGGGCCTTTGATCAACCTGATCAACCAACATGGAACAATCGACGCGCTGGGCGCCAACGCGGTCCCGTAGGAGGTGCAAGATGTCGAATCGACGACCGTACGCCCTTGTTGATCTCCGCTGGTTGCCGCTGCCAACTTCACTGCACTACCCGGCCACCAAGGCCTTCGGTTCGACTGGGTATCGCGAGGAAGATGGTCCCTCAGGGCTGTTCAGTGTCTATGTGAAGCTCCTTGGCGGCGTTCGACCCGGTCCGGGAGTCGAGCAACCAGCGCGGCTCTATGCGCTCGTTGACGGGTTGCGAGCGCGGCTTCCACAGATAGGTACGAAATTCGTGATCAGTACAGGGACGACGGTCGTAGCCGAGTGCCTAACACGGGATCGAGGTGAGGAAGAGGCGGACTCGTGAACGTCATCACGCTCTATCGACCCGTTGGTCCCGAGGAGCTGGAGCTGATCAAGAACTCGGGGTGGAAGGCGTTCCCGCCGCGCCTTCCCGAGCAACCGATCTTCTATCCGGTCGTGCAAGAGGAGTACGCGGTGCGCATCGCGCGCGACTGGAACGTGCCTGCGAGCGGCGCGGGCTTCGTCACGCGATTCGACGTGGAGGCGGAGTACCTGAAGCAGTTTCCCGAGCAAGCCGCCGGAGGGCAGGAACACACGGAGCACTGGATTCCGGCAGAGCACCTCGACGAATTCAACGCCCACATCGTCGGCGCGATCGAGGTCATCGCGGAGTTTCGGAAGTGAGCATTTCGTCGCGAGCCGCAAGCTGGCGAAGTTCGGGTCGACTTCGGCTCGAGCGAGCATCGAGCCGTTCTTGAAGCACCCGAAGGGGGGCGGTGGAAAGCGAGGAAGGCGCGAAGATCGATAAGGCCGGCGGCCGTCTGCACTGAGCGGGCTTGGGTTGGGGGGCCCAGGGAGGACGAACGCAGCGAAGGTCACGTGGACCTTCATCGAGTCCATGTGACCTTCGGGGGGTGAGCGCTCCCGCGAGGCGCCAGAGTGGCGCCTCGCGGTGCTTGGCGTGCCGGCGAGCTACTGGAGCAGGCCGGGGATGTTGACGACCGACTCGTAGATCTTGCCGGTCGCCGTCGTGATGAAGAGGCTGCGGCGATCGGCGCGGCCGAAGGTTACGTTGGTCGGCGAGTTCGGAACCGTGATCGAGGGCTCTGCGCCGTAGCGCGTGCCGTCGGCCTTGTAGACGTTGATGCCGAGGCGCCACGCGACGTAGACGTTGCCGTTGTCGTCGACCGCGATGCCATCGGGATCGTCGTTCGTCGACGGGTCAGTCACCGCGACCGTCGGCTTGGGGAACGTGGCGAAGAGGCTCGGGTTGGTCAGCGTGCCGTTCGCAGCGACCGTGTACTTGCGGACGAAGGGCTTCGTGCCGAGGGCCGGCGAGGTGACGGTGATGTAGAGCGTCGAGCCGTCCTTCGTGAGCGCGATGCCGTTGGGGCGCGGCGCATCGGGGAAGTCCTCGAGGAGGAAGGCGCCGCCGTCCGTCATGATGCGGACGAGATGGTTCGTCGTCGCGGTCAGGCTGCCGTAGCCCGGGTCCGTCGCGTAGATGGTGCCGCTCGTCGGGTGCTGGACGAGGTCGTTCGGGACGTCGAACGGGAACGTGCCGCCGTCGCCGTCGTTGTACATCGTCGCAATCGTGGTCGCGGCGCCGCCGTCCGGGGGCGTCCGCGTGATCGACGTGAGCTCCGCGGTGATGAGGTTGTTGTTCTTGTCGACCGAGTTGCCGACCGCGCCGGTACCAGGGCCGCTGCCCGCGTTGCGGATCTCGTCGACCTGGCCGTTGGCGAAGTTGACCTTGAGGAGGAGGCCGGAGAGGGGGCGCGACACGTACAGGCCGTCCTTCCACCACTGCGGGCCGTCGGCGAAGCCGTTCGCGTCGGCGACCTGCTTCGGCGCCGCGATGCCTTCGATCGGGTTCGTCTTCGAGACGACGCTCGTGTCGGGGTTGGTCGACGTGTCCGAGCCCGTGCTCGAGTCGAGGTCAGTGGTGCTCGTCTCCGGCTGCGTACCCGCCTCCGGATTCGTATTCGTGGACGGTGTGCTGTCGCTGCTCGAAGAGCACGCGTACACCGCAGCAAGGGAACCGGCGATCACGACAAAAGGTAGGATTCGACGCTTCATATTACGCCGAGCCTAGCATCGCCCTGCCGCATCGTCGAACCCGCAAAGGCTGCATCCGCGTAGCGAATTGCCCCGGGTTTCCCGTAATGGCGCAGAAGGCGCCGGTAATGTCGGGAGCCTACTGGAGACGGCCGGCGACGTTCGTCTTCAGCTCCAGAACCTTCCCGCCCTTCGTGGTCACGAAGAGGCTCTTTCGGTCGGCCCCGCCGAACGTGACCGAGGTGGGCTCGCCCTCGATGGCCGTCTGCGGGACCTTCCCTCCGAACGCCTCGCCGCTCGGCTTGAATACGGCGATTCCCGTCTTCACGGCGACGTAGAGGTTGCCGCTGTCGTCGACCGCGATGCCGTCGGGGCTCGAGTCGACCGGGAGCTCGAAGAGCTTGCCGCCGTCGACGAGCGTGCGATCCGCGCTGATCGTGTACTTGCGGATGAACGGCGGCGTCCCCTCGGCGGGAGCAGTGAAGCCGACGTAGAGGATGTTCTGCTCCTTCGTCAGCGCGAGGCCGTTCGGGCTCGGGTTGAAGTCGTACGAGCCGGCGATGGTGGCGTAGCCCGCGCCTGGCGCGATCCTGAAGAGGTGACCCGTGGCCGGTCGCGGGTTCACCTCGTAGCCCGGGTCGGTCACGTAGATCGTCCCGTCGTCCAGGGCGACGAGGTCGTTCGGGGTGTCGAACGGGATCGCCGCGGCGGCGTCCGGGTCACCCGCGAGGTAGCCGGTCGCGAGGACCGTGACCTGGCCGACGCCGGTGGCGGTGAGCGCGGTGCGCGTCACCGACTTCAGCTCGGCGGAGATGAGGTTCCCGTCCTTGTCGGTCGAGTTGCCGATCACGCCGGTGGTCAGCAAATCTCCGGCGCGCAGCTCCGTGTAGTTGGTGCCGTCCGACTTGAACGTCGTGAGGATGCCCTTGCCGCCCGCGAGGTTCGCCGCGAACGGCAGCGAGACGAAGAGCTGCTGGCGCACGTCGCTCCACGCGGGGCCGTCGACGAAGTAGGGCGTGCCGCCGGGAGGAGTGAACGTCCTCACGGTGCGAGGCGTGCCGAGGAGGATCGGGCTGCCGCTCGGGTCCACGCCGCCCTGCGGGGGCGCGGCGTCCGGAGTGGGCGTCGTACCGGCGTCGTCCCCGGGCGGGGTCGTGCTCGGATCCGTCGTGTCGCTCGGCGGGGGAGTGGCCGCGGGCTTCGAGTCGCCGCCCGAGCTCGAGCAGGCAACGGCGACGGCCGTGGAGGTCACGAAGAACGAGCAGACGAGGATGCGTTTCATAGGCAATGGCTCTCCACCCGGCATGCTCGGGTGCGTTGGAAGTGTTTGGTGAGGACGCCGCTACTGGTTGATGCCGGTGACGTTGACCTTCACCGAGTAGATCTTCGTGCCCTGCGTCGTGACGTAGAGCGTCTTCAGGTCCGTGCCGCCGAAGGCGATGCCGGTGGGCTGCTCCGGGATCGCGACGTTGCCGATCTTCTTTCCGTCGGCCTTGAAGACCGTGACGCCCGCCTTGTTGGCGACGTAAACGTTGCCGGCCTTGTCGACCTCGACGCCGTCGGGGCTCGCGTCGATCTCGAGCTCGGCGAAGTGTGAATGCTCTGCGAGCGTGCCGTCGTCCTTGAGAAAGTACTTCTCGACGTACGGCTTGATGCCCGCGGGCGGACGCTCGAAGGCGACGTAGAGGATCTTCTGGTCGGGCGACAGCGCGACGCCGTTGGGGCGCGGCACGTCCTGGAACGTGTCCGCGACGGTGACGACGCCGTCCGCTCCGATGCGATAGAGGCGATTGGCCTGCGGAGGAGGCTCGGCGAAGTAGCCCGGGTCGCTCACGTACATCGAGCCGTTCTTGTGCACGACGACGTCGTTCAACGTGTCGAACGGGGACGTGCCCTTCTCGCTCGGGTATCCGGTCGCGACCACGGCGGGCTCGGCGTTGGGGGCGCCGCGCACGAGTCGCTTCGCCTCGGCGGTGACGAGCGCGCCATTGCCGTCGACCGCGTTGCCGATGGGGACGTCGCCGCCCTTGATCGTGCCGCCGCGCACCTTCATGGCCGACCCGTCCGGGCGCACGCGGTAGAGCCCGGGGACGTCGCCGTCGCCGATGGGCACCGTGAAGAAGAGGACGTTCTCACCGGCGTGCCATACCGGGCCGTCGGTGTAGCTCCCGGTGTCGATGAGGACCTTCGCGGTGCCGACGCCCTGGATCGGGTTCTTCGAGGCCTCCTCCGCGGAGATGCCGCCCGCGGTCTGCCCGGTGTCATCGGACTTGCTCGAGCACGACGCGACGAGGAGACCGACGAGCCCGAGCGGAACGACGAAGAGCTGAGAGAGGCGGTTCATGGGAGTGCTCCGGGTGAGGGCGGATCGATTCACGGGCACGGGTTCGGGTCCGTCGTGGCGGGGTCGGTGCCCGGGTCGGTGGTGCCGGAGGTTCCGCCGGAGGTGCCCGTCGCGCCGCCGTCGGGCTTGGCGTTCGGGAGGAGCGCGGCGATGTCGGGGACCTCGTCGACGCGCTTGAACGTGTAGCCCTTCGCCTTCAAGATCGGCACGATGTACTGGACCATCTGGTACGTGCCGCCCGAGTCCGGGTTGTTCATGTCGATGAAGTAGGGGTCGTGCATCAGCACGATGCCCTTGCCGACCGTGTCGATCTCCCTCACGTAGAGGTCTCCGCACTCGGTGACGGTCTTCAGCGTCGCCGCCTTCCAGCACTCGGCGTCGGAGGCCTGGTTCGCGCCCATCGTGCCGCCGATGTTCCAGAGGATCGGGCCGATGTACTTCTTCATCGGCGTCGCCTCGAGCACCGCCGCGGCGTGATCGTTCCAGTGGCCGTAGGGCGGGCGGAAGAGCCAGATGTCGTTCTTGATCAGCGGCGCGATCTGCTTGTCGACGTCGATGAGCTCGGCGACGACCTGCGCGTCCGTGAGCGCCGTGGGCAGGTTCTCGGTGAGCGACGTGTGGTGCTCGGTGTGGTTGGCGATCAGGTGGCCGTCGTCGAGGACGGTCTGCAGCGTGGTCGCGCCTGCACCGTCGTTCTCGATCGCCTGGCCCCACACGAAGAAGGTCGCGCGGATGCCCTGTGCCTTGAGGTAGTGCGACAGCTCGATGGTGCGGGCGCCCGGGCCGTCGTCGAAGGTGAACGAGAGCGTCTTCAGGGGCATCGAGGCGCCGGTGAGCGGTGTCTTCGAGAGCGCCTGGGCGCCGTTGCAGGTCTTCTCGGGCGTGGACCCCGACGACTTCGAGCACCCGACGTGACCGGCGGCGAGCATGGAGAGCACGATCGCGGGGGCCGCGACGCTCACCCATGAAGGGAGCTTCTTCGAGGACATGCTGTCGGACTTCATGGGAGGGACGGATGCAGGCGGTGGGCCATTGGTTGACCTGACGCAGAATCTCGTGGCCGATCCGCATGCCAATCGCGCGTGCCGCACATCCTCGAACAGAGCCGCCTCGTTCGTGTCACGTCGCCACGTCACGGCAGGTGTGGGAGCACGCATACGTCGTTCAGCGCGCGCACGGATCGGTGGGGCGCTCGTTCTCGTCGAGGCCCGTGTTGCGTGATGCCTCCGGCGCGGGCGGCGCAGGGGGCGCAGCGTCTATGGCGCCCGCGTGGGCGTCGGGGGCGCCGGCGTCCGGCGTCGTGGGCAGCGCGGGCAAGCGCGAGGCGATGTCGGGTACTCGGTCGATGCGGACGAAGGTGTAGCCCTTCGCCTTCAGGATCGGGACGATGTACCGGACCATGTCGACGGTCCCGCCCTTCGAGGGGTCATCGTCGATGAAATACGGGTCGTGCATGAGCACGACGCCGTGACCGACGCGTTCGATCTCGCTGACGTAGAGGTCTCCGCACTGTCGAGGAGTGAGCACGAGCGCATCGGTCGACGGCCGCCAGCAGTCCCAGTCCGCGGCCTGATCGGGGCCCATGTGATCGCCGATGTCCCAGTTGATCGGGCCCACGTACTTGCGCATCGCCGACGCGTTGAGGTCTGCCGCCGTCTGCATGTCGAAGTCGCCATAGGGCGCGCGGAAGAGGAAGCGGTCGCCGAGGAACGGGGCGATGAGGGCGTCGGTCTGCGCGACCTCGTGGACGACGGCGCTCGCGGAGAGGGGGAGGCCGCCCGTCGCGCGACCGGTGAGCGACGTATGCGTCTGCGTATGATTTCCGATGAGGTGGCCGTCGGCGACGAGCTGAGCGAGCACGGCCGTACCGGCGGTGAGCATCATGCCGTTCACGAAGAACGCCGACGGGATGCCCTGCGCAGCGAGGTACGACGAGAGCTCGACGGTACGCTCGCCGGGGCCGTCGTCGAAGGAGAGCGCGAGCGTCTTCGCGGGGAGCGATGCGCCGTTCAGGTCGAAGGTGTCGAAGGCGAGCGTGCCGGCGCAGCCGTGGTTCGCTGCGATTCGTACGTCGCGCTGCTGGTCCTTCTCGCAGCCGCCCGGCAACGTCAGCGCGACGAGGGTGCCGGCTGCGGCGAGGCCGCGACCGACGGCGATGAGAGTGCGGCCAGTGCGCGTGCGTGTACGTGCGCGCTCAGGTGCGCGACCGGCGACCGCCGGCAATGGGTTCGTCGACGAGTCGAGGTGATGCCGCATGACGGCGGCGGGTGCAGACGGTGGGCCGAGCGCACGCGGTGTGCGGATGAGAGACGACGGCGCTCGAGGTGCTCGCTAACGATGCGTGCGCGTGCGCGAGTGGGTCAACGCGCGCGGCCTGCGCCGTTGGATTTCGCGTCGGTGTGCTCGGCGTGCTCGGTGCGTTCGGAGCGGTCGCTCTTGTCGCGGGGCATGTGGATCTTCGCGGGGATGCCGCTGGCCACCGCACCGGCGGGGACGTCGGCGAGCACGACCGCGTTTGCGCCGATGAAGGCGCCCTTGCCGATGCGGATGGGGCCGAGGATGCGTGCGCCGCAGCCGACGACGACGTCGTCCTCGATGATGGGGCAACCGTTGTCCTTGGCGGTGCCGACGGTGTTGTTACCCATGAACTTCACGCGAGCGCCGACCTTGGACGTGCCACCGATGACGGTGCCGAGGGTGTGCGCGAAGTTGACGCCCTCGCCGAGCTCGATCTCGTTTCCGATCTCGATGCCGTAGAGGACGGTGGTGACGAGCCGCAGCGCGTGATTTGCGCCGGGCACGTGCCATCGGCGGGCGGACTCGCGGAGCCGTGTGCTGAGGAGGACCTTGTAGCCGTCCTGCGAGAGCGCGACCCTGACGGCCTCCTTCATGGGCGGCGTGGAGACGTCCTCGACGGTGTCGCTGCCTTTGCGCCTCATGGACCGGGCGAGCTCGATGGCGTCAGCGGCGATGCGGCGGAAGAGACCCATGCGAGAAGGTTAGCGCGGAGAGGGGCGGTGGGGGAGAGAGGGAGAGAGAGGAGAGGAGAGCGGGCACGGGCACGGGCACGGGCACGGGCACGGGCAGACGAGACACGCGTGACCGATCGGCTGTTCGAGGCGCGCGCGCCGCGCCAGCTCGGCAAGGCATGAGAGGCCCGAACGCTCCCTCGTGCTCGAGCCTGTGGTGCGTCGTCGTCACATCAGTTTGGCGACGCGAGCGTGCGGAGGTCCTGAGGCCCGTCGACCGATCGAAGGTGGCCATCAGGGCCCAAACAAAAGTGGCGTCGAGGAGCGGCGCAGGGGGGCGGCCCTCTCACGCGCGCACGGTAGCGGCGGGACGTCGGCCAGTAGCCAGACCATTGCAGGGCACGCCTGGGGACCCCGCTTCGCAGGCGTGTCTTCGGCGCGGAGCGCCGTTCGCCGAAGGCGAATCACGCCGGGCAGATAGCATCGCGGGGAGGCTCGCGAAGCGAGGGGCGGAGCCCGACCAGGGAGAGGGCCGCCCCCCGGAGCCGCGGCCTCGAAGCCGCGCTAGACCCCGGAGCCCTTGACGACCACGCCGAACGTCTTCGCGAGAATGTGAATGTCGAGCCAGGGCGACCAGTTGCGCACGTAGTACACGTCGATCTGCACGCGCTGCGCGAAGCTCGTCGAGTTGCGGTCGCTCACTTGCCACATGCCCGTCATCCCCGGCGGCGCTCGCAGGATGATCTTCTCCTGGCCGCCCATCTCCGTCAGCTCGCGCTCGATGTACGGACGCGGGCCCACGAGGCTCATGTCGCCGATGATCACGTTGAGCAGCTGAGGGAACTCGTCGAGCGAGAACTTCCGAAGGACTCGTCCGATCCGCGTCACGCGCGGGTCCTTCCGGAGCTTGTGATAAATCTCGTACTCCGCGCGCAGCTGCGGGTCCCCATCGAGGATGGCCTTGAGCCGCTCCTCGCCGTCGCCGTGCATCGTGCGGAACTTGTAGGCCTTGAAGAACTCGCCGTCCTTACCGAGCCGGTTCTGCCAGTAGAAGATCGGCCCCTTCGAGTCGAGCTTGATCAGTAGCGCGATCAGCGCGAGGAACGGCAGCACGAAGAACACGCCCATGCTCGTGAGCGTCGCGTCCATCACGCGCTTCGCGAGACGAGGACCCGGGAGGAGCAGCTGCTGCCTGACCTCGACGCCGAGGATGCCGCCGAGGTTCTTCGCGGGAACGCCGAGCGTCGCGAAGCCGAAGAGATCGGGGATGACCAGGAGGTGCGAGAACTTCCCGCCGACGCGCTCGACGATCTGCAGGAGCTTCGGGCCGTCGACGCCGGGCATCGCGAGCACCGCGTACGGGATCTTCAGGCGCTGCGCGAGGATCGGCGCGAGCGACAGATCTCCGACCACCGGCACGCCCTCGACCTCGGCGAACTTGCCGCGCGGGAACTGCGAGGCGTCCTTCGTCACCGGCGCCCGCGTGCCGCGCGGCCTCGCGCTCTCCGGCCCGAGGAACTGGTTGTCGTCGCTGCCGGTCGACACGCTCGAGATGTCGACCTTCGACTGCCAGGACGAAGGCGGAAGCGGGATGTGATCGGAGCTGATGGGCCCGCTGAGATCGCCGTCCGGCCCGAAGATGTCGTCGGAGAGCGCCTGCCGCTGCGACTCGCTCATGAAGTGCGCCGCGGAGACGTTCACCGAGTAGACGTCCATCACCTCGTTCGTGAAGCTCGCGCGGAGCGTGCCGTGCTTCGCCGGGTCGTCGTCGAGCAGCATCACGGGCTTGAGGCCCGAGCGCGGCTGCGCCTTCAGCGTGCGCACGATGAGGCGGCCCGTCTTCGCGGCGCCGAGCACGCACACGGGGATGCCCCACCACGCCTGCGTGCACAGCTTGTTGCGCACGATCGAGCGGACGACAGGGACGAGGAACAACGTCGCGAGCCACCACACGCCACGGACGAACACTCCCCACTTCACGATGGGCAGGTTGCCGAGCGTCGAGAGCAGCGAGGCTCCGAGGTGGACGAGCGAGGTCGAGAAGACGATGTCGCGGATCTCGTCGGGCGTGCTCTTCGCCATCGGCGAGTAGAGCTCGAGCCCGAGGAACGTGAGCATGCAGAGGCCGATCGACGGACCGACGACGAGCCACGAAGTCCAGTCGGTCGTGCCGAGATCGGAGTACGTGCGGGCCCAGTGCACCGCCGTCGCAACGAGCGCGGCGAGCAGCAGCGAGAAGAGGTCTGCGAAGAGGAGCGTGACGACCGTGAGGGTCGGCTTCGTGAGGACCTTGAGGCCGGCGACGTCCTTGTTCTCACGCGCGGCGAGCGAGACGTCCGCGACGTAGCCCGTGTTCTTCCGGACCTTGAGCTGCTCGACCAGGCCGCGCGCGATCGCCTCCTCGGTGCACGCACCGAGCGAGACGAGGATGCGGCCGATCTGTCCGCCGCGCTCCTCCTGGATCGCGATCGCGCGGTCGATGTTCTCCTGCGTGACGGAGCCGTTGCGGAGGAGGACCTCGCAGAGGAGGCTGCCCTTCCGTGACGAGACCGCGGGCGCCGAGGAGCCGAGCATCCCTCCCTGCGGGATGCGAACCACCGGCGGGACGAGCGCGGCGGGCATCGCGGCGGGCGGCGCCGCATAGCGGGCCATCGCCTCGTCGGCCTCGGCGTCCGTCGGCATCGCGCCGCCGTCGGCCGACACGGACATGGGCGGCAGCGCGATCCGCGGCGAGGGCGGCGGGGCTCCCGCGGCCGGCGTGATCTTGTGCGGCGCGATGCCGATGCTGCCGACCGCCGCGATCCCTCCCATGAGCGTCGCATTGGCGGGCCCCGAGCCCCTGGTCGCCGGCGTGCCAGCGTGCGGCGTGCGGCGACGCGGCACGATCGGCGGCGGGTTCACCTTGCCCGCGCCGATGAGCGTGGTCGTGGCCGGCGCCACAGAGGCCGTCGACGACGGCTTGGCGACGACGATCGGATCGATCGGCGCCTCGCTCACGGCGTCGCGTGCCGCCTGTGCCTTGGCCTCGGCGCGCTTGCGCACGCCTTCTTCGATCGCGGCGCGCGCGCCGTCGGGAAGCGTGGAGGAGAGGGTCGCCTGCAGATCCGCTGCAGCTTTGGTTTCCGTGCTCTCGGCCGGGCTGCCCGGGTCGGGAGGCGGAGGCGTCTTCACGTCCCCGCTCTGATCAGAGCTGCTCACCCGCGAGAGTATAGACGAGTCTGTCGTCTCGCTTCCACCGCGGAACCACCCAGGATCGCAGGGCTTCGCCGAGCAGGTAGAGGTGCTCGAAGTGATCGCGAGGCCCGGCGCCACGGAAGCCGCGGACGTGCAGATTGCCCGCATCCGCCCGCTTTACGAGCTTCATCGAGCGCCAGCCGGCCTCGTCGAGGGTCTGGGTGGGGACCTCGATCGCGGTGAGGAGGGCCTGGGTCGCCTCGGTCGAGCTCGCGTAGTCCGGCGGGATGATCGCCGAGTGCGTGATCGCCATCGTCTTCTGACCGGCGGCCGCGTCCTTCGCGAAGCGAACGAACGAGCGGATCATCTTGAGGTCGACCCGCTCGGCGCCGCGGAGTGTGGAGACGCCCGCCGTCTTCGGGTTCGGGTCCATGTACTGCGAGTGCAGGCTGTCGTTCAGGATGACGGTGTCGACCATCGCGTAGTAGCGGTCGACGCCGAGGATCTTCCCCACGGCCGCGAAGCCGGCGCTCCACGAGGCGAGCGCGAGGTGGCGCACGTGCAGCCCCTTGCGGCCGGTCTGGGTCTCGAGGTTCTTCACGAGCTCGTCGAGCATGCGGCCGAAGCGCGCCGGATTCGCGAGGGCCGCGGAGTACGCGCCGCTGCCGATCCCGTACCCGCACGAGACGAAGACGGCGTTGACGCCGCTCTCCTTCATCTGGCGCTCGGCCATCTGGCCCGCGTGGAAGTGGAAGACCACGTCGACGCCGCCGTCGTCCGTCACGAAGCTCGACTTCGGCGACAGGTAGGTCCCGAAGCTCAGGCCGCGCCAGCGCTCCCACTCCTCGATGCGCGCCGGGGGCGCGACGAGGTCCGTGGTCGCTCCTGCCTGGACGTGCGGGATGCGCGCGGCGACGTTCGTCGTGAGGACCGCCGCGGCGGGCGTGGCCGGCTCCGTGGCATTCGCCGTCGGTGCCTGAGCGATGAACGCGCTCGCGAGGGCCACGCAAACGATGCGCAGCGTTCCCGGCAGATGTGCGCGGCTCCCCATCGGCGGGGGACCTTATTCGAAGCTCCGATAGTTTGAGCTCAAAAAGTGTTCGGGCCCGGCAATTGGGTGGCACATGGACCTACCCAAAGGCCGGATCGACCGGAAAAATACGAGGATCGTGCATTCAGTCGATGCGAAGCCCTGGCGCAGGGAACTTCGCGCAGAGCGCCTTCACCTCGGCCGCCACCTTCGCGATCTCGGCCTCGTCGTTCGGCTTGGCGACGACGCGCTCGATCCACGCGGCGAGGCGCTCCATCTCGGGGATGCCCATGCCGCGCGAGGTCACCGCCGGCGTGCCGATGCGGAGGCCCGACGGGTCGAACGGCTTGCGCGGATCGAACGGGACCGCGTTGTAGTTCGCGACGATGCCGGCGCGGTCGAGCGCCTGCGCGGCCGGCTTGCCGGCGATGCCCTTGCTCGTGAGATCGACGAGCATGAGGTGGTTGTCGGTGCCGCCCGTCGTCACCGCGAAGCCGTGATAGACGAGCGCCGCCGCGAGCACCTTCGCGTTCTCGACGACGCGGTGGATGTACTCCTTGAAGGAGGGCTCGAGCGCCTCGCGCGCGGCGACCGCGATCGCGGCGGTGGTGTTGTTGTGCGGTCCGCCCTGGAGGCCCGGGAACACGGCCTTGTCGATCGCCGCGGCGTGCTTCTTCTTGCAGAAGATCATGCCGCCGCGCGGGCCGCGGAAGGTCTTGTGCGTCGTCGACGTGACGACGTCGGCGATGCCGATCGGCGAGGGATGCGCGCCGACCGCGACGAGCCCGGAGATGTGCGCGATGTCCGCGGCGAGGATCGCTCCGACCTCGTCGGCGATCGAACGGAAGGCCTCGAAATCGAGCGTGCGCGGATACGCCGTCGTCCCTGCCCAGATCACCTTCGGGTTGTGCTCCTTGGCGAGCTTGCGCACCTCATCCATGTCGATGCGGTGGTCCTCGCGGCGCACGCCGAACGGGACGCTCTTGAAGTACTTGCCGGTGATCGACACCGTGTGACCGTGCGTGAGGTGACCGCCCGCCGGCAGGCCGAGGCCCATGACGACGTCGCCCGGCTGCATGAACGCGAGGTAGACGGCGAGGTTCGCGGGGCTGCCCGAGTAGGGCTGCACGTTGACGTGCAGATCCTCTTCGCCGCCCGCGGCCGCGGTGGCGCCGAACAGCTTCTTCAGGCGGGAGATCGCGAGCTCCTCGACCTGATCGATGACCTGCTGGCCCTCGTAGTAACGCTTGTGCGCGTAGCCCTCGGAGTACTTGTTCGTGAGGCACGAGCCCGTCGCCTCCATCACCGCACGCGAGGCGTAGTTCTCGCTGGCGATGAGACGCATCGTCTCGTGCTCACGGACGTTCTCCTCGTCGATGAGCTTCGCGATCTCGGGGTCCGCCTGAATCAGGTTCCGCTCGGCCATGCACTGCGAATAGCCCACAAATCACGCCGCGTCACCGGTCAGGCGCAGTATATAGATGAGCCATGCGCGGCCTCGTAACGCTCGCAACCGTGTCTGTCGCGGCGCTTCTGTCGGGAAGCGTTTCATCCGCTGCGCACGCCCAGGAATCCGTGGGCGCGCCGGCGGCCGCGCCTGTCGGAGCCCGGCCCGCGCCTGAAGCTCTTGCGCCTGAAGCTCTTGCGCCTCCTGCCGCGCCGCCGGCGCCCGATGTCGCAGAGGACCCCACGCTCCGCAAGGTCGTGGCCGAGCGTCGTGCCGGCCTCGTGATCGGCGTCGCGCCGGGCGTCGCCTTTGCCGGAGCGAGCGGCTACCCCAACAATGCGCGGCTCGTCGGCAACGGCGAGTTCTACTCGCAGAGCCCGCTCCTCGTCGGTCACTCGACGACGTACTTCTTGATGGGCGCGCTGACCGACTACGTCTCGTTCGGGCCGATGGTGAACATCGCGAAGTTCGAGAGCGACAGCTGGACGTCGACGGGCCTCGGCATCGGCTTCCGCGTCGAGGCCTTCCCGCTCGTGCGCCTCTTCCCGACGCTCGCGGACAGCTCCATCTACGGTCAGGCGGGCGTCGGCTCGACCGAGCTGCAGGCGAAGGGCAACTTCCCGAGCGCCGACGGCACGCAGTCGTTCGCGGGCATCGGCCTCCACCACGAATTTCGCCTCTTCCGCATGCTCGGCGGCCACCTCTCGGGCGGCCCGTACGCGGAGTACGACGCGATCTTCTCGACCTCGGCGGAGCGCCACTGGGCGTCCGTCGGCTTCCGGGTCGCGTGGTACGGCGGTACCGTCACGGCCGACAACCGCTAGTCTTCCTCTCGATGCGCACGCGCTGGGCGGCCCTCCTCCTTCTCGTCGTCCCGGCCGCGTGCTCCGCGAGCTCCGATCCCGTTCCTCCGCCGTGCGAGGGCGTCGCGCCCGCGGAGCAGGAGGCGTGCCTCACCGCTCATTACTTCCGCGGCTACGGCCCCGTCGGGCTCGCCGCGTGTCCCGGCTTCGTCGCGACGCAGAAGAAGCTCGCCGCGCGGCGGGAGATCGATTTCTTCACTGGCGGCTCGGTCGTCGACGCGTACGTGCGAGCCGAAGGCCAGTTCCTCCAGCGCTACTACGAGCCCTACGAGCTGACGTTCTTCACGCGCGTCCCGGCGGCGCCCGCGGGCCTCTCGTTCGCGCTGAACGGCACGTACCAGCAGATCCGCGACCTCGGGCGCCAGGTAGGGGTCGCGCCGGGCGCGCAGCCGACCGCCGAGCAGTCGAAGGCGCTCGAGAAGGCCACCGGCGAGCTCATCTTCGCCGAGCTCCGAAACTTCATTCGCTCGCAGTCGAACCCGCCGCGGCGATCGATCAACGTCGTCGTCCTCCCGCACATCGCGTCACCGGACATCGCTGCGCAGTTCCAGGGAGGCGTCATCGCTGGCCTCGGCCTGTCGCCCACGCTCTTCAAGAACGTCGCCGCCGACGACCCGAGCAAGAACCTCTTCGAGCTGATGGGGCTGGAGGCCGACTTCACCCCCACGCTCTTCGTCGGACACACCGACGTCGTCGATCTGGCAAAGAGCCCGGACGTCATCGTCGCGCACGAGCTCGGCCACGCGATGGGGCTGCCGCACACGACCGGTCACGGGGACCTCATGACGCAGTTTGCGGCCTCGAATGCCTGCATTCCCGGCCTCTCGGACGACGAGATCGAGGGGATCCGGAGCACGAGCGCTTCGCTCTCCGCTCCGGGGGCGGCCTGCGCCTGGCAGCGCCTCTTCGATCTGCGCGATTCTGTGGTGCGCGCCGTGCTCGCTCAGGGCATCCCGAAGGTCGCTCAGGGCATGTGACTCACATGCCACGACCTCCCGAAGGTCGGTCAGAGGTGATACTGTGCCGCCGGTGAACGCAGCGGACCCGTTCGGGCTCGTCGGTCAGGTCCTCGATGGCCAATTCCGTGTCGACCAGCTCGTCGGCGAGGGCGGCTTCAGCGTGGTCTACCGCGGCCATCACCAGGGCCTCAACGAGCCCATCGCGATCAAGTGCCTGAAGCTCCCCGCGGCGCTCGGCACCACGCTCGTCGATTCGTTCGTACAGCGATTCCGCGACGAGAGCCGCATCCTGTATCGACTCTCGCAGGGCAACCTGCACGTCGTCCGGAGCATCGCCGCCGGCACGACGCAGGCGCCCGCGACCGGCGCGCTCGTCCCCTACATGGTGCTCGAGTGGCTGGAAGGTCGCTCCGTCCAGAACGATTTTCTCGTCCGTCGCTCCGTCGGAGAGAAGGGCCGCTCGATCGACGAGATCGTCAAGCTCTTCGGCACGGCCGCCGACGGCCTCGCGTTCGCGCATTCGCAGGGCGTTGCTCATCGCGATCTCAACCCCGGCAACCTGTTCCTCGCGAACACGCAGCAGGGCTTGAAGATGAAGGTGCTCGACTTCGGCGTCGCGAAGCTGATGCACGACGGCGCCCTCAACATGGGCCCGCGCTCGCACACGGTCGGGCAGATCAAGATCTTCGCGCCCGCGTACGGCGCGCCCGAGCAGTTCGACGATCGCATCGGCGCCGTCGGCGCCGCCTCCGACGTCTACGCGTTCGCGATCATCTTGCTCGAGGCGCTGCGCGACAAGAGCGTCGTCGAGGGCACGCATCTCGGTGATTTCGTGACGGCCGCGACCGACCCGCAGCGCCGTCCCACGCCGCGCTCGCTCGGCCTCGAGGTGCCCGACGAGATCGAACAGGCGTTCGCGCGCGCGACCGCGCTCGACCCCGCGCAGCGCTGGCACTCCGCGGGCGACTTCTGGCAGAGCTTCACGATCGCGTCGAAGCTCGCGACCGAGCGCAAGTACGAGGACGCCGCGCGAGAGACCCCGCCGCTCGCGATGGGCGGTGCGGCCCCCGCGGCACCTGCGCCTGCGCCAGCGCCTGCCTCCGCGAAGAGCCCCGTCGCTGCCAGGACGCCGATGGCGCGCACGATGCCGCTCGGCTCCGAGCTGCCCGGCTTCCCGCGCCCGGCTCCGGGCGCGTCGCGTCCGCGCATTCCGACGACGATCGGGATCCCGATGCCGTCGGGCGCGAGCGCGCCTCGACCCGCGGCCGGCGCCATCCCTCAGACGCCGCTCGCGCCGCCCGTCGCACCGCCGCGCGCAAGCACCCGCCCGCCGGGGCCGATCAGCTCGGGGAGCTCGCCGCGCATGCCGGCGATTCCTCAGGTACCCGGCGTGCCGGCCATCCCTCGGCCCACGTCCGATCGCCCGCCCGCGCCCGCGAAGGTGTCCGGCACGGCTCGCTTCGCGAAGCCCGCTGCGAGCGCGGCCGCCGAGCCCACGACGGAGTCGCCGTCGACGGCGCCGCCGCCTGCGGCTGGAGCTCGTCCCGCCATCGGCGGGTACGACAACGACGACGATGCGGACGAGGCGACGAAGGTGCACGCGCCCGCCGCGGAGATCCTCCAGACGCTCGCGCTGCACGACGCGGTCGCCGCACGGAATGCCGCTGCCCAGGCGCGCGCCGCCGAGGTCGCGCAGCGTGCCGAGCAGGCTGCGCCGCCCTCGCCCGACGATGCGTTCGACGACGTCTCGTCGCTTGCCGCCGCTGCACGCGCCGGAGCAACGCCGCTCGGCGATTCGCACGGTGGTCGTCGCGCGCCGGTGACGCCCGTGCCGCCCTCGCTCGGTGGCGGCACGATGATGATGGCGCCCGGTGCTCACTCGGCTGCGGCTGCCGCGCAGGCCATGGCCGCTGCCGCGCAGGCCGCCGCGCAGCAGGTCGCTCCGCCTCCGCCTCCGCCCTCCGATCCGCACGCTCCCGGGCTCGACTCGACGGTCGCGATGATGGCGCCGATCGTCTCGCCGTATGCGCAGGGCCAAGGCCTGCCGGGGATGCCGCAGCCCTACGGGCAGGTCAGCGCGTTGGTGCCCAATCAACAACAGCCGCAGCACTTCCAGCCGCCGCCGCCGTCGCACATGCAGGCGCCGCCGCCGCCGCCGCCTGGTCCGTTCAGCGCCCCTCCGCAGGGGCAGCACGGTCCGCAGGGACCACACGGGCAGCAAGGGCAGCAGGGCCACCAAGCGCAGCAGGGCCACCAAGGGCAGCAGGGCCACCAAGGGCAACAAGGCCACCAAGGGCAGCAGGGCCAGCCGTTCCCGCCGCCGTCGTTCGCGCAGCCGGTCCCGATGGCGAGCGCGCCGAAGTCGTCGCTGCCGATCGTCCCGATCGCGATCGGTTTCGCCGTGCTCGCGCTCGGAGGAGTGGGCCTCGCGGTGTTCGCGATGCGCTCACGCCATGTCGCGCCGACGGATCCGACCTCGGCGTCGGCGGAGGCCGTGCCCGTTCCGGTCCCCGTTCCGGTGCCCGTCGTCGTCGAGCCGACCCCCGTGCCGGCCGTCGCGCCGGAGGCCGTCGTCACGCCCGTCGTCGCAACCGACGAGGACGCCGCGCCTGCCGCGTCGGCGTCGGCGTCGGCGTCGGCGTCGGCGTCGGCCGCTCCTTCCGCGAGCGCAGCGCCGACCACTGCCACCACGACGAGCGCGCCTGCGTTCGTCGCGGCTCCGTCGATCCCCACCGCGGCTCCGAAGCCGACCGCAGACCCGAACGCGTTCAACGAAGGCGCGGCGCGCACGCGCCTCTCGCAGGCGAACGGCGTCCTCGTCATCTGTCACAAGGAGGGCGGCGTCACCGGCGCGGGCACCGCGATGGTCACGTTCGCCGTTGACGGTTCGGTCGCAGCGGTCTCGCTGAATCCTCCGTACGCGGGCACGAAGGAAGGCGAGTGCGCCTCGAAGCAGTTCCAGCGCGCGAAGATCACGGCCTTCACGGGCGATCCGAAGACGATCAAACACTCCTTCGACGTCCCGTAGTCAGGTCGGAGACCTTCGCGACCCAGGCGTGTCTGCGGCGCGAAGGGCCGCTCGCCGAAGGCGAATTTTCGCCACGTTGGGGACCTCCGGTCCTCAGGATTCATCACCTCTCGACGCCGGGCCGAAGCGCTCCGCTGTGAGCCGCTCTCGATCTGTGGAGCGGGCACGAGAGGCCGACAAGGGGAGGGTCTGGGCACGCGCTGGCGATGTCGTGACCCTGCATGTCGACCTTCGCGCGGGGGTTCTCGCATCGAGAGCCGCGCCTTCGGGTCTCCGCATCCTCTCGGATGCGGAGACGAGAGCTACCCGAGAGCCGAGCCGCGTCGCCTCTTCAGTTTGGCGTCCGTGGTGCTTCACCCGGATGGATGGTGCCGTGCTTATGCCACGCGGTGCGTAAGAGCACCGTGCGCGCAAGCTCCGTCGGACGTGGGCCGTCGTCATGCTGGCGAATCGCGGTCCATCCCTGAAACCATCGCGCGGATGAGCAGGGATCGATGCGCGGCCTCCCGCTCTTCACGCCCTGGTGTTTCTTGTAATTTTGGAGGCAATAGACGAGGGCACGGCGCACCTGGCGTGCGCTCGTGAGATCGCGACGGTGGTAGCGATCGCCCCACACACGACCGCGGCCGCGGCCGAGCGCGGCGTTGAAGAGGCGATTGGCGCGCACGGAAAAGCTCTTCATCCCGCGCGCGAGCGCATCGCTGTCGTCGGCTTCGACGATGAGATGCAGGTGATCGTCTTGGACCGAGAACTCCACGACGCGAAAGTCGTCGCGACGCGTCCGGCGGACCGCGTGCTCGAAGGCCGCGAACAGCGTCTGCGCACGGAAGCTGGGGAGCCCGCGCAGCGCCCGCATCGTGACGTGCAGCGGGTTCCAGTGCTTGTGCACGGCACGCGCGCGATGTCGCACGTTGGGAAACTCCGCAGGCTTCGGCCCCGGACGCTGCTTCCTCCTGCCCGCCCGAGTGAGCTTGCGGCGATCCTCGAAGGACATCTGGACGGGGATCCGACGGCGGGTGCTCATCACGAATAGGGCGATTCGAACTCGCGGCGCAAGCCAATGCCAGGAAAAGGCGGCGTCACACCACGCCTTTCTCCGTCTCCGTCTCCGCATCCGAGAGGATGCGTGAGCCGAAGGCGCGGCTCTCGCCACGCGACGCTTGCGCGCAAGGCCGACGTCGCTGCCTGCGATACCGCCTGCGCGTGCCCCGGCCCCTCCCTCGTTGGCCTCTCGTCGACAGCCGCCTGCAGAGTTCGAGATCGGCTCACCGAACGACGCTCTGCCCACGTCGAGAGGTGATGATCCTGAGGACGAAGTCCCCACGAGGGTAGAACTAAATGACCGACCCTGATTCTGTCTCAGAATCCGGGTCGGGCATCTAGGTCTCGCTGCGGACGCGGTTGGGGCCTTCGAGCGCGGCGGCTGCAACGCGTTCCGCTGCGACCTCGAGGAGCGCGTTCCCCGAGCGACCCGTCGCGACTTCGCCGAGCTCGCCGACGCCCGCGCAGATCGTCACGCGCAACGGGAGACCACCGACCGAGAGGGCGCGCTCAGCCGCGAGCTTGCGCATGCGTTCGGCGAGGCTCGCGCCGTTCGCATGCGTGAGGCCGCGAGCAAGGATGACGAACCCGTTCGCCTGCGTGCGCGCGAGCACGTCCTCGCGGCGCAGGACCGAGGTGATGGCGGTCGCGACCTCACGCAAGACGACGTCGCCGCCAGCGCTCCCGTGAGACTTCACGATGCCGTCGATGCCGTCGATCGCGACGGCGACGGCAACGAGCCCGGTGCGATGTCGCACGGCGTAGCTGACCTCCGCGGCGAGCCGTTCCTCGAACGCCCGCTGGTTGAGCGTGCGCGTCAGGAGGTCGCGCGTGGCGCCGTGATAGAGCTTGTCGAGCACGCCTTGCTCGGCGGCGTCACAGAGGTCGAACTCGAAGAGCGATTCGGGTCCGAGCTCGATGCGGTCACCGGGCTTGAGCTCGACGCGTTCGGCACGCGCCCCGTTGACCCGCGTGCCGTGCGTCGAGCCGAGGTCGGCGAGCACGTACTTTCCGTCCTGGCTGGCGATGACGCAATGCATGCGGCTCACGCCTTCGTCTTGCAGCGTGAAGTCCGCCTGGCGCGAGCGGCCGATGGTGACCTTGCGTGACTCGAGCAGCACGACGCGACCCGCGGCGCTTCCTGCCATCACCAGCAGCACCGCACGCCTGGCCGAGGACGCCCGCGGCTTGCGGGTGAAGCCGCTCGTCTTGCGCACGCAGTCGATCGTCGGCGCGGTGCCCGAGGTCGGTTCGGCGTCGTCCTCCCAGAGCCTCGGGATCGGGCAGCCCGCACCCGCGGGTGGAAGAGGCTTCGGATCCTTGCCGCTTCCCATGGAGAGATCATAGCCCCACGGGCACGCGAACCGTCAACCTGGCTCTTCGCCGCGCGTCGCGTGTGCGGTCGATTCGTTCTAAGCTCTCATGGTGGAGGGGGAACCATGAGCCGACATCGTCTCCGAGCAGGTCGCGTGCTCGTCATGGTCGTGGCACCGGCCGCGGTCCTCGCGGTCACGTGCGCGTTCGCCGGCTGCGAGGAGCCCGAACGCGACTCCGGCCCTCGCTTCAACTTCCCGGTCGACGCACCGGAAGAGGACGCGCTCGTCGCCGAGGTGGACGCGTTCTCGCCGCCGCGCGACGCGTCGGTGGATAGGGCGCTCGAGGCCGAGGCAGAGGCTGGTCCCCCGCTCCTCGTGCGCGCGCTCGCCACGGGCTCGGCCGAGCACCCCGATCCGCTCGTCGGCAACGGCGACCACACGTGCGTCGTCGCGGGGCCGACGCGCAGCCCCTACTGCTGGGGCGCCAACGACCACGGCCAGCTCGGCAACGGAAAGACGGGCGCCGGAACCTTCGCAGAGGACGTAGCGACGGCCACGAAGATCGCGCTCGACGAGACGGGCCTACCGTTCGACGGCGTCGAGGAGCTCTCGCTCGCCGCCTGGCACTCGTGCGCGCGCAAGGGCGACGTCCTCTTCTGCTGGGGGGAGCGTTTCACCGGCGCGCAGGCCGAGCCTCCCGCGGCGCTGAACGCCGATCGTACGGCGCCCCGCGCGATCGGAAACTTCGACATCTCGCGCGCCGCCGCCGGCGGGCCGCACACGTGCGGCCTGAAGACCAGCGGGAAGATCGCCTGCTTCGGTCATTCCGCGTTCAATGAGCTCGGTCGCCCGAACGCGATGGATCCGGTCTGCACGGCTCCGATCTTCTACGACTACCACGCGAACCCGAACCATCCGTGTGTCGGCACCCTCCTCGAGGTCTCGTTCGCCGCGCTGCCGAAGACGACGAGCCTCGTCGCCGGCGAGGTGCATTCGTGCGCCCTTGCCGATGGAAGGGTCCACTGCTGGGGCGCGAACACGAGCGGTGAGCTCGGGCGGCCCGGAACGGGCACGGCGGAGCTCAACGCACAGATCGTCGTGACCGACCCCGGGCTGCTCACGCCGCTCGACGGCGTCTCGAGGCTCGCGAACGACGGCGCGAAGCACACGTGTGCGCTCCGGGCGAACGGCGTCGTCTGCTGGGGTCTGAACGACGTGGGACAGCTCGGCGTCGACCCCGTGGCATTGCCGCTCCGGGGCTTCGCCGGCGCGCCCATCGCCGGAACGGCGGGGGCGAGCTCCATCGGCGTTGCCGAGCGCGTCAGCTGTGCCGTGAAGAGCGACGACACGGTCGTGTGCTGGGGAGCCGACCTCGCGGCTCTCGGCGACGGCGGCACCGGCTCGTCGTTCACGCCCGTGGCGGTGCGAGGCCCTGGCGGCGTCGGCCTCCTCGGCAATGTCGCTGCCGTCGCGCCGGGCGCCCGACATGCGTGCGCCCTCAAGAAGGACGGCACGGTGTGGTGCTGGGGCAAGAACGACCGCGGCCAGCTCGGCGACGGCACGAAGGTCGACTCGGCCTACCCCGTCAAGGTCACGAACCTGCCCTGACGGCACCTCGGGGTCGGTCCACGCTCAGGGGACGTGCGGGTTGATCCGGTAGTAGATCTTCACGGACACGGTCGTCGCCGTCGCGGGGCAGGTGTAGTCCTGCAGGGAGCCGTCGAACACCGCGGGCGTGAGCGGCAGCGCGCAGCCGCCGATGTAGTCGTTCGGGTCGAGGGTGTCGTAGTCCCAGATCTCGATCGAAGTGTTGGCGAGCAGCTCGCTCGCCTTGACGCCCTTCACTGGCGTCTCGGCCCAGAACGGAACCGTGGTGTCGCTGACCGACGTGGTCGAGCCGGAGTGCGTGCTCGCGCCTTCGCTCGTGAACACGTTCACGAACGGGTCGGGCGCGCCGCCGAGGGCGTCCCACGGGAGGTTCGAATGACTCTTCTCGGGGATGACCGCGAACGAGATGTACACGTCCCACAGCGAGGTCCGGTCGAGCTGACAGGCCGCCGCGGTGCAGGTCCGGCCGACGCCGCAGTCGACGCACGCCTCGCCGCCCGTTCCGCACGCGGCCGCGGTCGTGCCCGGCTGGCAGCCGGTCGCCGAGCAGCAGCCGTTCGTGCACGTCGCCTGACACGAGCCGTCGATGCACGTGTGGTTCGAGCAGACGAACTGCCCGCTGCACTTCGCGCACGCCTCGCCCTTGTCACCGCAGCCGTCCTTGGCGGTGCCGACGACACAGGTGTCACCGTCGCAGCAGCCCTTGCACGTGTTGGGACCGCACGGCTCCTTGCACGCGCCCGAGGTGCACTTCGAGGTGGCCGAGCAGGTCTCACAGGCCTTCGCGTCGGCACCGCACGACGCGGACGTGTCGCCCATCTCGCACTTGTCGTCGCGGCAGCAGCCGAGGCAGTTCGCTGCCGTGCACGTGACCGCCTGCGGCCGACCGTCAGGACCGACCGGAACCTCCGTCCCATCCGCGCCGAACCCTTGGATGATGCAGTCGGCCGTCGCCGGGTCGACCTTCTCTGCGACGGTGCGCGCGATGACCTCTCGCGCGCAGGTCGTGAACTTCGCCTGGCAGCCCTCCTGCCCGGTGCACTCGTCGTCGACGGCCTTCGCGACGTCCTCCGAGTATGGGAGCACGACGAGCCCCGCGGACTTCGAGCCGCGCTTGTAGAAGTTGGCGGTGCAGTCCGCGAGACTCGGTGCGCAGAACGTGCAGAAGTCCTCCGCGAGCTTCTTGTGGGCGGCCGTCGCGACAGCGCCCTTCTGCGCGCGCGAGATGCACGAGGCGACGCCGCAGATGCCCGACTCGAGGCAATCCTTCGCGGCCGCGACCGTCGATGCCGAGAGCGCCTTGTCGAGCGCAGTGCAGTCCGAGCCGAGCTGCGTGTCGCACTCGACGGGCTCCTTGCACTTGCCGTTCGACGACGCGGCGACGCCGCAGAAATCCCTCGCCGCTTCAGGCGCGGGATCCGAGCTGCAACCGCCCAGGCCGACGAGCGAAACGGAGACACCAAGGAGAAGAAGGGCGCCCAACGGGCGCGCCAAGTTCGCGAAGCTCACGCCATTGAACGTAGCACGGCCTACTTCTTGTTGCCGCCGCCGCCCTTCACGTCGCCGCCAAGCGAATCCGACCCGAAATCGCTACCCGACGAGTCGACCTTGCTCGGCGCTCGCGGCTTGCCCTGGGGCTTGGTGATCGGTGCCTGCATCTTGCTCGGCGGCGCTGGCGTCGGTGCGCTCGACGGGCTCGGCGTCGGCACCGGCCACGCCGTGAACGACTCGGTCGACTGGGGCTTGGCCTTCGGCGAAGGCTCCTCCTTGCGCATCGTCTTCAAGAACGCCGAATCGATGGGCGACGGGGACGTCAGGTTGCTCGACGGCCCCGGGCTCGGAGGCGCCGTCGTCGGCAGCGCCGAGGGAACCGGAGCCAGATCGGGCGGCGTGCTGAGCGCCTTGCCTGCGGCCTGACGTGCCTGCTGCACCTCGGGGCGTGCGTCTCCGGCCGGGTCGAGGCGACGCGCCTCGTCGAGCCCTTCGACACACGGCTTCCAGTCCGCGCTCGCGCACTTCTCGAGCGCGAGACGACGCATCGGCGCGGCACGCGGGTCGACGACCTCGTGCGTGATGATCTCCGGGTCCTTCTTGTGGAGGACGAGGAACACGACCGCGCTGACGATCACGCCGAGCGCGGCGAGCATCGCGACCTCGCGCTGCCAGTTCTCCTTGAAGTGGCGGCGCAGACGGCTGACGCGCTGGCGCACGCGCGGCGGCGGCAGCTTCTCCGAGGCAGCGATGGACTCGAGCTTCTCGCCCTCGCCCTCGCGCAGCATCCAGTCGAGCGTCTTCTTGTTCTCGGCGCCCTCGGGGAGGTTCTTCTCGGCCCAGCGGAGGAGGTCGGCCTCCACGTGGGGCGCAGGCGTGCCCTCGACGTCGGGGAGATCGAAGCTCTCGCGACCGGCGCGACGGTGGTAGTCGACCACCTTGTTCTTCGCGACGCCGAAGATCCATCGGCGGAGCGACTCGCTGTCCGTCGGCGCATGGGGAGACTCGATGGCCTCGGCGAGCGCTTGCTGGACGATGTCCTCGACCTCGCTCTCGGGCACGCGCTTGCGCACCATCGCGACGAGCGCGGAGCGCAGGTCGCGATCGAAAGGTCCGGAGGCGGCGGGCTTCGTGACGGTGCTCATCGGGACGTGCACAGGGACGACGTCGGCCGTCCGCTGCCGAGTGTGACACGGCACTCGCGAAATCAATGGCGCGACCTTCACCGGGAGGGGCGCCCACCCCGAAGCACCTCGACCCCGATGTGCGTTAGTCCTCGAAAGAAGACATGTTTCCGGAGCCGACATGCGTCATCGGCGACGCGGCGCCGGGCGGCCTCCCCTGCGTCGGAGGAGACGCGGGAGCAGGCCGTTCCATCGCGATTTCGAGGCGGGAGCACCGTACGCGTCTTTCGCGCTAGGCTCCGTTGCCGGAATCGTCCTTGAACGGGAGGAACTGCCAGCGGCGCATCTTCTTCTTCGCCTCCTCGGGGTGACCGCCCGAGCCCTCGAAGCCGACGAGGTACACGTGCCTGTCGTACCAGCCGGTGACGAGGGCATGCTTGCCGTCGGGGCCGACCGCGACTCCCGAGCCGCGGTCCATCCCCGGGATCTTGAAGATGCGCGAGGTCCAGTCGTGCGTGTCGACGACGGAGATGCTGCGGCTCTCGCCGTAGTCTGCAGAATACACGTAACGACCATCCTTCGAGACGTCGATGCTCTTGGGCGCGTTGCCGATCTGCACCTTGTGCGTCACGGTCTCCGTCGCGACGTCCATCGCATGGAGCTGCGAGGCGGTGAGGCAGGAGATGTAGAGCGTCTTCTCGTCCGGTGAGAGCGCGAGATGGCGCGGCACCTTGCAGGTCGGCAGACGGTGCGTCTGGTCGAAGTTCTTGCCCTCGAACACGTCGATCGAGTCGCCGAAGAAGTTCGCGACGTAGAGCTTGCCGCTCTTCGTCATCGCCATGCCGCGCGGCTGCTTGCCGACGTCGAGCACGCGGACGACGTCCGCGGTCGCGATGTCGATCTGCGTCACCGACTTCGACGCCCAGTTCGCGGCGAAGAGGTTCTTGCCGTCGGGCGAGGCGACGAGGACCTTCGGGTGCGTGCCCGTCTTGATCTCGTGCGTGACCTTCTTCGAGGCGAGGTCGACGAACATCACCGAGTTGCGGCGAAAGTTGGAGATGAAGAGCGTCTTGCCGTCGGCGGAGAGGGCGCTCTCGACGATCACGCCCGGCACGTCGATGTGGTCGAGCAGCGCGAGGGTGGACGCGTCGTAGATGGTGACGTTGCGCTTGTCGAGCTGGCCGAAGTTCGTGACGTAGAACTTCTTGCCGTCGTGCGAGAGCATGGCGCCCTTCGGCATCGACCCCGTGTCGGCGACCTCCTGGACCTCCAGCCGAGCGGGCTCGGCAGACGCCGGGACCGTCGCCACGAGCATGGCGGCCATGCCCATCAAGAAAAGCGACTTCTTCATGGGCGCTATTGGAGAACGCCGGGCGGCGGACGGACAACAAACCTCAAGAAAACCGGCCGGCCGCTCTCCGAATTTGGCCAGGTCGTGTGCGGCGCACACGACACAACCTCCCGAAGGTCGGCTAGGATCCCCGTCGCGACATGGTGAAGAAGAAGGTCTCCCTCGGGAGCAGCCCGGACCTCGAGTCGGAGGCGCGAGGCGGCGGTGAGGCGGTACTGCCGGCACATCGTGCGGCCTCGGTCGACGTCCTCGAGCTTTTCTTCAACACGGGCATCATCCTCCACGACGTGGCGATGCCGCGGGGTCTCCCCGATACGGTGTCGAGCTTCATCGTGATGCACGCGGGCTCTCCCCCGGGCGCCCCGAGCGCGGGCAAGCCCGGCCCGGGCGGGCCGAGCACGTTCTCGGTGAGGCGCGCCATCGCCGGCGAGGAGCCCGACGTCGAGATCTCCGCGCACGACCACCTCGCCGAGCTGTCGAACCGCTGGCTCCCGGTCCCCTATCAGCTCTCCTGCCCGTTCGCGGTGCAGGTCTACCTCGCCGAGACGGGCGGCGGCGGGCTCCGCGCCGTCATGGCCGTCGACACGCTCGAGCAGAACGCCTCGCAGGGGCGTCACCTCGACGCGGCCTACGACGAGGGCCGCCCCTTCCGCGCGCTCGACAAGAACGAGGTCGCGCAGTTCTTCGACCACCCCGAGACACGCGAGCTCGTCCGCCGCCTGGAGCGCGCCGGCATCGACAAGGCGCTCTTCAAGCTCGCGGCCCTACTCGAGACGCTCGCTCCCCTCCTCCCGAAGATCCGCTTCTCGCGCATCGAGACGTGCCAGCCGATCCCGGTCTCGCTCGTCCTCGACCTCGGCAACTCGCGGTCGACCGCGCTGCTCGTCGAGGGGCGCGACTCCGGCGTGTTCGGCGTACCGCTCGAGATGCGCAACCTCTCGAACCCCACCGAGACGAGCCAGGAGAGCTTCGACTCGCGCATCACGTTCCTCCCGAGCCCGTGGGACAAGGCGGTCTTCCCCACCGCGACCGGGGACTCGTTCCAGTGGCCGAGCGTCGCCCGCATGGGCCGCGAGGCCCTCGACCGCGCGCTCGAGACGCCGCATCGCTACCAGTGCACGCTCTCCGGGCCGAAGCGCTACCTCTGGGACGAGCGCCAGACGGACGAGCGCTGGCACTTCGCGCAGAAGATCGGCCAGGTCTCGTCGGGACCGCAGGGCGGCGGCGAGCATCGCCCGGTGTTCGGTCGCATCCTGAAGTACCTCCCCGAGGACTCGGGCGGCACGTTCCTCCGCGAGGACGGCCCGCAGACTCCCGCCGATCCGCGCTACGCGCCCCGCTCGATGATGCTCTTCGCGATCGTCGAGATCCTCTGCCAGGCGTTCGCGCAGATCAACGGCGCGCAGTACCGCATGTTCCAGGGCAAGGAGGCGAACCCGCGCGTCCTCAAGCACCTGGTCCTCACGTATCCGTCCGCGATGCGCACCGAGGAGCGGAACATCTACGAGGCGCTCGTCCGCAACGCGGTCATCCTCACGTCGCACGTGCTCAACATCCGGCCCGACCTCAGGCCGAACTTCAACGGCGCGAGCGGACACTTCGAGCCGTTCCTCTTCGTCGACGAGGCGCTCGCAGCGCAGATGGTCTTCGTGCACCAGGAGGCGCAGGGCACCTTCTCGGGCAGCATGGAGGAATTCATCTCCGTCTACGGGCACGTCCCGAAGGACGGCAGCTCGACGGGCAAGCTGCGCGTCGCCTCCGTCGACATCGGCGGCGGTACGAGCGATGTGATGATCGCCGAGTACGAGGACAAGCTCCCCGGCACCGGCACCTCGCTCTCGATCACGCGGCTCTTCCAGGACGGCGTCGGCATCGCCGGCGACGAGGTCTGTCGCGCGATCGTCGAGGACGTCATCTTCCCGCAGATCGTCGCTCAGCTCCCCACGCAGGAGAGCAAGGGCAAGCTGCTCCACCTCTTCGGCGAGGGTGACGCCGGTCACGGCTCGGCGTGGCGCACGCTCCGCGCGCGGCTCGTGCCCTATCTCTGGCTGCCGCTCGCGCGCTGCTACTGGTCGGTGGCCGAGGGCTTCGCGCTACCGGACCACACGCCCGAGAAGATGTACCTGCTCACGTACGTCTTCGAGATCTTCGGGCTGCCGGGGATCTCCGCGCAGGTGCTCGGTGAGGCGGACCGGTTCCTCGAGAGCGAGGTCGAGGGGTTCCCCGGGATCGAGAACCTGTTCCTCAAGTTCGACGCTCGTGAGGTCGAGCGCGCCGTGGAGCGCGTGCTCCGCGAGCCGCTCCGTCGCTACGCGGACATCCTTGCGCAGTTCGACGTCGACCTCCTCGTGCTCGCCGGCCGCACGGCCGCCCTGCCCTGCATCAAGGATCTGTTCACCAAGGAGATGCCGGTGCCTCCGCCGCGCATCAAGTCGATGGCGCGGTATCGCGTCGGCGAGTGGTACCCGTCGAAGTGGAAAGATCAGGGCCACATCAAGGACCCGAAGTCGACGGTGACCGCCGGCGCCTCGGTGCTCCACCTCGCGAGCAAGAACAAGCTCCCGGGCTTCCTGATCGACACGATCGCTCCCGCCCCGGACAAGCCGATCTACGGCCTCTATCAGGACACCGAGCCCCACATCGCGCGCGCCAACGAGCTGTTCCGCAAGGGGAACACCAGCCCGCCCTTCGTCTACACACACGGGATGCGGATCGGCTTCCGCAACGTCGACTCGCAGGAGATGGAGGGCTCGCCCCTCTTCGAGGTAAGGCCCGCGAACGCGGATGTCGAGGCTGCTCTCCTCGAAGACCGTGTGTCGATCACGTTCGATCTGACCCGCGACGGCAACATCCAGGTCGGGAAAGTTACGAGCCAACGCAACCAGTTCTCATTCGAGTCGACGGACTTCGTTCTGTCCTTGAAAACGGCGGCGTACGACAAATATTGGCTCGATACCGGGGTGTTCGACACCGGGCGCGGTTGAAGCCGATGACCATGAACGAGGAGCGCATGAAGGAGGCCGTGCTCTCCGCGGTGGAGAGGAGCGATTTCGTGCGCGTGCTCGCAGGGCTCGTCGCCGAGAAGTCGGGCACGGGCACGGGCACGTCCGAGACCCCCCATGCCCCCGAGCCCGGGACCGGGACGCAGACGCTCCTCACCAGGATCGTCCTCGGGGACATTCTGGATGACTCGATTCTGGGGGCGCGGCCCGCGGACCGTACGTTCCCGCTCAGGCTGTTCTTCTCCGAGCTCGGGACGATGCTCGCGGGCGAGGATCACCGGGCCGAGATCGCCTTCACGCTCGCGAGCGGGCTCAACTTCTTCTTCCGCGCCGAGATGGATGCCGAGGCGAAGATCCGCGTCGGCCTCGAGGTGAGCCGCCAGTTCTACATCCTCGCGCACGACGCGAAGCTCGACGCCGAGCTGATCGCGAAGGCCGCGCCGCTGCTCGCCGCGATCATGGGCTCCGAGCTCGAACGCGTGCGCTTCGAGAGCGTCGACCACACGAAGGTCTACGATTCGCTCGTGCACGAGCGAACGCCCGACTCCGACACGACGGGCTCGCGCATCCTTCGCCCGGCATCGTTTCTCTGCCGGGTCCAGACGAACAACGCGGTGAAGGCGAAAGCACAGGTCGTCACGTGAGCAGCAGCAGCATGAATGATGGGCCGAACGCGACCTGGCTTCCCAACCTGGTCGGCGGCGTCTCGATCTGGAAGCTCGCGGTCGACCTGAACGAGCCGAAGTTCTTCGACGGGCGCCTGCTCGTCCCGGAGACGGAGGGCTCCGAGAGCCTGCCCGTCACCGTGCGCTGGGACCTCGCGAACCTCCTTCCCCTCAAGGAGGCGCGCGCCAAGTACCCGACCGAGGTGGGCGCCGCGATCAAGGATTTCGAGGGCGCGCTCGAGCGCGTCGCGAAGGTGTTCGCGACGAAGGACAGCGGCTTCGACAAGTACAAGACCGCGTTCACCGTGCCGTCGGTCGAGGCCGATGAGCCTGGTGCGCACGACGCACGCGGCAACTACTTCTATTCGGAGTCGACGAAGAAGCTCTACGTCATCAACTGGGGCGCCTCCCCGCGCTCGATGGCCGGTCGTGCCGAGTACGTCTTCGGCTACGAGGACTGGGGCAAGGCCTTCAAGGACAAGGACGCCGCGCTCGCCGCAGGCGGTAGCGTCTCCGCGCTGCTCGCCGCTCCCGCCGCCGCCGCGGGCGCGGACGCAGCGGCCGAGGCCGCGAAGAAGAAGGAACAAGAGAAGAAGGACGCCGAGAAGAAGAAGAAGAAGGACGAGGAGGGCAAGAAGCGCCCGTGGTGGATGTGGCCGCTCTTCGCGCTCATCGCCATCGCGCTCGTCCTTCTCGCGCTCTTCCTCCTCAAGGCGTGCGAGGAGCAGAAGAACCTCGCGGCAAGCGACGGCGGCGAGGCGGGCGCAGAGGCCTCTGCCGACGGCGCGACCGGTGACGGCTCGAGCGAGGCCGGCGACGACGCCGCGGCCGCCGGTGATGCCACGGCCGATGCCGCGGGCGACGACGGCGGCGATGCCGGAGCCGACGCCGCGGGCGCCGACGGCGGCGATGCCGGCAAGGACGGCGGAAAGGACGCCGGCAAGGACAGCGGCTCCGCGTCGAACGACGACGACGACGACGGTGACGACACCGACAGCGACATCGAGATCGGTCCCGACGGCAAGCCGAAGCCGGGCGGCAGGGTCATCATCACGATGGGCGGGGCGCCCGGCGGCGCGTTGCCCGCCGCGAAGAAGGCGCCTCACCGCCGCCACTACCAGGCGGACGCCGTGAAGTGGCGCGTCGTGAGCGGCAATGACAAGGTCACGCGCACGGAGACGCGCGGAAAGCGCTTCGACGTGTGGCTCGCCAAGGGCAAGACGTTCCAGGGCGTCGGTGTCGAGTGGGCGGACAAGAGCGGCAAGTGGCATGCTCACTGAGGCCCGGTGGAGACGGCCGACGGCCCGAAGGGCACCCGGAACTGAGGCAAGCGCATGACGGACGTCATCCAGAGACTCGAGACCGCGATCAACGAGGCCGTCACGGCCGTCGCCGGCAATGCCGAGGCGCAGGCTGAAGGCCTCGTCCTGCGCGACCTCGCGCTCCGCACGCGCAAGCTTCGTCGCGCGTGGGCACGGCGGCAGAGCGTGGGGCTCTTCGGTCCCTCGCAGGCAGGCAAGTCCTTCCTCGTCGGCGCCCTCCTCTCGCACGAGCTCGGCTCGCTCAAGGTCATGGCGCGTGATCGCGAGGTCGACTTCCTCAAGGAGATCAATCCCGCGAAGGGTGTCGAGTCCACGGGCACCGTCACGCGCTTCACCGCCGTCACGGGCGGCTCCTCGGGCCCCGTCCTCCGCAAGGGCGACTTCTACTGCGAGCTCCTGCCGCTCGAAGGCGTGCTCCAGTCGATGGCGACCGGCTTCCTCGTCGAGTGCACCTCACCTCCCCTCGACGTCGACCGCGTCGAGCGCACGCTGCGCGAGGCGCGCTTGCAAGCGGGGCCCGCTGCGCCGCCCATCTATGCGCGTGCCTGGGAGACCGTCTGGCACGACCTCACGAAGAAGTACCAGGACCGCCACCCGTATCTGAACGAGCTGCGGCGCCACCCGGGCCTCCGGGCCGGAGCACTGTCGAGCGAGATCCAGACCACTGCCGGTTGGGTCCTCGTCTTCTCGCTCCTCTGGGGCGGCCCCGGCTACGCGAAGGACATCGACGCGCTGATGCGCACGCTCGTCCAGGGCACCGAGCAGCTTGGCCACGCCGAGGCCGTCGAGGTCGCGCTCCAGCACGTGCGCGCCTCGAGCGATGCGCCGAGCGTCATCGACGCCTCGTGCCTCAACGCGCTCGGCAGCTCGCGCACGGTGGTGATGGCCACGACCTCGGAGGCGAACCCTCGCGACGTCGCGCTCGATCCGGGCGTGCTCGCCGCGCTCATCGCGGAGATCCGCCTGCCCCTCAAGTCGGTCCCCGGCTCGCTCCTCGAGAAGGCCGATCTCCTGGATTTTCCCGGCGGTCGTGCGCTCAAGGGCATCAACGGGTTCGGCCCCACCGAGCTCAACACGAACAAGCTCGAGAACGCGATCGAGGTCTACAAGCGCGGCAAGCTGACCTTCCTGTTCGAGCAGTACTCGCTCGATCGCGAGATCACCGCGCTGCTCCTCTGCTCGCCCGGCCCGACCAAGCCCGAGGCCATCCAGCTCCAGTCGCAGGTCGAGAGCTGGCTGCAGATCCGCCACGGCTCGGCGACCCCGAAGGACCCGAAGGAGGTCGACCACCCCGGCCTCTTCCTCGCGCTCACGAAGTTCGACATGAGCCTGGGCGCCCTCCGCTCCGACAACGCGAAGGATCGCTGGGACTCGCGCGTCCAGGAAGCCTGCATCGACTTCTGGGCACGCGGCCACGGCTCCTGGATCTTGAATTGGGGCAGTAAAGGCCGTCCGTTCACGAACGTCTTCTGGATCCGCAACCCCTACGCCGACCAGATGCAGGCGCTCAAGCCCGGCGACGCCGACTACGAGACCGTCAAGCAGGGCTACCTCGCCTCGCGCGCCGTCAGCACCTTCATCTCGAGCCCCGAGGAGAAGTGGCTCGCCGTCGAGGGCACCGAGCCCGGCGGGCTCCCCAAGAGCGGCGTGCCCCTGCTCGCCACGCACCTCCGCCAGAAGATGAGCGAGGACATCAAGGCCAAGGAGCTCGCGGCCGAGGCCCGTGCGATCCGCTCGGAGCTGCTGAGCGTGCTGAAGGCGCTGACGCCCTCGCGCGACGAGGCCGAGGAGCGCGCGCGCAAGCTCGAGGAGGCCAAGCAGCTCGTGTCGGCCGTCGAGGCCGAGATGAGCCGCCGCTGCACGGGCGCGGTCTTCGGCGAGTTCGTCGATCTCGTCGTCGCGCCCGAGTCGGACATCGAGGCCGAGGTGAAGAAGGTCCTCGATGCCGTCATGCCGATGAGCATCAAGGCGAGCGACAAGGTGAAGAAGGTCCTCGTCCACGTGCTCAAGTGGTGGTCGAAGCTCGCGGCGGAGCGG
>Ga0335397_10001368_pt1 | contig 33181 bp, 30 predicted proteins | sample MAT04_FD_205740 | JGI IMG/M metagenome (GOLD analysis project Ga0335397, IMG submission 205740) | Freshwater microbial communities from Lake Fryxell liftoff mats and glacier meltwater in Antarctica - MAT-04 (spades assembly) (version 2) ... | reverse complement strand
AAGCTTCCTTCAGATCCCACCTCACAGTGGACACCCTTGCTCGCGGCTAGTGAACCAGTTTGAGTCAGCTCACAGCGGACTTTCACCGCCTACATTTGCGCCGTGCCCGGCGCACCATCCGTCACTTTGTGACACCTTCTCCCGCAACCCGGGAGAAGGGAATCATATAAGTTAGTTCGTTACGTTTTTCAGATCGTGTATAAAGGCAACGACTGGCATTTGAACCTTATCTTGACGACTTGGGTCAAACTACCCAGCCTACGCGTAATCCAGTGCTGTCGCACGTTTACTTAGCGAACTGATAATTTTTTCCAGACTATGATGATGCGGTGGTGTCTGATTTACTATTGCATCATTACGTTGTTGGCAATAATCTTTTACCTCCCTGTCTGGAAGAATATAAAAATTATTTTTTTCAACCTCACGAACCATATGTTCAACAATATCTTCAGCAGGACGACTTCGGCCAATTAAGTCATTCAACATGCTATGCAAACTGCTATTATGTAAAGGAGCAGAGTGGGTTAATAATTTGGTATTCACAAATGAAGGGCAGGCAACAGAAACATCAACCGGTTTATCCAGGCGTTGTAAATCAAAATAGAGTGATTCTGAAAGCGCCACTAAAGCATGTTTGGACATCGCATAGGCGGTCATCTGTGAGCCACTGCATAGACCATACAGACTCGCCATATTAATAATATGCGAACGATGTTGCTGCTTGAACATAAAGGGTAAAAAGGCCTGGATGCCGTGGATAACTCCATGTAAATTAACATCCATCACTTTGCGCATATGTTCATTGGTCAACTCCCATAAAGGAGCCAAATGACCGCTGATTCCGGCATTATTAAATAGCCAGTCTATACGCTCAAAACGAGCAAAAGTTTCTTTTGCCAAATGTTTTAAACTTGCAGGTTTGGTTACATCAGTTACTACGCCGAGGACTTCAGCTTCGTATTGTGAACTCAACAGCTCAACCTGATCGCATAAGTCAGTTACTGCGTTGTCAGCCATAACCACATGCATATTTCTTCCTAGACAGGCTTTTGTCAAAGCAAGTCCGATTCCGCTTGCCGCGCCGGTGATTACCGCTACGCGTTTTACAGAGTCCATTCGTACTTTCCCCCAAATTGCTGAAGTTATTTATTCAGGAACTAGCAGAATAAAATTGTAAGGGCATAATAACTATTCCCAGTGAAGGTGGTCAAGCTTTAATAGTTAAAAAAGAATTAGAGATCAGGTTCACCCGATCTCTACTGTCTCAATTATTCACTAGCAACAATTACATCTTGCGCTTTAAACCCTTTAGGGCCTTTATCAAGGAGATAAGTAACCGGATCATTTTCATGTAGTGTCTTGAAGCCACTACCCTGGATGTCTTTGTAATGCACAAAAATATCATCGCCGTGCTGATTGACAATAAATCCAAATCCTTTTTTTTCATTGAACCATTTCACATGGCCCGTTTCTCTTTGTGACATTAATTTTCCCCTTTGATTCATAACGCATCGGCCTAAATGGCAGATTTAAAACGGTAAATACCCAACTATTTAAAAACTGATCGAAAAAGAACAAATTTACGATAGAATGGATACGTTAATATGCTGTAAATAACCAAGCAGTGCGATTAGCATATCAGTTTTTTGTTGATTGTTAAGGCTTTTTTTTATTTTTTAGGAGATTCCATGCAAAATGAACACTCAAATTCCAACAACGAATACTCCAAAGAATCGTTTATCAAGCTCGCACTTTCATCGGGTGTTTTGAAGTTTGGTGACTTTATTTTAAAATCTGGTCGTCAATGCCCCTATTTTTTCAATGCGGGACTTTTCTACCAGGGTGATGCCTTACGACGGTTAGGTCAATTTTACGCCCATACCCTGCTTACTGCTCAAATTGATTTTAATCAATTGTTTGGACCAGCTTATAAAGGATTACCGCTGGCGACAGCAACAGCTATTGCGCTGGCAGAGAGAGATAAACACGTTACCGTTACTTTTAATCGCAAAGAAATTAAAGACCACGGTGAAGGAGGTCAATTAATTGGCGCACCTTTAAACGGCAAAACAGTTATTATTGACGACGTGATTACAGCGGGAACTGCTTTTCGTGAAGCACAGCAATTAATTAAGAATAATGGGGGACAGTTAACAACAGTGATTATAGCACTGGATCGATGTGAGCAAGGCTTAACACAACGATCGACTTTAGCTGAAATTGAATCCGAGGGTATCAAGGTGCTTTCGATTATTACTCTTTATGATTTGATTAGTTATTTGGAAAAACATGGCATAGTTAACGAATTGGAGTCTTTGCGAGAGTATCAAAGGAAATATGGGGTTTAATCTGGATAAGCCTATTCTAAGCTTAAGTTAAGCCAGTATCCTGGCTTAACTTAATGGCAGTGATTCTAAACCATATTATATTGCAGGCAGGATATATTAAAATTTATAAGCAACACTAAATGTAGCCAACATACTTTGCGGTATGCCTATATCATCAAGGGATTTTTTTTCCCCAAAAAAGGATACCTCAAGATTGGCTATCAGGTGTTGATTCAGGTCATAACTGGCGCCTAATCCTGCAGTAGGTACGAATGCATTAGTTGAGAACTTTGCCAGGTTCATTGCTTGGTACGCTATATCAAAATTCCCCCGTAATTGTGCTCCTCCGACGAGAGCATATAAATTGGCGGGGCTTTCCTTTGACAATGGAAGATAGAATTTTCCGACCAGGCTTACAGCGTTTAATGAGTAATCACCAGTAACTGAAGGATAAAAGGGGTCATAGTAAGTGGTTTTGCCAAGAGCAGAGTAATTTGCTTCCAGGCCGATATAGTCGTTAAAATTATAACCAAGAAATACACGGCCTCCAAATACGTTGTTTTTAGTCTTATTTAAATCTGCTTCAGATGCTAATTGACCAAGGCCTGCACCGCCTCCCAAATAAGCGCCAGGAGTTGCTGCAAATATTAATTGAGGGTTAGAACACAGTACTAGAGAAACTATTCCGAATTTAATTACTTTATTCATTTTTATTATTTTCCATTAGTTATTTAAAATCTAGCTTTCACTAAATTTTCGGACTTTACTTTTGATAAAACTGTTCTCGTTTCCGTCGAACATATTAATGATTCATTATGATTTTGATATTGCAAAAGCATAATTGTTTGCAGATACCTTTCATGAAAGCATGTGTTTCATCGGGGGCGGATTCTATAGCAGATTTTTAGAGCCGTCAACAAGGTTTAATGCTGCCATTGCTTGAGAGGAATAAATCAAGGGCTTTTTGTAAACAAAGGGGTAAACTGGTTAATCGGTTAAGTTCACAAACGTGACACCTTCCCAAAAGACGAAGGTGTCCATAAATCAGTAAGCAGCAATATCAATTGTTTTCATTTTATGATTAATACGCTTGCCATTTCGCAGTACAGTAACATTAATTTCTTCACCGACTTTAATATCATTTAATAAATTGTACAATATATCGTAATTTTCAACAGGATGACCATTAACTCCAACTAACACATCACCTAAAGTCACACGACCCCAGCGATCACGCGATGTACCGCGTAAACCAACATTAGAAGCAGGTGTGTGTGGAATAATGTCTGCAATCAGAATTCCATTGCTAACCCCTAATTGTTTAGCAATGTTGGCATCTACGCGCTGAATGCCAATACCAGCAAGGATTACACGTCCGTTTTTGATAATCTGAGGCACAATTCGCTCAATATCATCAGACGGAATAGTAAAACCAATACCAGCTGACGAGCCTGAATTGGAATATATCGCTGTGTTTAAGCCAATTAACCGTCCTTTACTGTCTAATAAAGGTCCACCTGAATTACCAGGGTTAATTGAGGCATCTGTTTGAATCATATTGCGAATAGTCACCCCGCCCGCACCAGGTACTTGACGGCCTAAAGCAGAAATAACACCTATAGTCAAACTGTGATCCAGACCAAACGGATTTCCAATTGCAATAGCTTTTTGCCCGACAAACAAATCACGGGTATGTGCCATTTCAAACGGTGTAAATGACTTTAGTACATCAATTGGTTTAGGTGATTTAAGTTCCAGTACGGCAATATCCTTGCGCGCTTCGAAACCAATTACACGAGCAGGAACAGTAACATTTCCTATGCTTACTGCCAGCTCTTCAGCACCATTAACAACATGGAAATTGGTAACGACATGGCCTTTATCATCCCAAATAATTCCAGAACCTGCGCCAGCTGTGACGTGCATTTTGTCGTATCCCGACGCTACAGTAGCCATTCGGTGGACATAAACCACTTTGGGCGAGAATTTCTGGAATATTTCAACTGTATTTCTTTCACTGGGTACTAAATCATCTATGGTTGCTGCGAATACAGGTAAAACCATTAAAAAAACTAAAATACCTAAAAACCGACTTTTCATCATGCACTCCCTATCAATTGCGCCAGATAACAGCTGGCCAGTCAATAAACTTGGATTATTAGTATAAAACCAAATAATCTGTTCTTAAAGAGCGCATATTTTATCTTATTTGTCAGATTTAATACAGTACATTTATTTACCAACTACGTAACATGATGATTATAAATAATTTATATATTTGTATTAGCAATAACCATCCTGTTTATTCTCTATTAATGCAGGTGAATCAGTTGGGAATGGACATCAATATTAAAATATTGTGTGAACGCTTTATAAGAACTCACATCAGGCCATAACTCTGCTTTTTCACACAGTCGTTGCATTTCAACTTCAAATATAGGTTGGTAATATTCTTTAATAAATGATTTTATTTCATTCGAATCAGCAAAATTTTTCACAATTACTGTTGCATTATCAGTTAATTGTACTAAATCTACTTTATCCAAGACGCAACTTAAATCAGACTGTTGTTCTTCTGCTGCTGATTTCATCCATTTCAGCAATACGGAACGCGGTTTAATACGCAGAAGATGATGACCTTCCGAAAAACAATCTTCCATTAGGAAAATTTGCGAATGAAGTTCAAATTTAAAACAACAGAGGAAATCAAGAAAACTGCCTTCAATATCATTTCGCGCATCTTCACCTAGCCAGCGAGCAATTTCGTGTCTAAACATAAAGGCAAAGTGACGCTCAATTTCATTGAGAGTTTCCTCATCATTTTCCTGCTTGCTGATAACATAAGCTGTATTATCAGATTGTATTGATCGTAAGTCTGGTAAATTTACTTCTGGTAATTGTGAAGATAAAAAAGTCAAAAAAGCACGTGTTGGCTTAAGAACTATAATCTCCCATTCGGATTGTTGCATGACGCTCTCCCTAGATTTATTCGACTCATCCTAAGTACTGCTTTAAAAGCTAAATCTACGTCTTTACTGCACCCTTTTCATAAGGGAAGACTATCAGGTTAACTCCCTGCCAAAAGAATATCAAGAGGTGAAACAGGAATTTTTTTCAATACTTGACACCACTGCACTAATCGTTATGCTTGCTCTTTTATCTTACACTTTGAATCATGACTTTTTTTAAAAAACTGATTATTGTCCTTTTTTGCATCTTGCTGATTCTGATTGGTTTTTTATGGTTGCTTTCGAAAACTGTAAATCCAAGTCTTATTAAAGATTATGTCAGTACGCAATTATCTGTGCTTACTTCACAAACTTCTCGCATTGATGGCGATATTAATTGGCAACTATTTCCGCAGCCTGGAATTCGACTGACTTCAGTTCATGTGGGCAATATGAATGAAATCAAACATTATGCACTGGATATAGACAATTTACTTTTTAATCTCAAACTTTCTCCCCTCTTACGAGGAAAACTGGTTTTTAGTGAAATTGAAGTAAAGGGATTTAAAATAGCAATTAATGCTGATAGTAACTATGCAACTTCTAATCAAACAACTGTATTACAAGAGTCAGACAATCAAGATTTAAACAATCAATTTGATATCAATCGCCTATCGTTAAGTAACGGAACAATCATTATTAATCACGATAATCATAAAGCAACCTTGTCCAATTTATATATTACAGCCGAGCAAATTAATCTAAACAGTATAGCGTTTCCTTTTCAGTTAAAAACTAAAATTGATTATCTTAATCCAGGATTTCATCAGGCATCCATGCAACTGCAATTTAAAGGCAATACCAGTCTTTCTTCGCAATTATTAAGTAACCCAATATTATTCGCTCAATCAGCAACATTAAACGGTCAACTTAGCGTTCAAAACGTAAAAATAGATAACCTGAAAATCATCAAAGCGACAGCGACAATGCGCTTGAAACAGAGCACTTTACAGCTTAATCCAATTGCCATTGGATTATATAATGGTGAGGCAATTGGCGATCTGCGTTATGAAAATCGTAACCAGAAATCACTTCTTAATTTAACTGCAAATGGCTTAAACAGTGCTAAATTTACTAAAGATTTGTTTAATAAAACCTTGTTGCACGGCGGACTGGATTTCTCTGTTCATGCTCAAAGTCTGTTAACAACTAATAATTGGCAGGACAATACGCTGGCAAATGGCAATCTAAGTATTCGTAACGGTGCGCTTGCTACTCTCAACATCAGTAAAGTGATTAAAAATATCAGCAATAAAATTAATATATTACTGGGTACAAAAACTGACGGTATTGAGCCTAATCTTGATTTAAAATCATTTACCGATCCAGAGTCATTTACAGGTGGCACACCGTTTAGTTTAATGAGTCTTCAGTACACCATCGAAAATGGCCTGTTTCATGGCAATAATATGTTTTTACAAACGGATATTTTACAACTAAAAGGTACGGGGCAATTGAATCTGGATAATTATGCTGTTGCCAGTAATTTACAGGCTGTTGTGACGGTTAAAGATGATCATTTATTACAAATTCAACAGTTCCTTGGTGGTGGTTTTCCATTAATAATCAGTGGAAAACTCACTGATCCAGTTATATTGCCGGACACAAAATTGATTAATCCAATTCTTACACGCGTATGGCTTAAAGAAACACTGACCAAGCCTGTAAAGCAAATCCAGGAAAAACTTAAAGCATTTTTTAGGTAGTTTGTGTAACCGAGCCGCGCGTAAGCAAGCGTTTAGTCTGTAGCCCGTATTAGCGAAGCGTAATACGGGAATTCTCACGACATACCGCTCTCCTACGATCAATAAAATTGCCTGGAAACGGTACTAGGGTGACCAAATTGCAGGGCTTTCAGGCAATGGCTTTTTAAAGTCTGCTACCTTATTTTTGAACTCGCGAACCTTGGTAATGGCTATGTTAGTAATAGCATGCAGAAAATTACTCAAGCAATTAACAAATATATCCAGTTGTGTTTTTAAATTGAGCCTCTTACCTTCTTTTTTTTGTTGCATTACATCCAGGACGCTAATTGACAACTCAAAACCCTTGTCTTTTAGCACCTCCAAAACTTCTAAATTAGTTCGAGTGGCCATAAGGGGCGACATTAAATAATGTAATGTGTCTTTAGGAATATGCGGATAACGATTAATAAGTCCAATAACAACCGAAACTTTGTTTTCTTTTATTGCTTCCTGCAAAAATAACAAATAATCATGTGGTGTTAAGTTTAATGGAGCATCAAGTTTCTCCATTTCATTAATCATCATCTCTACACATTCAAAACTTCCACTCTTAATTGCCTCTAAAACCCCAAAATACAAAATTGATACACTATTTAAGTCGCTTTTATTTTCTGAGTTTCTATCGAGTATTTTTTTTAACAATTCAGGATTAGCTCCGTGGGCTGCCATATAAATAAGATGCGAGATTTTTTCACTCTCATTGTTTTTTTTAAAATAGGGTTCCAAGACATCAAAACAAGCAATACATCCATTATATAAAGCTGAATGAATTAAACATTCTATCTTCTTTTTATCATTTTCCATTTTAGGTAACATTACCTTTAAAGCAATTTCATTATTAAAATAAATAGAGCTGGTTGCCAAATCGAATAATTGCTCAGGAGTTAACTTTTCCCTGTTCAACAAGCAATCAATAGCTTCCTCATCTCGTATGAACTTCATAGCATTTTGAAGATAATCATATTGCATCTCGCTAAAATACCAAGCACTAAATCGAGTGCCAATATACTTGTCTACATAATTTGCCAAAGGAAAAAAAGTGCTGTAAAACGACTCTGAATTGAATTCAAGCACAGATAACTTTGAATTCATGGGATCATAATACTGCTGATATAAATGCTTAATTTTGGGGAACTCTTTTGAGCGGTTTTTTTCTGGATGCCTTAATACATTTAACTTAAGTCCAAAATTTCCTTCATTATAATCAAACACATTGAAATGCAATTCTCTAATTAAAGCCTTATCAGTCAAAAAATCCTTAAATCCATTACTGTAATTAGGATCATACACTTTATAAACACCTTCCTCCTTTCGAACCGCTACACTATGGCGATTACCGCCAAGAAGAACGACTTCATCAGGTTCAAAATCCAGCGTCTTAAAAATAGTTGCCCAGTTTTCATCTGTAGTTGATAATACAAGATCAAATGAAGAGTCCAGTTGCTTTCCATTAATTTTTAATAATTTCATTGAAGTTGATTGATTAAAGCGCGGTTCATAAACCGCAGGTTGAGATGCCATAAGTATTTCCGCGGCAAACACATAAACGTCACCTTCACTAATTTTTTCATTACTGGTATTTCCACTGGCTATTAACTCCAGCATTTCTATGAAGTCTTTTTCCCTGTCTTCCAGAAAAAATTTCCCATAAACAGTCGAGAGTCCACGACAAACGCCAGATTCATCAAATCGGAGATCGATAGGCATATTGCTACGAGTAAATTCCTCATTAATTTTGTCAATAATCTGACCTTGATCAATGAAACTCATAACTTAACCCTCTAATAATCGGCACAAGATGATTAAATATAGCACAAGCAAGAGTAGACCAAATTATTTGCATCTTTAATTTGACTGTTTTATTACAATTAACTGATAATATGCTTCGCTTTATTCCCAAATGCCGGTATTGCAACCTGATAAGTTAGTTTGGTACGTTTTCCAGCCCCTTGATAAAAGCTCGAAATGCCGAACACTGTTCAACTTGAGATAATCAGGAGTTATAAACATGAGTGATGCATTCAATTGCTTTACCAAGCCGCTTTTAGATTGGTTCGATCAATACGGGCGTAAAGATTTGCCTTGGCAGCATCCGCGCACGCCTTATAGGGTGTGGATTTCAGAAATAATGTTGCAGCAGACCCAGGTATTGACTGTTATTCCTTATTTTGAACGGTTCATGCATAGTTTTCCTGATTTAAACGCTTTGGCATCGGCCTCTGAAGATTACGTTTTGTCGCATTGGTCGGGATTGGGCTATTACAGTCGTGCTAGAAATATTTATAAAACAGCTAAAATACTGGTTGAACAATTATCCGGACACTTTCCTGAAACAGTTAATGAATTGATGGCTTTACCAGGTATTGGTGAATCCACTGCTGCAGCTATTATTTCCCAGGCATTTAATCAACCGGCCGCTATTTTGGATGGTAATGTTAAACGCGTGCTTTCCCGCTATTTTATGGTTGATGGTATCCCTGAAAAAAGTATTGTAAAAAAGAAATTATGGCAGTTTGCAAAAGCATGCATGCCTGATTCGCGCTGCGCAGACTATACACAGGCAATTATGGATTTTGGAGCAACCTGTTGTACTAATAAAAAGCCTGCCTGTGAACAATGTCCAGTAAGCAAAACCTGCCTTTCCTATCAACAAAATAAAGTTGATTTGTACCCTTTTAAAAAAGCAAAAAAAATACTGCCCATAAAACACGAACAATTTTTACTTTTATATAATGAAAAAAATCAGATTTTTTTGGAAAAAAGACCCCCATGCGGCATATGGGGTGGTTTGTGGTGTTTACCGGCAATTAGCGAAACCGATCACGCGATTGATCATATCGCTGTTCAATATGGTTTTAACGGTAGCGAATTAACACCTTTAATTACTATTAAACATACTTTTAGTCATTTTCATTTATATATTAAAGCATTAGCATTACGTATCAGTTGCGTGGATAATATCAAAATTGCTGAGCAAACAGGGAAATGGCTTTCTGCATCTGAAATTAATGATTTAGGTATTGCTAAACCCGTTAATCAGATTATCAAGCATTATTTTCAACTAGCCTGAATTTAAGTGAGTCTATATGTTTCTTCTTTTAATTAGCTTTGCCGCTTTATTATGGTCTGCAAGCAAGCTTGTTACTGGTGCTTCTGGCATTGCCAATTATTATAATCTCCCACCGTTGTTAATCGGTTTTACATTGGTAGCTTTAGGCACTTCAGCGCCAGAAATTATGATCGCAGTAAGCGCGTCCATGGATGGTTTGAACGATGTTGCTTTGGGTAATGCCATTGGCTCCAATATTGCCAATATTGGTTTAGTTCTGGGTTTAATCGCCTTAATACGTCCTTTGCATATGCAATCCAAATTTTTGTATCGTGAATTTCCCTTATTGTTTTTAGCCATGCTTTTTACTTATTCATTAATGATTGATGGTTATTTGGGAGTTATTGACAGCTGTTTATCGCTGGCAGCCTGTGTGAGTTTTATTGCTTACATATTGTATGTATCGCGTCCATCATTGATAGAAAAACAGGTAACGGATAAATTCAGAACCGTGGCTCTGAATAAACACAGTCTTGCCAGTTATGTTATGAATTTTATTGTTGGTTTGGTGGTTTTACCTTTAAGTTCTGATTTCCTGGTTAAAAATGCAATGCTGGTTGCACACAATTTTGGTTTGAGTGAATTAATGATTAGCCTGACTATTGTTGCAATTGGCAGCAGTTTACCTGAATTGGCTACAGCACTTTTAGCCGCAAGAAAAGGTGCTGATGATATTGCCATTGGCACTATTCTGGGCGCAAATTTATTCAATTTGGCAGCTGTAATGATTTTCCCGGGTATTATCCACCCTTCTCCGATAAGTCATGCCATTTTATGGCGTGATATGCCTGTGATGTTTATAACCACGATTATTCTTTTCTGGATTAACACAAGACATGTGAAGACAATAACACGCTGGCATGGTGGATTATTAGTAGTGCTTTATTGTTGTTATATGCTGGCTTTGATTATTAGTGCGGCGAGCTGATAATGTCGCTGCGCTCCTGGATTAACTTCATGCTCATATCCTGGTGTTTTCCCTTCTCCACTTGGGGAGAAGGTGTCACAAAGTGACGGATGAGGGTGGTGGGTGTGGCACGGTTTAGAATAGAATTTTTACTTTAATAATTCTGGTTATTACTCGATAACGTGCCAACATGAACGCCCTCATCCGGCGCTACGCGCCACCTTCTCCCCAAGTGGAGAAGGGAATTAAACGAGTTAGTTCGGTACGTTTTATAGCTCCTATATAAAGGCTCGCAAAGACAGGCATTTGTGCCAAAAGTTAGTTAACCTTTTTGACAATTATCCAATTTTGAAACTGGAGCGCTATAGTTTTTAGCGGTTTTGATAACATTATCAAAAACAGTATAGGAAGGGGTGGGGTCTTGTGTATTTCCTGAAAAAAAATACCAGAATGAGGTGTGTAGTTGAGGTTCGGGAATTTTTAAAACATCCTCGCAGTGCAAATATATTTGGTCTCTTGCTCGTTGTTCAATTCTGACAAAAAGTTTTACAAATTCATCATTCTCTTTGTCGCCCTGCAGGGATTCCAGTTGATTAAATTGCTCAATTAACTCTTTTACTTCATTGAAAAAAACAAATAAGTAACGATATTGCCATAGCGCGATTTTTTTATCGTCGTCTTTAATTATTGTTACAGTGTCTTTAAATTCTCTTTGTAAAAAAGATTCACGTCCAATCTTTTGCTTTACCAACATCAATAGCATTTTTTTAACGTCTAAAAAATGATCACGTGGTCGACCACATTTTTCATGCAAAAAATTGAGACGTACATTGAGCTGTTCAAAAGCTTCTAAAAAATTTTTACTATTTTCATTATTTGCAATTCGCATATATTCAAACATAGTAAACCTCCCTGTCGATGCTGTGCTATTTCTTCCTTTTATAGATATTGCTTAAACATACTCGATTTGAATAAATGGGCGTGGACCCAGAATTATCAATAATGATCTAAAATTTTTGCCGCTATAATGGCGTCTGGTTGACCTGCGACGGCTGCTTTTCTAATCCAGTAGCACGCTTTTTTACGATCTTCAACCACACCCTGACCATAATAATACATATAACCTACTGCATACTGGGCATCACGCTGGCCTTTTTGCGCTTCCGGTTTTAGATGAATAAATGCCTGACGATATTGCTGCGCACGGAAACAGGTTATACCTTCCTGCAAATTGACCTTGTTGGCGCAAGCAGTACAAAGCAGTAATAGCGTGCCTAAGAAAATTGCTTTAAAACTGACTTCCATAAACTTTATTCCCCAATTAAAGGCTTGGCAGGCTTTTCAAAGAGTAATTCATTTTGAGGTAAACTTAAACTCTCCAGCTCGCCATTGTGTAAAACCACAATTCTGTTTTTACTAATTTGTTTAATTTCAGCACCGCCAGGCAATGTATCGCCCAAAAGATAGGGTTTTTCTTCGCCATTTGCGTCAAGAATTAAAACCTGAGATTGCTTTTTATCTGATGCATACATAATCCCCACAATTTCAACATTAAGCTTTGATTGTCTGATTTCAGTTTCAGTAATATCAGGAACATAATCACCAAATAAAGGTAAAGTAAAAACCGGAGAATTAGCTGCGACTACAGACTGCTGACTGGCAACTTTGGCGGTCTGATGTGTCTCTTGTGTAACCGGATTAAAATAGAACAATTTCAAAATCTGGATAATAAACAATAATGCCGCAATAACAAAAATAAGCATTGATGCCAGTTTTTTCGGTTCATTATTTATATTTAAAAATAATTTGCTGGATTTCATAGTTATATTAATTATAAATTAGTCCTAAAGTTAATCATACAAAGGATAACAACATGCAAAGCTCACCGGAACAGCCGTATATGCAATTAGCAGTCATGTCACGGTGGTATGTTGTTTCCAGAGCTATACAGGTAATGGCTAGCCTTGGTGTTGCTAACTATATGTCAAATAATCCGATAAGCATCGAACAATTAGCTACAGCAACAAATACCAAACCTCAGTTACTTGATAGACTAATGCGATTTCTCAGCGCCTACAAGATATTTAAGCAATATCCGGAAGGTTATTCGCTTACTCCGCTGTCTCAACCCCTGCGCGATGATGATCCGCACTCCATGCGCGATGTTTTATCCATCGTCGATGACAGCTGGTGGGAAGCTTTTGCCCAACTGGAAAATAACCTGATAAGTGGAGAACCTGCTTTTAATTTACAACATCAGGATAATTTTTTTAGCTTTCTGAACAAGCACCCTGAAAAACAAGATAAGTTTATGCAAGGCATGGGTAAATTATCAGGCTTTGATAACGATGCAATAAGCAAAGCCTTTAATTTTGGTAGTCTGGATGGAGTAGTAACTATGATGAGTGATGCTGCACTTGGCACATCACTGATAAATCATTACCCGAATCTTACCGTAAGCCATGTAAATCGTGATTCGGTTATAACCAATGCTCCAAACGCTCAGGGTTATCTGTTTAAAGGGATACTGCATGATTTTAATGATGAAGGAATACGTTCATTACTAAGTAAACTCGGCCAACAAATGCCGGCTGACGGAAAACTATTTATTGCAGAGCAGGTTATACCGGAAGATTCTGAACCGCATACCAATAAAACCATGGACATCATCATGATGGTATTGCTAGGCGGTCAACAGCGCACCATTTCAGAATGGTGCCAGGTGATTGAATCAGCCGGCTTTTGTTTTAATCAAAGTTATCCAACCCAGAGTTTATTTACGTTAATGGAGTTTTCCCGCTTATAATGGATGCAATAACGAACAAAAAATCTGATTGGGATTATATTGTTTTTTTAATGAGATCCATTCCTCATAACGGCTGCCAAAATGGTGTTGCCAATAATCTGAAGTCAGGTTTTCGCCCAGAAAACCGGATAAATAACGCTTACCGCCTTGTTTTAAAAATTGCGCATCAAGTGCCTGAATAGCTGCAAGGCAACCTGGAACCAAGGCTTGAGGAACACCTGCATTGAGTATCATTAGTGAATAAATATCATTACCCGCCGGTAACATACAAAATCCTTGTTGATGGGTACTGTCAACCGGAAGTACTTGTAGAGTGGTCGCATAATATAATGGTAATGTATTTAACAAACTATCGAGGTTTTTAGCTAATACCGCTTTATTGATAAAACACTCGTACCAGGGATGATACTGTTCCCATTGCCCGGTAACCTGCATAGCAATAAAACGTGAATCATGGCGGTGGAGATAAGTTATTACTGACTCTTCTTGTACATGAAGTACTTTCCATGGTTGAGCATTATGATTAAGGGCGAATAAATCGGGCAGCGTCTCATCAAATTCTACAGTCACCTGCAAGGCGAATAACCACTCAGCAAAAACCTGACGCTTGTCTCCTGCGAGCTTTGCTCCTTGCAGAGCCGGCGAGCAAAACGCTTCAATATAATCGACTGATTGTTTAAATGTTTCCATATCAATCATCCACTGCTCTTTATCAAGGTATGATAAAAAAAATGTTCTGACATTCTTTTTACAAGGTCTTAATTTAATCCTGGCTTTTGTTATTACTCCAAAACAACCCTGCCCGCCAAGACAAGCTTGGAACAAGGTTGAATGACTATCTACCTGTACGATTTCGCCGGCAGCAGTAACGATTTCCAATGCATCGACATGAGCCGTTGCATTCCCGTAACGAAAAGAAGATGCACCTACGCCACCTGCTGATAAAACACCGGCTATAGTCAGGTTACAATTGAATGGAGTTACATACGGAGTCAAGTTTTGCGGTATCGACACATTCAGTAAATCTGCCCAGGATGCATTTGCATCTATCCAGATAGCCTGATCATTCACAGCATGTACTTTATTAAAATACTTCATATGCACAGAAGCACCCTGCTCGATGGGCAATGATTGGCCTGATTGGCTTAAGCCATTCCCTCTTATGGTTAATGGTAATTGGTGAGTATTGGCGTAATTTATAATTTGCTGGAGTTGCTTGTTATTTTGCGGAATGAATATTGTTGCCGGGGATGATTCCTTTATTCTGCCAAAATCATGTTTGTAAGAAGAAAGTTCATGCTCGTCCCTGAGCATGGATTGTCTAACATATTGCTCACACTGCCTGATGTGATGCGTATTCCACAGTATTGGCTGCATTTTGTTGATTCCTTAATTGAGCCAGTTCTAATCGACGATTACATGCAATAATCAGTCCATCAAACATTTTACTGAATGAATCATAACAGCGGTCAATCATTTTTAATGCTTCTCGTCGCACGTGAATTGAAACTGGTCTTTCAAAAAGTTTACGTTCCATTTCAGTTTCAAACAATTCATGTGCCAATTCAACTTCAAGATGTGAACTTGAAAAATATTTGAGATTTTTATCTTCCCCTGCTTTTTTAACCTGCTTAACGACTTTTTCAAAAAACACATGACCTGATGATTCTAAAGTCAGCAACAGAATGATGTTTAAAATTTCATCATCTGTTTTATATATTTCAGCCATTATTGCATAAGCCGCATCTCGAGTTAATTGTGTTTCTTTACCATAAAGCCAGGTCACATCATCAGTAGTACCTGAGTCATTATTACTTTTTACAGACATGTATTTTTTATCATGCAAAAACCATTTTTCATGACCTGCATCTTCGAGTCGGTGATGGCGTGCAACTTTTTTCAAATAGGAATCAGTTACTTTCTCTTCATTAATACGTAATATATCCTGGAATGTCATAGCCCAAAAAGTGAGCTCCGGTACGAAATAACTAATTTCTTCCAGGTTATCCAATTGATCGAGCACAGCAAAAAATGGATGGTTCATAAATTCACTTTGTTTTGAATCTATGTATGCTTGAATAGTTTTCATGGTAGCCTCCGAGGCAAGAAATTTGTTAGACATGTATACCTTTGCAGAACACATGCCAACTTTTTACCCATATTGATAACAAATAATTCTAAAAAAGAGGCTTTTTAATAGGTATTACACACCTAATCCTCAGGAAGCGACAAAAAAATGTCCCTGATTCATAGGAAACGACAAACAATTGACTAATTCGGTGCTTGTATTTAAAAACTATTTTTTTTATTACTGTAAATTCGCCAATTTTTTGTCATATTTTTTCACAAAAACATCTATATTCAACCAATCAATAGCATCAATACTCCTCGCTGTTGCACAAATTTCATTTAATAATTCATTTTGCAAATGACCAATTGCTTCTGCTTCTGCATAAGGGGTGTTAGTAAACATAACCAGGACGTGTTTCGATACATATATATCTGGATAACGCTTCATAAGTTCCATATTGATCTGTTTTTTGTAATTAAATTGGTAATCGCGTATATCACTTTGAATTTCGTGATAATTATCCATCGACATTTTTGCTACGGCATCGGTATTTTTTTTACGGGCATGGTAAAAGGCCGGCATCACCTGCTGCCAATCATCATGGAACTTATCAAGAAGGTTATTAAGAATGCGGCAATCTTCAAAGGCACTATTCATCCCTTGCCCAAAAAAGGGAACGACCCCATGTGCGGCATCACCAATTAACAGGCATTGATCCTTATAATACCAGGCTGTACAGTTTATAGTACTCATATTACCTGTTGGATTAGTTAAAAATTCAGCGGTTAAATCTGGCATTGTTTTATAAATATCAGCAAAAGCGGAGTTAAAAAATTGATTAACTACAATTTCATTATCAAGCTCTGCAAAACTATTTTTTCCTTCATGGGGTAAAAACAAAGATCCTGTTACAGAAAAATCACAATTTGGATTTCCCAGTAATAAAAATGAGTCTCGCGGCCATAAATGCAAATGTTCGTGAGCAAGATCATGAGTACCAACTCGGCTCAGCGAAAGCTCTTTATAGCCATGCGGTAAAAATTTCCGTGAACTTGTAATCAGTTTTTCATGTGCCAGTGTTTCTCGCACAAACGAACCTGAGCCATCTGCACCTACGAGGTATTCATAACTACTTGTTACGTAATTACCATCCTTTGCTTTAAAAGAAAGTTCTTTTTTATAAACATCGAGACGTTCGAGTTTCATCTCAAAATGTAGTTTTACATTGGGTAATTTTTCCAGCTCGTTTAAGAGCAATTTATTTAAATCAGTCCGTTGAACAGCATTAATATACTCATCTGCATGGCGGCCAAACGGCTGGTATTTAATAGTACCATTTTCTTCATGAATCGCTCTCGCTCGCATTGGAACAAGTATTTTCTCGACTTCCGCTCCAAGATCAACACCGGCAAGCCCCGTTAAACCTCGGCAGGACATGGCTAAATTAATAGAACGGCCACCATCAATATTGGTTGAACGAATATCAGGCCGTGATTCATAAACTTCAATAAAATAATTACGCTTGGCTAAATACAACGCCAAAAGACTACCAGCCAGGCCGGCGCCAATGATCGTTACTGTTTTCATTTTCTGCTCCAAATGAAATAGCACTGCCCTATTGGGCAAACAATATTATTTAAATTAAGTGCAATAATCGTACCGAAGTTGCTTGGTTATATGAAATGACTTATAGGCGCTAGGAAGTAAAACAGAGCAGCAGTGGATTACAATATCCGTGGTAATTAATCACTGCTCAATAAATCCATAATCGAGTTAGTATGAGAAATAGCCTCCATATAAGCGGAAATATAATTATCCTGCATTAAATATGGAAGATTTAACTTCTCAAAATGGCCTTCCTCATACCATAAAACAGCTTGTAATAATTCACCAAGCCAGCCTTCTTTTTTTAACAATGCATTATTAATTTCTTCAGATAATCTGATTTTTGAAAGGAGAAGTTCAAGGGGCTGGTTAAATATGTCACTTAACGAAGAAAATAAACCTACAGTGTATGCTTGATTTGATTGTTTTTGGTTAATAAAACAAGACAATAATTCACACATTTTTGCCCGGATTAAACTGCGTTCCAATATATCCACCGATATATCATCAAAACTTGAAATTAACAAAATACTAATCCAGTTACGAATTTCCAAAAAACCAAGTTGAAAAATCGCTTCAAAAACGGAATCAAATTTTCTACCTCGATACATCATGACTGAATTGGCTAAACGCAAAATCCTATAGCTCATGGTAGGCATATACTTAATGGTTTCAGCAACGTCAGTAATTGTACTATTAGGATTATTAAATTTATCGAGAAGAATGAATAAATTGGCTCGACTTTCAAGTACGACCTCTCCTTTTACGTCATTTGGTTTATGAAGAAAAAAACCTTGGAAAAGATCAAATCCATGATCAATACAGAATTGAAACATCTGATGATTTTCGACTTTTTCAGCTAATAACAATCCCTTAAATTTCGAAAGGTGCTTTAATTGTTTTTTTATTTCCTGTTCATTGAGAACCAATACATCAATCTTGATTATATCGGCTAATTCTATAAGCGGTATAAGTTCTTCGCGAAAAATAAAATCATCAAGAGCTATTCGATAGCCCATTTCTTTTAAATCAAACACACTTTTTAATAATAAATCGTCAATTTCAACACTTTCAAGGATTTCAATAATAACTTTGTTTCTTGGGAGCAAATGTGGCACTTTATTGATTAATAAATTATGACTAAAATTGATAAACGCTGGATATTCACCGACCACAGACTCAATATCCAGATTAGCAAACAAATTTGCAAGCACATGCGAGGTTGCAATGTCATTAGATAATTTATTACTCTCTTCAAATTGAAAAACAGAATCCAGGTTATTTCGAAAAAGTAACTCATAACCGTATAAATCAAACTGTTGATCAAATATTCTTTGCCGTGCCAATAGTGTTCTCATACTACCCCTTCAAAACAATATTATTTGGTTGCCATTGTTATCTTGTTGCGGCCTGTTTTTTTAGACTCATATAACGCTTTATCCGCTGCTTCAATTAATTGAGTTTGTTTCACCCCATTTTCAGGCATAGTAGCTATACCAAAAGATGCTGAAACTGGTCCTATAGGCTGACCATGATAAATAAGCTCCAGCTTGTTTATCGCATCACGTATTAATTCTGTTAGTTTATAAGCTTCTTCTTTATTAACTTCAAAAATTAATAATAAGATTTCTTCTCCACCATAACGGCAAGCGATATCACTTTGGCGAATCAGGCGCAGGAGTAATTTACCGACTTCAACTAAAACCAAATCGCCTGCTTCATGTCCAAACGTATCATTAATTTTCTTAAAGTGATCCAGATCCATTATAATTACAGCAAGAGTTGTTTTTTGACGTTGTGCTCTATAAATTTCCCGGTTTAATGATTCATCAAGATAAGAGCGGTTATAAAGTCCGGTCAGTGTGTCTCTGATTGAGCGAATTCGCAAAGACTCCCTTAAGTTGATATTAGCCAGCGATAACGCAATCGCTTCGCCAATCATATTGATTAACGGTTCCTGTCGATTAATCAAAGAAACCAACTCTTCCTCTACCTTTTTATCCACAATAAATTCAAGATAAAGCAAACCTACTACTTCATTCTGTGCCTGTAATGGAATACATACGTAAGGGGGAATGTTCTCATTTACTTTGATATGATCACAGGCAATACTGTCATTACTATTATAAAAATGATGAATTTGTCCTCGTCTCAAAGCCCAGCATTGATTCGGTGAAATGACCCTTTCCTGAGTATGTGGATTATTCCATTCCAGTGCATAATCCAGATAATTTCGTGAAGGATGTGCCAAATATAAAATACCGGCCGTGTGCGGTAAAATCTTGGGGCAAAAAGTAATAATTGGATTTAACGTTTCATCAATAGACAGGCATGACTGTAACGTACTGCTCAATAAATTAAGCTGGGAAATTGCCTGACTATAGCTTTTTATTTCAGCAAAACCTTCTGACAGTTTATGATTTTCAGACCGAATTAAACTTTCCATTTCCAAGCGTTTTGATACATTTCTATAAATTTGAGACGCACCAATTAACACACCGTTTTCATCACGAATGGAACTACAGGTAATTTCATAAGCTCTGCGTGCCAGTTTAGGATCACCAAACTCATGAACTTCAGTGAATTCCTGACCTTGTAACCCACGTTTCCACAGGCTTAATATAAATTTCTGTTCTTCCGGTAAATGAGTGAGCGCTTTAAGCATATCATCACCAACAGCAAGTGCTTGACCGAAAATAAGCTGAAAACCTCGTTCAAATGCTTTGTTAAAGATAATAAGACGATATTGCGTATCAAGTGCTGCAATACCGTCATTTGTACCGTTGATTAGGCCATTTAACTGGTTCTGAGCTATTTTCCAATTCTTGTTGGAGCGAGTCTGGCGGGTGTGCTGTAAATTAAACAAAATAAAGACAAATATAAGCAGCGTTATCATAAAAAAACTGCTGATTTTTAAAAAATCATTTGCTGTCTCAATATTATCTGAATAAGTCTTGGCTCGAGTCTGTAATAATAGAAATTCTTCTTGCTGCATGATTGAAGTCAAATTAAATATTTGGTTTGTCTGGGTAGGGCCCAAATCAGTACTTATGATGGCTTGCACAGCCTTAAAACCCTCTTTTTTATAAATCTCTATTATTTTATTGGCAAAATTGATGCGCTCTTGCAAAATGGGAAATAAATAATCAAGGCGACTTATCTGAGCAGGATTATCTGCTACCAATTTTTTAATATTGTTAAATTGATTAATTATTTTTTTTACGACGTCCTCTTTTCCCATTGTAAAATCTTCGTTTCCAGTAATGATATATCCCCGCAATTTAGCCTGATATTCCTGTATGGAAATCTGCAGACTATTCAGCGAAGAAATGACTTCTTTTGTGTTCATAACCAGATTATTTGCATGCAGCATATTTTGAAATTGATAATAAAAGGCAATATTCATACTAAGCAGCAAAAGAAAAATGGCTGCTAAAACCGTGTTTAATAATGTTCGACTATGATTTCCCATTCAATTATCCGTTTTTAATTTTCAGGATGAACATTTCTTTAGAAAAGCATCCAGTTTATCTGGCTTCTCAGGCCTACTGTAATAATAGCCTTGTGCATAATCGCAACCATGAGTAATAACAAAATCACGTTGCAACTCTGTTTCTATACCTTCGGCTAACACTTCAAGATTTAAACTGTGTCCCAAACTGATTATGGCGCGTGCAATGGCAGCGTCATTTTGATCATTAACCAACTCATTAATAAACGAGCGATCAATTTTTAATTTATCAACAGGGAACTGTTTTAGATAAGACAGGCTTGAATAACCTGTACCAAAATCATCAATAACCAATTTGACTCCCATATCGCGTAATTGATTCATGGTTTCAATCGCATGCTGAATATCCGCAATCAAAAGACTTTCTGTAAGCTCAAGTTCAAGAAATTTCGCCAATAAACCTGTTTTTTCCAATATTTGCTTGACTGTTTCACAAAGATTATTCTGGCGGAATTGACGGCCAGAGAGGTTAACCGCGATACTTAGTTTGTTATAACCTTCTTTGTGCCAGCGTACTAACTGAGCACATGCCTCTTCCAAAACCCATTTACCGATTTCTACAATCATGCCGTTTTCTTCAGCAATACTGATAAAATCTGCAGGAGATACGGAACCTAATGTAGGGCTGTCCCAACGAATTAACGCTTCAAAGCCCACAATTTTATTTTTATGTATATCCATAAGCGGTTGATAGACAAGATGAAATTCATTCCTTTTCAACGCATCGCGTAAGCCATTATCTAACTGCATGTGATTGATAACGCGTCTATTCATTTCCTGATCAAATACGCGATAATTATTACGACCATTATCTTTGGCATGGTACATCGATAAATCAGCATTTTTCATTAATGCTTCGTAATCCATACCATCTTTAGGATAATAGCTAATACCAATACTGCCTGTAATTTTTAGACTATGCTGGGCGACCTGAAATGGCTTTTCAATTAAATGCAGAATTTCTTCAGCCACTTGCTGAGCCTGATTTTCACTGGTTATATCTTGCAAAAGAATGACAAACTCATCGCCCCCAAGGCGACAAACCGTATCAAAATCGTTGGTAGCAATTAACAACCGATTAGAAACCGCCTGTAATAATTTATCTCCCACAGTATGGCCAAGCGTATCATTAGTCATTTTAAAATGATCCAAATCAAGAAAGAGAAAAGCAAGCATAGTGCCTTTCTTTTTGGCTTGTAGCATCGCTTGTTCAACACGGTCTATTAACAATACACGATTTGGTAATTCAGTTAATGAATCATGGGTTGCCTGCCTCAGCAGCTGTTCCTCCATCTGCCGTCTTTGTGTTATGTCATTAATAATACAAACGTAATGCTTAACATCACCTATTGGATCTCTTACCGGCGCAACACTCATTTCACACCAGAATAATTCGCCATTATGACGGTGGCTTTGCATTTCTACGGTTTCTTCACGACATTCTTTGATGGCAAGGAGTATGCGGCGTTGATTTACATCGTCTGATTGGGAGCGCTGGAGAAATGAAATATTCTGCCCAAGAATCTGTTGTTCATGGTAGCCAGAAATTCTTTCAAACGCCTTATTAATATAAATTACTGGATAATCCGGTTTGGTAATATCAATAATTGCAATACCGTGAGTACTTGCCTCGATAGCTCGTTCGCGTATACGCAGTTCTTCTTCTGCCATTCGTTTTTGAGTAACATCACGAAAACTATATACGCGACCAACAATTTCCTCACCAACTCGCTGCGGCTGAGTAAAGCGCTCAAAAATTCGTCCATCTTTAAAATGCAGAACGGATAACTCCCCTTGCCAATCGGCATTTTCATAAAGATATTCCACGTCCGTAATAAGCTGTTGTGGATTAACCAGCTGTCCTAAAATATAATCAAAACTAATGCTTTCTGTTCCAGCTTCCAACATGTATGAAGGTATACGCCACATTTCTACAAATTTTTGATTCCAGTCAACAACCTGCCCCTTACCGTTAACCATCATAATACCGTCAGCCGTTGATTCGAGTGTGGCGCGTAATAATGAAAGGGATTTTTCTAACTCAACATTTTTTTCCAGAACATCGCTGGCTTCAATTTTAATATTGTCAGATAAAGGAGCTTGAACTGAGCGTTGGAACTCCGGTTGGGTGTGATACCATCTTGCAACGAGTGAGGATAGCTCTGGTGTAAGTGTCATAATACCCAATTCTTCACACACATTAGTCAAGGAAGGATCTTTGCCTTTTTTTTTCACTGTTTCGGCCGCCAAGGCAACTTTTATATAATCTATTTCTTGCCTACGCATTGATCCCTCACTAGAATAATCCTTAACCCGTTAACACCTTGCTTCAACCTGAAACTGATTCTCGCAAGATATGTAGTTATCTTACATTATATACTCCAGTAGCTTATTTTGCCTGTTAACTTGATACTATTAATAAGGAATTTTTTATGGTTACCTCACATTTTGATACACGCGCAATTCATGCAGGACAGCAGGCTGACTCAGCGACTGGTGCTGTAATGACACCAATTTATGCGACTTCAACTTACAAACAATCTGCACCGGGCGTTCATCAAGGCTATGAATATTCCCGCACGCAAAATCCAACACGCAACGCCTATGAACAATGTCTGGCGAGCCTTGAATCAGGGCAGCATGGTTATGCTTTTGCCTCTGGAATGGCGGCGATTAATACAGTGATTGATTTGCTTGATGCTGGCGATCATGTTGTTGCAAACAATGATTTATATGGCGGGACATTTAGACTTTTTGACAAGGTAAAAACGCGTACATCGAATCTTTCATTTTCATTTGTGGACATGGCAAATCTGGCTAATATTGAAGCCGCAATAACCCCTGAAACCAAAATGATTTGGTTAGAAACACCTTCCAATCCCATGCTAAAGCTTGCCGATTTACGAGCCGTGGCAGCGCTGGCCAAACGCCATAAACTTATCAGCGTTGCTGATAACACATTTGCTACACCGTGGATTCAACGCCCGCTGGAAATGGGATTTGATATTGTATTGCATTCGGCAACCAAATACTTAAATGGTCATTCAGATGTTATTAGTGGCGCTTTAGTCATAGGTGATCAGCCTGAGTTAAGTGAAAAACTGGCTTTTTTACAAAATTCCTGTGGTGCAATCAGCGGCCCTTTTGACAGCTTTCTTGTCCTGCGCAGCTTAAAAACTTTATCATTGCGTATGGAGAGGCATTGTTCCAATGCAAAAATATTAGCCGGTTGGTTGCAAAAGCATCCTAAAGTTGCCGAAGTCATATACCCTGGATTGACAAGTCACCCACAACATTTACTGGCAAAAGAACAAATGAATGATTTTGGTGGTATGATCTCAATAGTATTAAAAGGTAGCCTGGATGATACAAAACGCTTTTTATCACGCTGTGAACTATTTACATTGGCTGAAAGCCTTGGTGGAGTAGAAAGCCTTATTGAGCATCCAGCAATTATGACGCATGCATCAATTCCGGCACAAACCAGACAACATCTGGGTATAGTTGACGGCTTTGTCAGATTATCTGTAGGTATCGAATATATTGATGATTTGATTGCTGATCTGGAATATGCGCTTAAATAGCTTTGGAGTTTGTTTTAATGAGTAAGATTAACGAGTCAAAGGGTAAAATGGAGGCCATTCTTGCCCTTTTTGTATTGGTAATATCCACAACATTCTTTTTTATCCCAATTCTTTTTATAGGCTTATTAAAATTATTTCCTGATACGCATTGGCGAGTAATATGTACGCAAATCATCGATGATCTCGTTGCTTACTGGATTGATATTAATAATGGATATATCAATAAAAGGCATAATATTAACTGGCAAATAAAAGGTCTTGAAGAATTACACGCTCAGGATTGGCATTTAATTGTTGCCAATCATCAAAGCTGGCTTGATATCGTGGTTTTGCACTATGTTTTTAATCGCAAAATTCCTGTTCTCAAGTTTTTTATTAAAGACTCTTTAAAATGGGTACCCTTACTGGGTTTTGCATGGTGGGCAATGGGTTGTCCTTTTATGAAACGTTATTCCCGTGACTATTTACTCAAAAACCCGCATAAAAAAGGTGAGGATCTCGAAGCTACCAAAAAAGCGCTGGATCTGTTTAAATTCACACCGTCCACTATTATCAATTTTGTTGAAGGTACACGTTTTACGACAGAAAAAAAAGAATTTCAGAAATCACCTTATGCTCACCTTTTAAAACCAAAAGCAGGTGGCATCAGTTTTGTAATTGGTGCTATGGGCGACAGTATAAGAAATCTGGTGGATGTATCTATAGTCTATTCCAATGAACAACATTCTCTTTGGGATTTCCTCTGCCATCGAATTAGCACCGTTGCTATTACTATTCGAGAAATACCTATTCCAGAAGAATTTTTTAATACAACCCTGCTTGAAGAAGAATCAACCCAATTAAAATTTCGTTTGTGGCTAAATCAGCAATGGGCAGATAAAGATAAAATTATCAGTAAAATGCGTAAACAATATCTGCAAGGTGCAGATGATGAGGAAAACGCGCCTAACAATAAAACTGCAGATACCATTGCACAAAGCGAGCAGTTCCTTCCTTAAAATTCAAGCCGGGTTTATACCCTAAATCGCCATACATGCGGGTAGTATCTGCATGTGTGGATACTACATCTCCATCCTGTAATGGTAAAAATTCTTTTATAGCTTTTTTACCCAAGGCTGCTTCAATTGCTTCGATATAATCGAGTAAATTAACCGGTGAGCCGCAACCAATATTATATATTTTATACGGTGCCGAACTGCTGCCCGCATCAGGATTCAAACCTGACCATTGAGGTTCGGGAGCCGCCACATTATCGATCGCATGACCAATACCATTTACAATATCATCAATATAGGTAAAATCGCGCTGCATTTTCCCATGGTTATAAATTTTAATTGGAATACCTGCCAGAATATCGTGAGTAAAGGAAAAGAACGCCATATCGGGTCTGCCCCAAGGTCCGTATACCGTGAAAAAGCGCAAACCAGTGGTTGGTAATTGATATAAATGAGAATAAGAATGTGCAATTAATTCATTAGCTTTTTTGCTAGCTGCATAAATGGTTAAAGGATGATTGGTCGCATCTGCTTCATTACTGGGTTGTTTAGTATTGGCTCCGTATACCGAGCTGGTTGAGGCATAAATCAAATGCTCGACCTGGTTATGGCGACAGGCTTCAATAATATTGGTAAAACCAACCACATTTGATTGAATATAGAGGTTCGGATTAGTCAAAGAATATCGAACACCCGCTTGTGCTGCCAGATTTACAACCCGTTGCGGCTTATACTGCGCAAATAAGTTATTAATTTTTTCACAATCAACCAAATCTATTTGCTCAAAATGAAAATTTTTATAGGCTTGTAATTGCTCAAGTCGGGCGAGTTTGAGTTTTACATCATAATAATCATTAAGATTATCAATAGCGATTACCTCATCTCCTTGCTCAAGACGTTGCCGCGCAACATGAAAACCTATAAACCCCGCAGCCCCTGTTATTAATAATCGCATAAAAACCCAGTTAATATAATTTTAAAATTTCACCGCGTAGCCCGTATTAGCGGAGCGTAATACGGGAATTCTGTGCCCCATACCGATGTCCCGTATTACGCTCCGCTAATACGGGCTACGATCAATCCATGCGTTCACATGTAGTAAGAAATCCCATAATATCCCAGCCGTACAACATTCGTAAATCAATATATATTTCCTTGTGATAAAACTTCGGTATACTAATCTTTTGCCTACTGGGAGCTGCATGAACGTACTGCAATCAATTATTGAACAAGCCTTTGAAGATCGCGTTAATATCACCTCTTCAAATACACCCAAACCGCTACTTGCTGCTGTTGAAGAAGTATTAAGCCTGTTAGATCAGGGCAAAATAAGAGTCGCAGAAAAAGTTAATGATGATTGGGTAGTTCATCAATGGATTAAAAAAGCGGTATTGCTATCCTTTAAACTTTTTGAAAATAAAGCTGTAAATGCTGGATTTTGTCAGTTTTACGATAAAGTTCCCTTAAAATATGCAAATTATGACCAAGACGATTGGCAACAGGACGGTGTACGCGTAGTGCCTCATGCAATGGTTAGACGAGGCGCATTTATCGGTAAAAACACGATTTTAATGCCTTCTTATGTCAATATCGGTGCTTATGTTGATGAAGGTGTCATGGTGGATACTTGGGCAACAGTCGGTTCTTGCGCTCAAATTGGTAAAAATGTTCATTTATCAGGTGGTGTTGGTATTGGTGGTGTATTAGAACCACTCCAGGCAAATCCAACAATCATTGAAGACAACTGCTTTATTGGTGCACGTTCAGAAGTTGTTGAAGGCGTGATAGTAGAACGTGATTCTGTCTTATCAATGGGTGTTTATTTAGGTCAGAGTACAAAAATATATAATCGAATGACCGGCTCTATTACTTATGGAAGAATTCCTGCCGGTTCAGTTGTCGTTGCCGGAAACTTGCCCAGCGAAGATGGACGTTACAGTTTGTATTGCGCCGTCATCGTCAAACAGGTTGATGATAAAACACGTGCCAAAGTCAGCATTAACGAGCTATTACGAGACATTAAATAAATGATGCCTACACTCGAGTTGCTATCAAAATTGGTAAGTTTCGCATCAATAACCCCTGATGATGCAGGTTGTCAGACGTTTATGATTGAATACTTTGAACAGGCTGGTTTTTCCTGCCAGCGATTTGATAATCTACCCGTAGCCAATTTCTTTGCCCGCTTCGGAACTCAAGCACCATTATTAGTATTTGCTGGACATACTGACGTTGTACCCGTAGGTGATTTGGCAAAATGGGAAAGCGATCCTTTTCAGTTAACTGAAAAAAATGACGGTATGGTCTATGGCCGTGGAACAGCGGATATGAAAGGAAGTCTGGCAGCAATGATGATCATGGCTGTGCGCTTTATCACTGATTATCCTGAATTTTTCGGCAGTCTTGGTTTTTTAATTACCAGCGGCGAAGAAGGCGATCAATTTGATCAGGGTACACCCTATGTAATGTCAGAATTATATAAACAAGGTGTAACGATTGATTATTGCATAGTAGGTGAACCATCCAGCACAGCAACACTTGGAGATGTCATTAAAATCGGGCGACGCGGTTCATTAAGCGGAAGCCTGGTGTTACAAGGCAAGCAAGGTCATGTCGCTTATCCGCATCTGGCTATTAACCCCATTCATACAATCAGCCCTGCACTAGCAGAATTGACTGCAAAAAAATGGGATAACGGCAATCAACACTTCCCCCCTACTTCGCTGCAAATAACTCATATTTCCTCAGGTGGTGATGCTGGAAATATAATTCCCGGCAAGCTAAACCTTGATTTTAATTTTCGCTTTTCAACCGAACAGACAGCTGAAAGTTTAAAAACTGCACTAATGGACTGTTTTGAAAAATATGATTTGCGACCAGTCATAAATTGGCGTCTCAATGGTCAACCTTTCTTAACGGCGCAAGGCCAGCTCGTAGAAAGTTGTGTTCAGGCAATTTCTGAATGTACCAATCAAAAAACCACGTTATCAACTACAGGCGGTACATCAGATGGCCGTTTTATAGCACCTTATGGTGTTGAAGTAGTGGAACTTGGGCCTGTTAATGCGACCATACATCAGGTAAATGAATGTGTTTTGGCTACGGATTTAGAGAAGTTGGATAAAATTTATTATCGAATTTGTGAATTATTGCTGGTTTGAAAAAACGCTAGTTCGCTACGTTTTTCAGAGCCTGTATAAAGGCTCCTAACTAACTTCAAGTTGGAACGATGTCGTCTTTGCGAGGTACGAAGCAATCCAGAGTTCCGTGCTCCGATGGCTGGATTGCTTCGCTGGCGCTCGCAAAGACGGGCATTGTATCTGATAAGTTAGTTCGGTACGTTTTTCAAATCCTTTATAATTGCTCGCAATGATGACATCGTTCCAACTTGAAGTTATTTGGAAGCTTGGAGGCTCAAAATTTATGTATAAATTTATTTTACTGTTGTTTATTGCGATATTGAGTTCCTGTACAGAAGAACCTCCTCGTTATAATGGTTATATTGATGCCGATCTGACTTATCTTTCAAGTAATTTTGCCGGTCGACTCGAGAGTTTGCTGGTTAGTAGAGGTCAATCAGTACAAAAAAACCAATTATTATTTAAACTTGAACAGACCAATGAGAATTTTGCAGTTGCGATAAATCAATTTACCAAAAATAATCTGTTGTCCCAGAGAAAAGAAATTCTCAACCAAATTGAATATAACGATATTAATTATCAGCGTACTTTGAGAATGAGAAAACAAAATGCTGCCAGTCAAAATGATCTGGACCTTGCAAAAAAAGATCTTGACGTCTTAAAAAACCGGCTTATGGCAATTAATTTTCAAATTAGCAGCAGCCAGGTGGATATAGCTGATAAGAATTGGCAAATGCAGCGAAAGGAAGGCCACGCTACCGATTTCGGAATTATTTTTGACACTTATTTTACAAAAGATGAATATGTACTTGCTGGCCAGCCTGTATTGTCATTAATAACGAAAAACAATATTAAAGTAATCTTTTTTATTCCTGAAAAAAAACTTAGCAGTATTCTTATAAATGACAAAATTAAAATATCAAGTGATGGAAATGAACACTTAGGCACAGGAACAATTAATTATATTTCAAATATTGCCCAGTATATTCCCCCTATCGTTTATTCACGTGAAGATCGTCAAAACCTGGTCTTTCGTGTAGAAGCACGCATCGATAATCCTAATCTAAACCAGGTGCATCTGGGTCAGCCAGTGACTATGGAAATAAGAAAATGAATCAATCAGCTATTGACGTTCATGGATTAACTAAAGTCTTTGATAATAAAACAGTTGTTGATAACGTTTCTCTTAAAGTTAGAAGAGGTTCCGTTTTTGGCTTTCTCGGTGCAAATGGCAGCGGTAAAACAACAATGATCCGGATGATTTGTGGACTATTAAAACCAACACATGGAACTGGACAATGCCTTGGGTATGATATTAAAACACAGCAAAAGGAGATCAAAATAAAAATTGCTTATATGCCTCAAAAATTTAGTTTATATAATGGATTAACCGTTTACGAAAATTTACAGTTTTTTTCAGAAATTTATCAGATTAATAATCTCAAACAATCAATTCAAGAAATCCTCAATGACCTGGAGCTTAATCCTTATAAAAACATCAAAGCAGGTAATCTATCGGGTGGCTGGAAACAACGGTTGACTCTTGCATGTTGCTTACTGCACAAACCAGATTTACTATTTCTTGATGAACCTACTGCTGGTATTGATCCCAAGGCCAGAAAAGATTTTTGGGATTACCTGCATAAAATTTCGAGACGAGATGGAACCACTGTTCTTGTTACTACACACTATATGGATGAGGCTGAAAAATGCACTGATTTAGCTTATATCAATTTAGGGAAATTACTTTATTCTGGCACTACTAAAGATCTTATATCCTTTTCTAAAGTCAAAACATATCTTGTCGTTGAATCAAATGAACAATCTCAAAGCGAATTAAATGAAATTGTAGATCGAAATTATCCTGAATTGTTAATATCTTTAGTGAACAATGACTTACGTATTTCTTCTTCTAATTTAGAACTTCTGGATAAGTTCGTTCATGACCATCAAAACTTTTCTCTTAAAGAAGTCACTCCTAATTTTGAAGAGGTATTTATTGGATTAATGACATGATTTTTTTAAACACTAACATCCAATCCATATCCTTTCGACGTATCAAGGGTTTAATTCGCAAGGAATTTATTCTAATAGTCCGTGACCGCGGGACAATTGCTATGCTGGTTATTCTTCCAATTATGCTTTTAATATTGTTTGGTTTTGCAATCAGCCTGGATCCTAAAAATCTCCCTACGGCAATTATCAGTTACGACCAAACCCCTTTAACGCGTAATTTCGTGAGCGGTTTACAGTCTTCACAATATTTCAATATAGTTGATACCTCCAATGACGTGAACAATGTCCAACAAAAACTGAACACAGGCAAACTCAGCTTTGCCATCATTATTCCTGCTAATTTTACGCGAAAATATATTCGGGGCGAAAACCCTCAGTTATTAGTTGAAATTGATGGATCTGATCCTGGAAGCAGCGCTAGTGCATTGAGTAATGCGCAACCAATTTTAAATTTGGCGATTGATCAATTTAGCCAAAGAGGTTTGGAAGTAGCAACTCCAAATACATTTAAGCGTTCAGTAAATTTCACCATACACCGCTTATATAATGAGTCTAATCGAAGTGCATTTAATATAGTGCCCGGACTAATTGGTGTATTACTAACCTTAACAATGGTGATGCTGACTTCAACTGCAATTACTTCAGAATTTGAAGCAGGTACGATGGAGTTATTATTAAGCACACCCTTGCTACCTATTGAGATTATCTTAGGCAAAATAATACCCTACATAATTTTGGGCTATATTCAGTTAACGAGTATTCTTATTTTTGGCACCCTACTCATTCATATCCCAATCCAGGGAAGTCTTTTTTTACTTTACTTGTCAGCAGCTCCCTTTATAGTTGCGAATTTAATGGTAGGCATGATTTTTTCTACTATTGCAACAACACCCATGCAGGCGATGCAACTTAGTGTGTTTTACCAATTACCCTCTATGTTTTTATCAGGGTATATATTTTCATTTTATGGAATGCCAAAGTGGGCGCAAATGATTGGTTCATGCCTGCCAATGACTTATTTTATGAGAATTACACGTGGAATTATGCTCAAAGGTAATGAATTGATTCAGGTATTGCCTAATATTTTACCTATATTACTCATAGCTTTTGTCTTAATTATTTTAACCAGCAAAATTTTCAGAACTACTTTGGATTAACCCCTCTTTTATGAGCTTAAAATGGCTAATATGATATTTATTTTAAGAGTATTGCTTATTATATCGGTTCTTCTACTCGGGAGCTGTACTCCCTTGCACCCGCCTAAACAAATAGACCTATCTATTCCCCAATCAACACGAAGCGGAATTAAGATAATAAATAATTGTCATGATTTCAGCCAAATCATGTGGTGGGAAAAAATGCAAGACCCGGTGTTAAACCAATTAATTAAAGAAGCACTCACTAATAACAACCAAATCTTGATAGCTCAAGCTAATATTTTACAGGCACAAGCTCAATTAAAAGAAGCGCATTATGCATGGCTTCCCACATTAAGTGTCACCGGAAGTGGTTTTTTAGGCAGAGGCTGGGATAGTCATTTGACGCCACAAGGTGCTTTAGCTCAGAGTTCAGCTCTTTCTAATATAGGTAACTTGAAGATTCACGGTAATTACCGCGGATTTGTGCCAAGCTATAGCTTAAATATATTGGAAAATATTAACAGTGATAAATATGCGAAAGCCTCATTGGAAACGCAAAGAGCTACTTATCTATCTACTCGTTTAAGTATCATTAGCCAGATAAGTGGATCTTATTTCACCTTTCTAGGCCAAAGGCAGCAGTTAAGTGATCAAACTCAATTAATTCGTCACTTAAAGCGTCTTCATCATTTAGAATCTGTCAGATTTAAAGATGGTGCCAGTGATTTATCGACGATTACCAGTCTTGATCAGCAAATTTCTAATAACCAGGCCAACTTAACATCAATAGAAAATAGTATTTCTCAGGTTGAAAATACAATACAACTGTTAATAAATCATAACCCTGGCTCAATAATGACTCATGGAACTATTAATAAACTCTCAATTCATGGGTTAATCCCATCAAGTCTTCCATCAGCGGTACTAAAAAACCGTCCTGACATCCTAATTGCTGTAGAACGTTTAAAAATGGCTGATGCCAGTATTGGAACAGCTTATGCTAATTTTTTCCCGACTATCTCCTTAACTGGTTTGATTGGTGGATCATCTGTGGAATTAGTTAATTTATTAAAGCTAAGTACGGGTTTGGGAGTAGCGCAAACTATAGCCTCAATGCCTATTCTTAATGGAGTGTTGTCAGGGGCATAAAACCGCGGATAAACGGCGCAGGATTATGGTGTAATTTAGTACAACCCAAATTGGGGTCAAAAAATGCAT
>Ga0335397_10001367_pt1 | contig 33183 bp, 25 predicted proteins | sample MAT04_FD_205740 | JGI IMG/M metagenome (GOLD analysis project Ga0335397, IMG submission 205740) | Freshwater microbial communities from Lake Fryxell liftoff mats and glacier meltwater in Antarctica - MAT-04 (spades assembly) (version 2) ... | reverse complement strand
GCGTAGCCAAGAAGCGATTCGCCGCCGCACTGGATACCGATTACCTGGAAAAGATCCTCAAAGTCTGACCCCCTACTTTAGGCAAACTTTGATGCGTACGCCCTGGGGAGACACCCCTCTCCAGAGACTCCAGAATCAACGCCAACTCCTCAGAATCAACGCCAACTCCTCAGAATCAACGCCAACTCCTCAGAACCATCCGTCCTCGTCTGGAAGAAAGATCATTAGAAACGGTGGCGGAACAGCGGCGTTGTGTGAGTATGTCTTTCCCTGGGCTTTCCCTGGGACCGCGGTCATCTTGACCGCAAGAACTGTGATGTACCGTTGCCCCTTGGGTGATCTCTGCTGATCATTGGTGATGTTCAGCAGCGGTCAAGATGACCGCGGTCCCAGGGAAAATCATTCCGCCACCAATTCTTTGATAATATCGTGCGACCCTGAACTCTCGCTATCGAGCTTCGCCTGAGAATTATCCAGCCAAACCACCTCATGACACACCGAATGGCCATTTGGCACCGGGAGTAACTCTGGCGTAGCCCCTTGCGTTGGGGCGGGTTGGCGGTCAGGATAAAGGTGTCCTCCCTGGTCGTCATCCCGCCGAGACCACCCCATGACCCGTCTCACCTCAAAGAAACTCCTCAGCTTCATCGCTGCCAGCTTCCTAACACTCGTCGCCACTCCCGCACTGGCAGGCGAACCTTCCGTAAAGGCGGAAGAAAAAGCCCGTGGCTTGGTGGAGCGGAATCAGCGAATCATCGCGTGCTTTGCTCACCCGACATCCAAGTTCCGGGATCTGCAGCACGTGAGCACAGAGGCGTTGCCCAGCGGCGGGTTCAAGGTGATCTACGCGATGAACTACACGGCGTTCCGGGGTTGCGGATGCCGATTCTACTCCAACCTCGCGTTCACATTCGACGACGACGGCTCGTACCGCAACGTGGAAACCGCCGGACGCAATTGCAGCGTCGGCCCGTTCACGGCATCAGATGCCGCCATCGGTGTGATTCAGGCGGTTGTCCGGAACGAACCCGAACTGCGAGACAATTTCGAACTCCTGAAGATGTTCGAGAAATCGGATGCCCGCGACATCCTCAAGTTCGTGCTCGCCCTGTCGCGGTGAGCGTGGCGGAATACCCTCCAGAATTAGCAGTTGCAGAAATTCTCGCATTGCTACATTTTCCTGACAGGTCCGGGCGGGTTCGTGCCATCATATCTGGCAGAGCCTCTTGCTCGACGCCCATGCTCAGGAGCTACCCATGACGGTCGCCACCCACCCCACACCCGAAACGCTGGCTGCATTTGCCCGCGGCGACCTCCCTCCAGCTGAACTTGCGTCGGTCGCGGAACACATTGCCGAGTGCAGTGCGTGCTGTGCCTTGCTTTCCCGCGTGCCCAACGACACCCTTGCATCCCTCGCACGACAGGCAGGCGGGGACAAGACTCCCGGCGACCCCAACAAGACCCCCGGCGGCGCGGCACCAACCGTCGGGACAGCAAGTGGCACTCCCGAGGGGGATGCCGAGGATGATGGGATTCCCGCGCCGCTTGCCGATCACCCCCGATACAAAGTGATTCGCGAACTTGGGGCTGGTGGCATGGGTGTGGTCTACAAGGCCGAGCACCGGATCATGGGCCGCCCCGTCGCACTGAAGGTGATGGCACCCCACCTCACGGCGAAGGCCGGAGCCGTGGAACGCTTCCGCAAGGAAGTCCGTGCTGCGGCACAACTCAGCCATCCGAACATCGTCACGGCACACGATGCCGACGAAGCGGGTGGGCTGCACTTCCTCGTGATGGAGTACGTCGAAGGAACGAGCCTCGATCGACTCGTCGCGAAGAAGGGACCGGTCACGATTCAACTGGCAGCCTCATTCACCCGCCAGGCAGCGCTCGGTCTTCAGAACGCACACGAGAAGGGGATGGTTCACCGCGACATCAAGCCGCAGAACATGATGGTGACGCGTAAAGCCCAGGTGAAGGTGATGGACTTCGGGCTGGCACGGTTCGTCCACACCGACGAGGAGGAAGACGCCGCGGCAACCCGACCGGGCGGCCGGCTTCCATTCGGCGCCGGCCGGCCAGTGGCCGATCCGCTGACCAACCCGAACCTGCTCATGGGCACCCCGGACTACCTCTCACCTGAACAGGCGAAGAATTCGCACAACGTCGATTCGCGATCGGATATCTACAGCCTGGGTTGCACGCTGTTCTTCTTGCTCACCGGGAAGCCGCCATTCGCGCACGCTCCTTCGCTCATCGATAAGTTGCTCGCGCATACCGAGGACCTTCCGCCATCAATTCGCGAACTGCGGCCCGACATCCCCGAGGGGCTTGCCGCAGTGCTCGACAAGATGCTCGCGAAGAAGCCCGACGACCGGTACGGCTCGGCAGCGGAAGTCGCCGTCGCCGTGCAACCGTTCATCCGGAATAACGCGGAATCGGAAGCAAAGCCGTTCGAGGGGGGGACAACTGCTCCGAGTTCCGGTGTTGGACTTGCGATGCCGCTTGAGGTCGTTCCCGATGTTGTCGAGGGGGAGTTCGACACCGAACCCTCCGCCCGGGAGCAAACGCTCGTCGAAGGAAACAAGCCTCGCAAGAAGAAAAAGAAATCGAACAAGGCCAAACCCTGGTGGTCTCACCCCGCTGCAAAGATTGGTGCAGTCGCCACGGTGTTGATGGTGGTCGCTCTCGCAATCGCCGCCACCGGCAAGAAGAAAGAGAATCCTCCGACACCCGACACAGTGACCCCGGTTGCGAGCCTCACCCCAAACAAGCAGCCCGGGACCGGACCCGGCGATGGGAAGGGGGTAAGCCCAGATGGACCATACAACCCGCCACCGAAGAAGGACCCTCCATTCGGCAAGAAGGACTACCCTCCATTCGGGAAGAAAGGGAGGGACATCCTGCCGATCCTGTACGTCGTACCGAGCGACGGACTGTACGGTCCCGACTATGAACCCGTCTGTCGGCGGATGCGCGAACTTGATGTCGAGGTTGTCACAGCCTCGGGTCAGGGAGGTCATGCCACCTTGATTGGGACCAACCCTTTGCGCTCGGTACCGGTGAATATCCGAGTTGAAGACGTTGATCCGAAGAAGTTCTCAGCGGTGGCGTTCTGCAGCTTCAATGTTGATGAATATGTACAACCGAAGGGGAATGACTACTCAATCCCAACTGCCATCAAGAAACTGATCAAAGCGATGCAAGACGATAACAAACCGATCGGTGCGATTTGTGTCGGTGAGCGAGTGTTGGCAGTTCACGGAGTTCTTAAAGGGAAGGATGTTGCCCGAAGTCCTGCATTGGCCGAGAGCTTTCCGGGCATCAGCAGAGACACGAGCGTGAACTGGAAGAACACTGGACTCGTTATGGATGGCAATATCATCACCGCAGCGGGTCCACCCGATGCCATTAGGTTCGCGGAAGCACTCGTCAGGGCCGCACGGCGTGAGTGATCGCAGGGGTTGCTCGCGTGAGCCAGCCCGCGAGTAGATACCCACCGATCGTCAGCGGAACGATCCAGAGATTCGCCGTCGAATGTGGTTGACTGACGGATGCAAGTGCCAGCGCATTCAACGCCACGAATAACGCCGCGGCTACGAGCCATAACCCGCGTCGGCCGTCGGCCACAAGCCACGCGGTTGCCTGAATCACCGGCACGAGCAGCAGCACCAGATCGAACACCCACGCCCCATACGGCGCGGCCAGCAACGACACGAGCACAAGTCGCGGCAACTCGATGAGCCAGTCCCACTTCACGCGACGACGCCACCAGTACACGACCACAAGCGGAACGACGACTACCAGCGGAATGAACATCGCTGCGAACGGTTTGTTCGGCATCGCCCGGCGGATCTCGTAGCCGAGCGTCGGATGTTCCCAGTCGTGCAGCGTGGTGTGTGATGGCGCGTGCCCGGCCCCGGTTGCCTCGCGATACTGCGACCACACATCCGGATTCCACGCCAGCGGCAGCAATCCGCAGACCACGAGCAACCCACCTCCCGCGAGCACGGACTTCCAGACGGCATGGCCCCGAACGGATTGCAGGATCAGCACCACCGCGAACGGCACCAGAAGATGAGGCTTGATCGCGGTGAGTGCGGCAAGCAGGCCCGCGAGCGCGAATCGACTGGTGTTCGTGAACCACAAGAAGCCAGCCAGCCCGAGCAGCATGAGGCCCGATATCTGCCCGAGCAACAGCAGAAACGCCGTGGGTGCGAACACGCACGCAACTGCGATCGCGACACCCGCAAGCCGCCAGTCGTTGAAGTAGAGCCGCCACAGCACGGCAACCGATGCCAACACCGCGACGAGATTCAACGCGAACCACAGCAGTTGCCCGATTCGCCAGGGAACAGTGCCGATCGTCATCGTGAGCGGCAGCGTCCACGGCGGGTTCCACATCATGAGTGCGGAACCAGAGTCATTCCCCATCTGGCGCTGAAGTGAATACAGCACATCGCCATCGTAAGGGTTCTGCCCCGTGAGCGTCGCACGCCCGGCCGACCAGTATTCCATGTAGTCGATGGGTCGCAGCAAACTTGTGTCGTCGTGGAGCTGGTAGAGTTGCTCACCTGTCGCCACAACAGCGACGGCAAGCACACCGATCATCACCGCAGTGCGAAGGTTCATAGGGGAACATAGTACATCTCGGACTGGCCGAATGACACGAAGATGCGCGAACCCGGTGAACGAACTCGCTGTCCAAATAGCCAGCCGTCCGATTCTGTAGGTGGGTCAGGTTGGCCCGTCAGTTGGACGCACATGAGGGCTTCCCTGATGAAACGCTTCGCGTTGGCAACGTTCGTCCTGACTGCATCGGCAGTCGGAGTGGGGTACGCGGCTTACCCGGAAGAAGCTGCACAGTACGTGGCGGTCGCGGCGAAGGCCGGCCTCCGCGTCTGGGACAACATTGAGGCGAACCCAGTTCCCATCCTGCTCGCGCTGGGCACGTTCCTGGGTACCGTCCTCTACCACAAGGTACGCGGCAAATCGCTGCGTGAATCGCTGGAAGTCGCTGCAACCCGGGTGACCGTGGTTTCCGCTGCCCTGCAAGACGCAAGTGAGCGAGAAACTCCTGTGGTTCGGCGAGCGAAAGCGCGTGCAACGCGAACTCAGTTGATGAGCGACCTGATTGGACTTCAGAACCGGCACCGAAAGCTGCCTGACGAAATTCTGAAGCTTGAGAAGGAACTCTGTTACACCGAGCAGGCGCTCGATGAGGCAGAAGCGAAGTTGACTGAGAAGGAGAAGGCGCACGAGCAGGCTGCGGCCAAGCTCGACGCGATCCGAAAAGAGAAGCTGGCAGCAGATGCCGAGATTGCTGCGATCGAGACTGAGATGAAGAAACTCGCCGAAGTGGCGTAAGGTGATTGGCCCGCAGGATGCGGTGTCTGCACGCAACTCAGCTCAATCCAATTCTCGGCCAAGACCGTACTGCCTTGATCTCTTTGAACTGTGCGATCCTCTTTCCTCCGTCGTTCATCGGAACGTCGAATAGGAATGTGATCTTGCTTGGACATTTCGACTCCAACACGAAACGGCCCGTCCCAACTTGGTGTTGGGACGGGTCGCGTTGAGCACTTCAGTGCCGAATGGGAACTCAGGCTCCGCATGCACCGCAGGACGCGGCGTCGGACTTCCAGCCTTGCTCCGTCTCCATCGAGTTCTTCTTCAGGTGAACATGATTGTCCACATGATCGACCCAGCCCGTGGGGATGAAGTGGTGCTGCCCATCGGGGCTACCGCTCTTGGTCAGCTTGATCGTGCTGCCCTCGACGTGATCGACGACGCCGACCTTCTTACCGCAGGAGGCGATCACATCCATCCGTTCTCGGATGTTGGTGCAATCACCGGCCGCGCCACAGTCTTCCTTCGAATTCAGGCCGGTCTTCTCGGCGACCCAATCTTTCGCCTGTGTGGCACCATCAACAACTGCGTTCCCGGCGTTCTTCGCAGCATCTGCCACGGCGTTCCCTGCTTTCGCGGCTTTGTCCTTGAAGGATTCTGCCATGATCAATCTCCTGGTGAACGGGCGAACGAGTTGGAAGTCCGGAGATATCGGTCCGGGCCGGTGATACCGAAGTGAGTTGCAATTGGCGTGCCAGTCGATCGAGTTAGTAATCGCCATCGGGAACCCCGCCGCTGGCCCGGGTCGTGAGTTCGCGCAGCAACGGGAGTTGCTCGGTACTGGTGAGCCGCAGAAATCGGATCGACCCGTCGCCGAACGCGACATTGCAGCCGCCACTGTGCCGCGAACCCATCGCCGGAATCCGGTCGTAACATTCCGCACCGCCCACACCACAGCCTGAGAAGTTAATCGGCTTGTGGCTACTCAGTGAGTGGTCTTCCATCGAGTTGAAATTGCACCACGACCAGCCACCGACTTTCAGTAGGGCGACCTGCGCCGACACGTTCTCGTCCTTGTAGGTCCGCTCGGCGAAGAAGATCGTGGTGCTCAGCCCGTCGGTGACATCACGAATCGCCGTGCGGCTGTTTGGGTAGAACACACCATCGAACGGGTAGGTGATGAGGCTGTCGTCGTTCATCTGAGTGCCCTGCACTGCCCCGTAGTTCGTGAACGCGAAGGTGTAGAACGTGTAGGTGAACGTTGGTGGTTTTGGGAGCGCATCGGATGGGCAGATCAGCATCGGGAGCACCTGCGACCCGGGCGACAGTGTGGGATCGCTCGCAGTGGCAGTCTGGGTGTAGACGTACTGCGCTCCCAGTGGTGTGCCGCCGATGGTAAAGTCGTTCGAGAGCGTGGCCATGCTCTGGTACAACGGTGCCTGTTCCGCGTAAGGGAGCAGCGTGGTCCAGATGCTGTAATATTTCGTGGCGTCGGGTGCGGGGTTCGGGGACTTGCCGATCGTGACGAGCCGGTTGGTGGCGCGGATCTGCCCGCTCGCAGGTCCAACCACGACATTGAATGCGGAGGGGAACCGCTGGAGGTTGCTCTCGTAATTGTGCGTGGCGAGTGAGACTTGTTTGAGGTTGTTCGAGCACTTCATTCTCGCCGCGGCCTCGCGGACCTTCTGCACGGCGGGTAACAGAAGTCCGATCAGCACGGCAATAATCGCAATCACAACGAGCAGTTCGATGAGCGTGAACGCACGCGGTCGGGCACATGATGAGCACATGGCCGCCCCCTGGAGTCCGTGGGGAAAGGTTCACCGGAGGAAACGCAATCACCCCGGTCGCAATAAATGCTAACCGGGGTGAACGTGTTGTGAAAGACTCTGACGTGCGTTTTGGACAAATCCTATGACCGGCGAGATCACGCTTATTTCAAGTCGAATGGTGGGATTACGTTGGTCGTCTCTTTTACCTCTATCGTAAAGGCTGCCTTCTTTGGTGAGTTGTAACGCCCATTCAACTGGTCCGCCTCACGGTCAGGCTCAGTTCTGCGGATGATATCCGGCCAGGTAATCCTGATATCGTATTTACCAGGTGGCAGCCCATCGGAATCGGTGTTGGTACCGAAACGAAACTCTCCCTTTTCATCCGTCAACGCGTCGAACTGACGACCCGAGTCAGGTGCTGAACCAACTGCCACAGCCATCACCCGTGCCTCGAAAACCGGGGCACCTTTCACCTTGACGGTACCAGTCACCGGGAACGCAGGTTCACGGGGACTCGTCGCCGGGGTTGAGCCACATCCCGAGATGAGCAAGCACACTGCCATCCCGACGAACGGATGAACTAATGACATCCAAACCCCCTCATGGAATGGATCAGTAGTCTTCACTGATTGGGTAGCCATCACCGCGGCAAGCGAGGAGATACAGCGTCTTCATTGTGATCGCATCGCGAAGGAACTTGACTGATCCGTCGCCCATGACGACGTTCGCGCCGCTCGTATGGAATGAGAAGACTTCCGCGTCGTTCGAGCAATTGATCCGGCAGCCGCCCTGAATATCCGCCGGCTGATCAGTCGTTCCACCACCACTGTTGAGATTTCTTCCGAACCGATTGGCAGGTGCAGGGTTCATGCGTGTACCATCGATAGGCACGTATACATCAGAATATCCCGCCCATACTCCGCTCGGGAAGCCCAATCCAGTATCAGACAGCTTTGTTGGGGTGCTGCCCGTAGTGCTGTCGGGCCGCCACTCGGCAGGTCGCCCCGAACTTTCGGCCACCATAATTGTGTTGCTCAATCCATCGGTGATCCGAAGCAGCGGAGTGAACTCGTTAATCGCGAGTACACCACGGAGATCGTTGGTTGCAGGCATTGTCATTCCCAGCGCTGTCCAGTTGACGGACTTGTTGGGACCTCGTGAATTGATCACATAGTCACTGAGTGCCGCCGACAAACTGCCCCATGCAGGCGTAGCTTGCACGCCCGATGTCGGCATCGGGGTGTACATGCGGCTGGGAATCGTGATGGAGGAGGGACACTCATATGGAGGAATGCGACTTCCTGCGGCAGGGCGATTCGCCACAGCGTACCAGTCCTGCTTGAAGTCATAGCCGCCACCCTGAAGCAGGACGTTTCCCTGCTCCAGATACGGGAGGATGATCGCGAAACCACTGGTTCGGGCATAGTCTTGCCAGATGGTCCCACTCGTTCCAGCTTTCCAAAATTGGGCCAGCGAGGTGATTGGTGCGCTCGGGTTGCTGCTGATATCAATTGCCGCCGGGGGCAATCCACCGCGTACCCCCTCAATGTTGTGCATCGCCAACCCCATTTGCTTCAGGTTGTTCGCGCACTTGATGCGAGCGGCTGCTTCGCGAACTTTCTGAACTGCGGGGAGCAACAGGCCGATGAGAATCGCAATGATTGCGATGACGACCAACAATTCAATGAGCGTAAATCCTCGACGAGATAATCGCATAGCAAACCCTCTGGATGAAAACGTATGTCACGATGCCAAACGCCAGCGCGATGGGCCGGAATGAACGTTTCCCCGTCGGGGGTCGGCCAGGCGGTTTGCCCAACCGACGGAACAACTCACATGATCACTTTGGGTCGAGCAATCGGGTAAGCGAGTCGTCGACCTCGCGAATCAGTTTCCAGTCATTCATGTAAACCACAGGAGCGAATTTCAACAATCCACGAGATTCGTAGTACTTCCCAACGGAGTTCCCGGAGAAGGAGAACTCCGCAAAGGTTTGCTTCACCTTGGCGATAAGATCAGGGGAGAGATTGTTTGGTATACCAAAACACAGTGGCGGGAACGATTCCGATTTGTAGATACTTCGGAACTGTTCGGGTTTCACCTCGCCCCGTCCAACGACCTGGGCGAGCAAATCGTTCGCCACGCACACGGCCTCATAACGGCCGGCTGCAACATCTTTGATCGCTCGGACGTGATCGCCAGTGAATGTATACTTGTAGTCCCTCCCCGGGAGCATTCCGAACTTATCTTTGAGAATGACGAGCGGCGCCTTCCCACCCGAGTTGGATGACAGTGCAACCAGCCCGATCGTCTTCCCTCGCAGATCTTCAGGCTTCTGGAGCGGGCTACTTGCTGGCACCAGGATTTCCATCTGGTAAGCGTACTTCCCATCCTTATCCGCAGGGCAGAACAGCGGTACAAACCCGGCCGTGTTTACTGCTGTGGAAACCTGCCCGGTGTTGAAGGCTGTGATGTGGAGCCGACCTTCAGCGAGGGCCTTGGTTTGCTCCTGCACAGAATTAATGTCAGCCGCGTATGTGACCTTTTTCCCGGTGCTCTTTTCGAGCGCAGCCATGAAGTCCTTCCAGCCCTCGGCCCCTCCCTTGGGGTCATCACCACCCACAAGGGAAAAGGATATCTCATCTACTTTCAAGAACTTTGAGGGATCTTGAGGTGGGTCAGCAACCAGATCCTTGTCCGCGTCGGTGTAGACATCGGCCAACTGCTGCGTTTTGGACAGATTACTGAGGTATGTCTTCAACCCGTGCAGTTCATCGGGCGGAGTCGGCATGCTGGTGGAGTAGACGTATGCAAACCATCCGCCTGCTCCGGCGATCAGCAGCACGACCAACCCAATGGTGAACTTCCAGGTACTCGCGCGGCGCGGATTAGGTAGTGCGGTTGTTGATGTTGATTGTTCAGTTGGTAAGGTCGGGGTTGGTTCCGTGGATTCGCTCATAGATCCGCTCCCCGATCACGGAAAGGTGAACACAGCCCTACAATCTGCATCGTAGTGGCGCATTCCCAGTGGTCAAAAGAAGAAACGATGAAGTGCCGGTGAGCAGGGAGAGGGGAGTCATCTCACGCTAGCGCGGTTTCTTCGCATCCAATTCGCGGGCGATGACCTGCACGAGCTTTTTCATCACCCACCCTTGTTCTGGACAGATATCCACGCGGGCACCGCGATTCCGCAAGGCGTCGGCCGCAATTGGCCCCACTGCGGCGAGCGCGGTCTTCTCAAGGCCACTCCGCAGGGCATCCGCCATGTTCCGTTCAGTAGCCACTTCAAAGAGGCGATCGACTTGCGGTGAACTCGTGATGACCAGCAGATCAATCGTTCCCGCAGCCATCTTTTTGATCAGATCCACGACCCCGTCCGCATCGGCCGCAGGCGCGTATCGATACGGACGAACGGGCACCGCAACCGCCCCACCCCGCTCGATGGCTTCAATCAAAGGCGGATTGTCATGCCCGTGAAATTGCACACCAACGGTTTGGCCCTGAAGCGATTCGCGGGAGAGCGTGGAGATGAGTCCATCCGTGGTGGGTGCATCGGCGACAAGCGATGGTGTTAGCCCCAGCTGGCGAAGTGCCTGACCGGGTTTCGGTCCTCGCGTGATCGTCTTCACGCGACCAAGGGAGGCCACAACATCATCGCGAATCCCCGCGACCTCCGCCGCGCTGACGAGTCGCCGAATCCCCTCCCCGGTCATGAAGACCAGCGTTGCGAACCGACCGGCGACCAGATCGCGGAGCCAGGCGACGACTGGTGCGGGATCGTCTGCATCGAGGATTGCAACGAGCGGAACGCGAACCGGTGTCGCACCTTCTTTAACGAGCATGGCCGCGAGGTCTTCGAGTTGCCGGGTTTCGGCAAGCGCGACCACGCGGCCTTCGAGCGGCAGGGGCATCGATCTACCATGGTGTTGGGAACGGGCGAGCCTGTCCCCAACAGTGTAGCATCCGGGGTGGATCACGACGCAGTGACAGGCACCTTCTCCGCCATGCTTTCCGAACCCTGGCTGGCCCGCTGCATGGCCTTGATCCGCCGCACAACTCCATGCAGCCACGCCAGACTCACGAGAGTCAGCACGAGTAGCGCCACAAACGCAACTTGCGGTGAACCACTCCACCGGCCAAGGATTCCGAACGCGGGTGGAAGTACGAACCCACCCAGTGCTCCGAGCATCCCGACCAACCCGCCGACGGCACCGACATCACGTGGGAAGTAGTCCGGGATGTACTTGAAAACCGACGCCTTCCCAATCCCCATTGAACACCCGACGATGAACATCAACGCTGTGAAACCCGTGACTCCCAGGTCGAGCACCGATGCGGGGATCGATAGCAGGGCCAGCGTTAACGACATGGTGATGAACACGGAGTACGTCACAGGACGCGGGCCGAATTTGTCCGACAGCCATCCGCCGAGTGGCCGTAGCAGGCTCGCCGGGAAGATGTATAGCGCCGTGAGATACCCCGCAGTGGCCAGCGGCAAGCCATAGACATCCACATAGTACTTCGGCAGATATGCAGCGAGAGCGACGTACGCACCGAACACGACGGCGTAGTACAGGCTGAGCCGCCAGGCTCGCACGTGCTTGAGTGGAGCAAACACCTCGGCCATCGATCGGCCACGACCGGGGCAACGATCCACCGATGGCGTTCCAAACCATACCGCAGCGGCCATCAGCACCAACAGAACCGAGTACACGACCGGCACGAATCGCCAGCCACCGGGGATGACCCCTCCGAAGAAGCCAGCAGCCGGGATCGTCGTCAGGAGTGCTGGCGCTAGAAACTTGGTGACGGACGCCCCCACGTTCCCGGCACCGAACACGCCGAGCGCAGTTCCCTTCGTGCGGTTCGGGAACCATGCCGAACACCACGCGATACCAACGGTGAAAGAGTTCCCCGCGAGGCCGAACAATGCGGCACACGCCAGCAGTTCCCCGTAACTGGTCACCTGGCTGACCCAGAACGTCGGGAGAGCCGTGAGCAGGAGCGTAAACGTCATGACGCGTCGGCCGCCGTACTTGTCGGCCCAGATGCCGAAGTGAAGGCGGGGCAACGATCCGGCGAGAATCGAGGTGGCGAGCAGCCACTCGAACTGCAAGGGGCTGAGTTGCAACTCGGTCCGAATCTTCAGACCCAACACGCCGAGCATCAACCAGACGGCGAACAACAGAGTGAACGCGAACGTGGATAACCAGAGGACCCGCAGGCGGGGACCGGACGGTTCGCTTTCGTCGAAAGTGTTCATGGTTCTCCTGGAGTTTCAAGCAGTTCAGGTTCAAACCGTGGAGAGTCACGATCAGTTGAGGGGAACGCCAACTCGCACCAACCCGTCGTTCAGTTCGACGGGATACGTCGCCACTGGGCACACGCCGGGTTCATCACATTCGCCGTTGGCCGAATCGAAGCGGAAGGTGTGCAGTGGGCACACCACTTGATCGCCGACGAGCATTCCATCCGCGAGCGGCCCACCCTTGTGTGGGCACTGGTTCGCAACGGCAAATACCTTTCCCATTCGCGTTCGGAACACGGCCACTGAGTGTTCGCCGATGCGAAACACACGACCGAGACCGATTGGAAGATCATGCAGTTCGCAGATCGTGGTAAACCGCAGAGCGGGTGCAATCGCCTGGCTCATGGCGCGTACTCTCCTCGTCGCGATCCGTGGGGGATCGCGGTTAAAGCAGGAAGGTTGGGTCAGTGGATTAGCTCAGGACCGTCAGCGGGATTCTGCGTTCGGCTTCAAACTGCCCAGGATAAACCGGCTGATCGCGTTCGAGCCACGGGTCGACGTACGCGGCCGCGGTCTGCTCCACGTCGGCATCGAGTGCGTCGCCGATGCCCAGCGAGTCGTTCACGATGATCTCGCGGAGTTTCTCCAGACCGATTCGAGGAACGAAATCGTAGGTCCGTTCCAACCACTTGGCATTATCGCGGTAGTAGATCAGGAAGCGGCCGATGACGCGGATCGCCTCGGCCTGTGTCTTCACGCGACAGAGCACGTCGGACTTGCGAACGTGTGCTCCGGCTGCTCCCCCAACCGAGACCTCCCACTCGCCGCCCTCAGTTGCGACGACACCCACATCCTTCACGGTGCTCTCGGCACAATTCCGCGGGCAGCCACTCACGCCGAGCTTGACCTTCGCCGGGAACTCGAACCCCTGGTAGCGTTTTTCCAGCGCGATCCCGAGGGCTGTGCTGTCATTCGTGCCGTAGCGGCAGAACTCACTTCCCACGCAGGTTTTCACCGTCCGCAGTGCCTTCGTGTAGGCGTAGCCGCTGGGCATCCCGAGGTCACGCCAGACGCCGGGGAGGTCTTCCTTTTTGACGCCCAGCAGGTCGATCCGCTGACCGCCGGTGTACTTGACCATCGGCACGTTGTACTTCTTGGCGACTTCGCCAATGCGGATGAGTTCGTCGGCAGTTGTCACGCCGCCATAGGCTCGCGGAACTACGGAGAACGTGCCGTCCTTCTGGATGTTCGCGTGAACACGATCGTTGATGTACCGAGCATCGCGTTCGTCGACGTACTCGGTCCCCCACAACCCCTTGAGCATCGACGCGAGTCCGGCCTTGCTCTTCTCGTCATCACCGGTGCCGAGTTCGGCCAACACGGCCGAGACACTCTTGAGAGCACGTGCGCGGACCTCGAACACCAGCGTGGGTTTATCGAGCGGCACGGCAGGCACATACCAGCCCTCGCTGGAGTCGGCCTTCACACCGCCCGCAACCGCTTCGATCAGTCCCTTGACGAGCTTCTTGCACGACCCGCAACCCGTCCCAGCACGTGTCGCCTTACCGACTGCGGGAAGCGTACACTTCCCGGCCTTGATTGCCGCGACAATCGTGCCCTTGCAGACGCCGTTGCAATCGCAAATCTGGTGCGAATCCGGGAGGTCCGCGAGCGACGATTCCTTCTTCTCCGAGTTCGCGGTGAAGAAGAGTTCGAGCCGACGTTCGGGGGCCGGTGTCCCCGCGTGGAACATTCGCATCAAGTCGTCGGCCGGCCCGAGGTCCCCCAGCAGGCAAGCTGCATTGACCTTTCCATCGCGGATGATCGCTTTCCAGTAAACCTGCCGTGCCGGTTCGCTGAACTGCACCACCTCATCCGTGGGCTGCAGGTCGGAGATGCGGCCCATGCTCGCGAGTTCGACACCCATGACCTTCAGCTTCGTCGCGATCTTGGAGCCAGCGTAGGCAGCAACGGTGTCGATCCCCGTGAGCACCTTTGCCAGCACCTTCGTCTGCTCCCAGAGCGGGGCGACGAGGCCATAGATCATGCCGTTGTGTTGCACGCACTCACCGACGCCAAACACCGCCGGATCGCTCGTGCGAAGCTGATCGTCAACGACCAGAGCACGATCGCACTTCAACCCCGCGTCCCGCGCGAGATCGATGTTCGGGCGAATCCCCGCTGAGACGACCACCATATCCGCCGGGATTTCCGAGCCATCCGCGAATCGAACACCCGTGACATTCGTGTAGCCCAGGAACTCCTTGGTACTTGCACCGGTCTTCGCCGTGATTCCCATCTTCTCGATCGTCTGACCGAGTACCTTGCCGCCGGCTTCGTCGAGCTGGACCGACATCAGCCAGGGAGCCATCTCGATGACCGTGACGGACACGTTGTGCGTCATCAACCCCTTGGCGGCTTCCAGCCCCAGCAACCCGCCACCGATCACGACCGCGTTCTTGCAGCCCTTCGCATAGTCGGCGATATTGCGGCAATCATCGAGCGTGCGGAACACAAACACGCCGTGAAGCGATGTGCCTGGGACCGGCGGCACGAATGGCTTGCTTCCGGTGGCGAACACGAGGTAGTCGTAAGGGACAACGAGTTCGCCCGCGTGAACGGTCTTCGCCTCGCGATCCACTTTCGTCACCCGCTGCCCCGCGTGGAGCGTGATGCCGTTCTCTTCGTACCAGGGAAGCGAGTTCAGGAAGATTTCCTTCGCATCTTGCGTGCCGTTGAGCACGTTCGAGAGAAGGATGCGGTTGTAGTTGCCGTAGGGTTCGTCCCCGAACACGGTGATGTCGAAGCAATCCGGATCGGCTGCGAGCACGTCTTCGAGCAGCCGAGCTCCGGCCATCCCGTTTCCGATGACGACGAGTTTCGGTTTCTCTGGATGCAAGGCACGGATCATACCGGCACTCCTTCTGCGGAACGATGAACCTTGAACGATGAACGCTGAACTGCTTCGGCCGAGGTTTCGGTCACTGCGAGCAACTTCTCGCGGAAGCGGACAATCTCCCCGACCACGAAGATCGCGGGACCGACCACGGCGGCAGCCTCCGTCACACGGCCGATCTCTCCGAGTGTCGCAACATGAACGCGTTGACGAAGCAATGTGCCCGACTCGATCACGGCCGCAGGGGTCGTGAGTGACATCCCACTGTCACCGAGCCGGGCCGCGATCCGGCCAATGTGCCGCACGGCCATGTAGAACACCACGGCGGGCATTCGAGCCAGCGCGTCCCAGTCGAGCGTGCAATCGGTGGAATCCGGATCGTGGTGCCCTGTGACGAGTGTGACAGCCTGTCCCGCATCGCGATGCGTGAGCGGGATTCCCGCAGCGGCTGTCGCTCCGACAGCAGAGGTCACCCCCGGGACAATCTCGAACGGGATACCCTCTGTGACGAGCATCTCCGCTTCTTCACCACCACGACCAAAGACACACGGGTCGCCGCACTTCAAGCGGCACACGGCCTTCCCTATGCGGGCGTAGCGGACCATCGCAGCGTTAATGTGTTCCTGCCGGGTCGAACCGATGCAGTAACCCCGCTTGCCGACGGACACAATTTCCGCATCGGGAGCCGCTTCCTGAACCATCTCGGGAGAGATCAACGCATCGTGTAGAATGACGTCTGCCGATTGCAGAATCCGCAGGCCGCGAACAGTAATGAGGTCAATCGCGCCTGGTCCAGCACCGACGAGATACACCGTTCCGGTTGTCGTGAAACGACCCACGAATCGACCCTCCAGACAATGCGCCGCCCGACCGTGGGGCTGGGGAGAGCCAGCCTCCACGGTAGGGCACCTTGCGTTTCTCGCGTGTTCAAGGCACGGGGATTGCATTTGGTGTGCCAGAAGCGTGAACGACCACACACACACCAGGAGAACACGTGGTAAACCACGCTGAATTTCAACAAAATCGCGACTCCAGAATCCTCAACCCACCATCCTTTCTCCCGCCGCGAGGCCCCTTGCGATCAGCGCATGGGTTTGGCAGAACTGCCCAAGGGCCGCGCACTTTGCTAGCAGGTGCCGCGTGATTCGTAGGCTTCTCCAGGCGTACCCACGCGGCATCTCACTTGGTCTGGTCTCGCTCGTTTTCCTGGTGGACCTCAGCCTACCATTGGGTGTGGCCAGCGCGGTGCCGTACACATTCGCGGTCCTGCTCGCGCTCTCGGCCAGGCCGAAGTGGTTTGGGCCAGCGGTTGCGGTTGGCTGCGGGATCCTCACCGTTGTGAAGATGGAACTGGTCCCTGAACGCGGCACAACGGAGATGTGGAAGGTCATCGTCAACCGCTGCCTTGCGATCTTTGCAATTGGCATGACGACGCTACTGGGTCTGTTGAGGAGAAAGGCTGCATCCGAGCGAGAACGAGCTGAGGAGCGAGTGAAGGAGCACGAGGCCGACCTCGCCCATATGGGGCGACTCACTCTGTTGGGTCAACTCGCTGCAGGTTTAAGCCATGAGTTGAACCAGCCGCTCGCGGCCATCTGCCTCCAGGCCGATATCGCGGTTCGCATGGCGGAGCCTGATTCTTTGATGCAGCCCGAGTTGCGGGTGATACTCTCCGAGATTGCCGACCAATCGGCGCGTGCCGCCGAGATTGTTCGCAGCATTCGACGTATGGCACGTCGGGCGAATGTCCGAACCGACCTGATAGACATCAACGACGTCGCAAACACTGTTGCCCGACTTCTCGACTGGCACGCTCACCGCTCGGGCGTGACACTCACTCTCAGCAACCAGGCGGATCAGAGTTGCCAGACGTATGGAGACAGGGTGCAGGTCGAACAGGTTCTGTTCAACCTCATCCAGAACGCGATTGAGTCTGTACTGGAACGGGGAGACGGACCACGAACAGTTCTGGTCGAGACCACGGCAACCCCCGACGATGTGACTGTCACAGTCCGGGATTCAGGGGTCGGCATCAAGAACCCGGACCGCGTCTTTGAGCGGTTCTACACCACGAAACCGAACGGCATGGGGATGGGGCTTGCGATCAGCCGGTCCATCATCGAAGCCCACGGGGGATCGATTCGAGCCGAGCCGAGCAGCGGCGGTGGAGCCATGTTTTCGTTCACGCTACCAACAGCCCAGAAGGATGGCGTATGACTGCGGAGCAGACGATTTTTGTTGTCGATGACGACGAAGCCGTGCGGCGTGCGCTGACGAGTGCGGGTTCATTGCTGGGCCATCCCGTCCGGGCGTTCGCCTCGGCGATGGAGTTCCTCGCGGCTTACAATTCCACCCTTCCTGGATGCCTCGTTCTGGACATCAAGATGCCCGGCATCACCGGGCTGGAACTGCAACGGAAACTGGCCGACGAAGGCTGGGTGATCCCCATTGTGATGATTAGCGGGCACGCGGATGTGCGAATTGCGGTTGAAGCGATGACGCTCGGAGCAGTCACGCTGCTGGAGAAACCGTTTCGGCTCGATGAACTCCTCACCCACCTCCGGCGAGCACTGGAAAAGGATCGGCTCGACCGTGAAGCCCGGAACAAGGCCGCTGGCACACAGGCTCGGCTCGCAGCATTAACACCCAAGGAGCGGGAGGTTCTGGAAATGATCGCGGCGGGCAAGACGAACCGTGTGATGGCAGAAGAACTGCAACTGAGTGTGCGTGCGGTCGAGGATCGAAGGGCACGGCTTATGAAGAAAGTCGAAGCGAACTCGGTCGCCGATCTGGTTCGACTTCTGGGCACAACCTGATCGTTCCCTCGTGCAACCCACATGCTCCTTCCACCCGGAAGCGGTACAATTCACTCGTCTACCTGAACTCTCTTCATTGTTCCGGAGGAACTCACGTGTCTACCACGGCAACCGATCGCGTTCCCGTTACTGTCCTCACCGGATTCCTGGGAGCCGGGAAGACCACGCTGTTGAACCACATCCTCACCGCGAACCACGGCAAGAAGATCGCCGTCATCGAGAACGAATTCGGCGAGATCGGCGTGGATCAAGATCTCGTCATCAACGCCGAGGAAGAAATCTTCGAGATGAACAACGGGTGCATCTGCTGCACCGTTCGCGGCGATCTGATCCGCATTCTCGGCAACCTCATGAAGCGCCGCGAGAAGTTCGATTACATCCTGATCGAAACGACAGGCATGGCCGATCCTGGCCCGGTCGCGCAGACCTTCTTCATGGACGACGAGGTGCAGGGTAAGACGAGAATCGACGGCATCGTGACCCTGGTCGATGCGAAGCACGTCATGCTCCACTGGGATTCACGCGAGGTACAGGAACAGATCGCGTTCGCGGATGTCATCCTGCTGAACAAGTCGGATCTCGCCACTCCAGCCGAACTCGACACCCTGGAACACCGAATCAGGAAGATGAACGCCGTGGCTCGCATCCATCGCACCACGAAAGCGGATATTAACCTGGATCATGTGCTGAACGTGAAGGGCTTCGATCTCGACCGCATTCTCGAACACGAACCCGAGTTCCTCAAGAATGGTGGCCACAAGCACGAGCATGACCACAAGCACGAGCACGAGCACGACGGCAAGGATCATTCACACTGCGATCACGAGCATGACCACTGCGAGCATGACCACGACCAGGGTCAGAAACTGCATTCGCTCGACGTCCACGAGGAACCCGATCACGTTCACGACGAATCGGTGACGAGCGTCGGCATTACCATCCCCGGGGATCTCGACCACAAGAAGTTGAACAAGTGGATGAGCGAACTCCTTCAGTCGAAGGGCGGCGACATCTTCCGGATGAAGGGCGTGCTCAGCATCAAGGGCGACTCGAACCGGTTCGTGTTCCAGGGCGTTCACATGCTGTTCGATGGTCGCGTTGACAAGCCATGGGGGAAGACGCCTCGCTCGAACAAGCTCATCTTCATTGGCCGGAACCTGAACCGCGACGAACTGACCGAAGGGTTCAAGAAGTGTCTGGCGTGACCCGATTCGCGTAGCCGCGACGCGGAGTCTTCGGAGCGGAGAGCGCCGTTGCGTTGAGCGCTCCGCTCCGAAGACTCCGCGTCGCGGCTACGCGGCGTATGTTAACCACGTCAACCCATTTTGCTGGGATCACCCGATGCCGCGTTTGAATCTGTTTGGAAAGTCCGAGAACAAACTCCGCACGGCGTGGCAGGCATCGGTGCCAGACCACACAATCGGGGTTGCGTGGTCGCCTGATGCGAAGTTCCTTGCTGCCGCAGCGGTGAGCGGGCCGATCACGATCTTCGACGCGACAACGGGGAAGCCCGCGCACCAGTTGAAAGGCCACGGGTTCGGTACGGCCGCGATTGCCTGGCAACCGACCGGGAACCTTCTCGCCTCCGTGGGACAGGACAAGCAGGTTCGGTTATGGGACACGCAAACCGGACAGGAAGCGAAGACCCTCGAAGCAGGGGCCTCGTGGGCCGAGAAGGCGGTCTGGCATCCCTCGGGACAGTGGCTCGCAACCGCAGCGGGGAAGAAGGTTCGCGTGTGGTCGGCCGCTGGCGAACTCGTTCGCGAACTGCCACCCCAGTTGGGAACCGTGATGGACATGGCCTGGCGACCGGGCACGAACCACATCACACTGCTGGCGTACGGCGCGGCCTCGACCTACGACCCGGTAAACAGCGATGAACCGGTGAAGTTGCTCGCGTGGAAGGGATCGCCGCTGGCGTTGGCGTGGAGCCCTGACGGTTCGATCTTCGCGCACGGCAACCAGGATTCAACGGTTCACTTCTGGTACTACGATCTCGCTCAAGACCTCCAAATGTGGGGTTACCGCACGAAGGTGCGTGAACTCGCCTGGGATCACACGTCGAGATATCTGGCGACGGGCGGCGGCCCCGTGATCTGCATCTGGGACACGAAGGCGAGTTCACGCGGCCCCGAAGGGTCGAAGCCGCAGATGCTCGATGGACACGATGCAGCATCGAGCCTGACAGCGCTGGCGTACCAGTCACGGGGTTTCCTGCTTGCATCGACGGCGACCGATGGACAGGTGGTGTTGTGGCAGCCAGCGAACGCTCGCGGTCCACAGGTTGGAAACTTCAAGTTCGCAGAGGGAGAAGCATCCGTGCTGGCGTGGAGTCCGGACGACAAGTCTCTCGCCGCTGGCAGCGGTGCCGGGGGCGTCGCCGTGTTCCGCGTGGGGTGAACCATGACCCGATTCCGTCGGTCAAGCTCCCGCTGCGTGGCTGTGGATCATTCGAGGTTGATGATTGGTGTTGGTCGTGAAGAAACCGTCGATGTACCGCACTCCGTGAGATACATGTATGGTCACGGCAACATTTGCTGGTCCCCCCATTCCACCGCGACTCCTGTGGACGTGCGATCAATTCCACAACGTGTGCAACACAGGAGTTTTTGAAGGCCGCAACATCATTCTCGTGGACGGGGAGTTGCTGGAAATGCCCGCCCCCAACCCACCACACAACACTGCCCTGACACTGGCTGATTATCTTTTCAAGTCAATCTTCCAGAGCGGATTTATTGTTCGTGTCCAGATGGGGATGGAACTTGGCTTAACGACCGATCCCGTTCCGGATTTGATAGTCGTGAGTGGAAATCCCCGGACATTCGCAAGTGTTCAACCGAGAACAGCGGAACTTGTGGTTGAAGTGTCCGACTCAACGCTCGCGTACGATCGAGGGGACAAAGCCAACCTCTATGCAGCAGGTGGCATCCCAGACTACTGGGTGATTGATCTCGTTCACAACCAGTTGATCGTATTTCGCGATCCACGCCCAGATCCTGGTGAACCACATGGAGCGTCATACTTCCAACAGATCGTCCGAGCACGCGGAGATTCGATCGCTCCACTCGCCGCGCTCGCAACACCAGTGAACGTCAACGACTTACTTCCGTGATTTTGGCTTACCCCTTCTTCTTCTCAGCGATTGCCTTGTTGGCGGCAGCGATGAGCGTATCGAGGATGGCCGCATCACCTGGGAGCAACTTGCGAAACGCCGCGAAGTCGAGGTTGGCATCTGCGGGGCGACCCTGGAAAAGTCGCGTGAGGGCACGCCGTACCAGGGAGATCGCATCGTTGCGGTCCTTGGCGCGGAACTTCTGGCACTCTGCCAGCACTTCGTTCGGCCGATACTTCGATTGATCTCTAACCAGACGCAGAATGACTCTCGTGGCAGAGGTCGCGTCGACCTTGAACGCTTCCCGATAGTCAGCCGGTGCGGTTGGATCAGAAAGATGATACTTCGCGTTCGCACGCCCCGCCCAACCAGCGGCGAGTTGGGGAGCCTTCTTCACCACCTCGTTCAGATCCGTCAGAGCCTCGGCGTACTTTTCGAGACCGATCCTTGCCATACCGCGGATGTACAGAATCTCGAATGACCCCGGTTCCAATTCCAGCAGCTTTTCGATATCGACCAGAGCCGCCGCGAAGTTCTGAAGCATCATGTTCGCCGTCGCCCGGTTGATCAGGCCGTCACGGCTTTTCGGGTCCACCTTGAGAACCTCATCGCAATCGGCGAGGGCTCCCTTGAGGTCGAGCAGGTGAAGCCGCGCTGCGGACCGTGCCAGAAGTGTCGGCGGGTGATTGGGGTTCCCTTCGAGAACGCGTGTGAAGTCCGCAGCGGCACCGGCCATGTCGCCGGTTCGAAGTCGCTCCGCACCACGGCTATTCAGCACCGCAAGATTGTCGGGAGCCAGTTCAAGTGCTTTCGCGAGATCCGCGTCGGCACCGGCCGGGTCGCCCATCGTTCGGCGCACCACGGACCGATTGAGATACACGTCGACGAGCTTGGGATCGGCGACCAGGACCGAATCGAAGTCGGCGAGAGCGGCCGGGAAGTTCTTCGCCAGAAACCACGCGGAACCACGGTTCAGCCGGGCCATGATCCATGCTGGTTCACGCTCAACCGCCTCGGTGAACGCCGCCGCCGCCGCTGTTGGGTTGCCGGCCCGTGCCAACGCCATTCCGTTTTCAAATGCCTGTCTCGCTGCCGCATCCATCAGTCCATCCCCTTACGATCACGCTTCACGGGGGAATTCTACCCCAAGAACGGGAATGGTCGCGTAGTTTGTGTGGAACATCGATCAGAAGTGTTACTGACGGACTTGCGCCGGAGGGATCCGTGGCTGAAATGAGTTGTCGCCGCCATTGGCGGCGCAGATCACTCCAACCATTGCCTGATCGCCGTTATCTGACAGCGTGAGCTTTCGGCCCTCGGATGTCGGCCCTGGTGAGACCGAGCTGGCTCAGGAGCGGAGTTGCTACCTCGTTGAGGAACATCCCCTCATCGAAAATCTTCATGGACTTGATCGCCGCGACTCGCTGACGGCCATCTGCGAGGAGATGGTCCGCAGGCATTGCAAACGTGTTTAGCACCATCCTGATTCGTTCCAGTGTTGCAGCACGATCATAGTCCAAATAGACCGACACGAGTTGCCGGAAGAAATGGCCGTGGGCGGCCTCATCGATCTGAATCACCTCAAGTACACGATCAAGCGTCGGACATCTTCCACCCGCTGCTTTCCGGAGATTCCGGTAGTTCACGCGAGTCGCCACCTCCTGAACCATGGTGTACACGATTGTCGCGAGCGGGTCGTTGTACTTCAGATTCCACTCTCGCTCGAAAACGCTGTTGTCCATGTCCTGGAGTTGCTCCTCCGTGCGATGCTTCCCCTTGAGAAGCCAGTCGTTGAGGACCATCGAGTGCTTCGATTCCTCGTATCCCCAACTGGCGAGCATCCAGGCCCGCCCCTTGTTGCCACGAACCTGAGGAAGTTGTTTGCTGAGGTAATCCGGCAGGAACAGCTCGATCATGGAGAACGTCTGCACGATATCCGCAATCGCAGGATCGAGTCCGGGGTTGCACTGATCCCAGGGAATGTCCTCGCGGATATTCCAGCGTCGTTTCTTCTCGGCAAGGTCGAAGTAATCGCGGAACACCTGCCAGATCTTCGCCTGAACCTGGGGATCTTCAGGGGTGAGATCAATTGACATGAGACAGTCCGTTGCGTGAGAAGCTGGGAAGGCTGTGAAGACTTTATCGCGTCACGCAGCAACCCACGAGTCGAGACAGCCTCCGGAACTGTGGCGCAGACCTAAACTCCCCCGCACAATCGGCACAGGTATACCCTACCGTCGCGAACGATGCCCCGTGCATGATCTCAGTGACCAAAGTCACCGCCCCAAACGCAAAAACGGGGGCAATTGCCCCCGTTCGCGTTTCAGATCGCAGACCGTGGATCAGTCACGGAATTCGTTGTGGCAGTCAGAACACTTCGCGTCGAGCAACTTGAGCATCTTGATGATCTCCTTGCTATCTGCGCCCTTGCCTTTCGCCGCTTCCGCGTCGAGCTTCTTGCTGATATCAGTCATGTCCCTGCTCCACTTCTCCCACTTCGCCTTGTTCGCGGCATTGATGGTCGCCTTCTCGTTGGGGAACGCGACGGAGTACTCGCCAAGAACAGCCGTTCGCGCCGCCAGAACCTGCAATGCGGACGCGTCAATCGGCGTCGTCCCCTTCATCATGTCGCGCATGTCCTTCTCGATGTTCAACCCGCCGACCCGGCTGCCACGGAACGGGGACATCACCTCTTCGAGACCGAACTTGGCCTTGCCCTCAAGCCCACCAGAAGCCAGCGGCTTGCCGGTGCCTTTTGCTACCAGACCCTTGGCGGCTTCACCCGCACCCTTGTAATCCTTCTTGGCGATTGCGTCTGCAACCTTGAGTGCCCCATCGCGAAGCGGTGCATCGCCAGTCGCCTCGGCGTACATGGCGAGGATCATCGCCAGAGACTTTGCCGTCGGTCCGAACCGCTTGGCCTGAGTCGGTTCCGTATCGCAGGTCTTGAGGTGTTCCTTCAACTGCGTGATATCGGCCTCGGCTGCCTTCTTGTAGGTCTCTGCTGGCAGGGCAGGCGGAGCTGCGGCAGCTGTTGTGAGGAAGAACAGGCCAGCGAGCAATGCAATGCTGCCGGCCAAGCAACGGACTCGGTTGTTCACGAAGACATCTCCTGAGGAAGAACCACGGGTTTCAAACCGCTCCCTGATGGATGCCCAGATTCGAACCCTACACAGGATCATCTGGAACCATCGGGGCAGTGGTCTCGCGGGAGTATTATTGGCTACGACGCGGTGAGTTGCCAGTGTCCATTCCACGAAGTCGGCGAGGGAAGCAAAAGATTTGTGTCCAGGCCCTTCGCGCGACTAACTCTTGTACAGAAACCAGCCTGGCTGTCTAAAATTCGAGCGGTTCCGGCCACGACAACGGGACAACAAACACCTTCCCATCTCCGATGCGACCCGTCCGCGCGACTTTGGGTAACTTATCTCCGAGTTCGACGGCCTGCTCATCTGTGACCCAAACGGTGATCTCCACTTTCGGCAGGTAGGCCGAACTGTACTCCGATCCGCGGTAGCGATCGAGGTAGCCTTTCTGCCGCCCAAACCCCTTCGCCTCGCGGACAGCACACGCGGTGACCCCCAGTTCCGCGATCACGCGCAGCACCGCCTCCGCTCGAAATGGCTTGACCACGATCGTGAGCTGCTTCATTGGTTTCTTCCTGAGGAACGGTGGCGATCACCGGTCACGGGCATGATACTCATCCTGGCCCGATTAGCCTCGACGCGGAGTCTTCGGAGCGGAGCGCAGTTGTGCCCCACGCGCTCCGCTCCGAAGACTCCGCGTCGAGGCTAATCGAAATATGGATAGAATTCCGGTCACACGCGAATCTGACGCATCGGGCCTGAACTTACCCAGCCGATCAAATCCTTCCAGTCGCGCAACTCGTCTAATTCAGTAAGCACGGGCGCGAGCGCCCGGTCTTCTTCATTTTCTCCCAAGGGATGGCCCAATGATAAGGCAGAAACGCTTGACGGCCCTCGGCGTCTCGCTGGCGTGCGTCGCCGCCGGGATCGCACTGGTTGTCACATCGCACAGTGCGGCTCAGCCACCCCGCCCCGACCTGTGGAAGCAGGTCGCCGACGCTGATGCGAAGGGACTTCCCCGCACCGGGATCAAGGCGCTCGAACCGATCATTGAAGGGGCTATCAGGGACAAGGCTTACCCCGAGGCCATCAAGGCCATCGCCAAGAAGATCAACCTGGAAGGGAACATTGAGGGGAACAAGCCCGAGGAGAAAATCACGCGGATGCAGGCAGAAATCGCCGGCCGACCGGCCGAGATGAAGCCGGTGATGACCGCGATTCTCGCCCACTGGTACTGGCAATACTTCCAGCAGAATCGCTGGCGGTTCGTGCAGCGCACGCAAACTGGCAGCAACCCCGGCGAAGACATCCTGACGTGGGATCTCCCCCGCATCTTCACCGAGATCGACAAGACCTTCGAGAAGGCGATTGCCAACGAGAAGGAACTGAAGGCGACACCGGTGGCCCAGTACGACATTCTGCTGGAAAAGGGGAGCATTCCCGACAAGTTCCGCCCAACGCTGTACGACATCCTCGCGTTCGATGCCATCAGCTTCTACTCCTCCGCAGAGCAAGCCGGCGCAAAGCCGCAGGATACGTTCGAGTTGATGGCCGATAGCCCGATTTTCGACTCGCTCGAGAAGTTCCTCGCATGGGAACCCAAGACCACGGATGTGAATAACCGCACGGTCAAGGGGATCAAGCTGTTCCAGAAGCTGCTCGCGTTCCACCAGGACGACAAGGATAACTCGGCGTTGCTGGACACCGATTTGCACCGCCTCCGCTTCGGGCATAACAAGGCCGAAGGGACCAACAAGAACACCCGCTACAAGGCCGCTCTTGAAGCCTTCTCCAAGGCCAACGCCAAGCACGAACTTTACGCGATGGCACAGTTCCAGCTCGCGTCCCTGATTCAGGGCGAGGGTGATCTGGTCAAGGCTCGCGAAGTCGCGGTCATCGGCATGAACGCATTCCCCGAGAGCGCCGGCGGGAAACTCTGCTTCAACCTCATCCAGAGCATCGAAGCGAAGTCGTCGGCCGTTACCACGGAACGGGTGTGGGCAGAGCCCCTGCCCGATCTGCGCGTCACCTACAAGAACATCACGAAGGCGTACTTCCGCGTCGTGAAGTCGGATTACGTCGAACGCCTCAAGAAGGCTCGCTGGCGTGCGGAACACCTCGACCAGAACGAGGCCAAGGCATTGCTGGCGATGGACCCGGTCATGTCCTTCGAACACGACCTGCCGGCCACCGCGGACTTCAAGACGCGGACCGAGTCGGTTCCTGCTCCGAAGGGGCTGAAGCCCGGGTTCTACTACGTCATCGCAGCGCACAGCGAGAACTTCGCTGAAGGTTCGCCGATCACTTACACCGACTTCTTCGTGGGCGACATCGCGATCGTTGAACGCCAGGACTACTCAAGCGGCACGGCTTCCGGTCAGGTGACCACCGCGACCAGTGGCGAGCCGATCGAAGGTGCGAAGGTTCAGACCTGGATTCGGCAGAACAATGGCGGCTGGGCACAGGGCGAAGCGGGAGTCACCGACAAGAACGGTCTGTACAAGATTCCCACGCCGCGAAACAACGCCCACATGGTAGTCGTCACGCACAAGGACTTGATCCTTGCCACAGCGAACGACGCCTACTCGGGTGGCCAGCGCGGCCTGCCTCACGCACACGAGCAGGTCGTGTTCTTCACCGATCGCTCGCTCTATCGCCCCGGCCAGACGATCTCGTTCAAGGGGATCGTCACGAACGTCAATCAGGGGAACGATAACTACACGACCGTCGCGAACCGCAAGGTCTCGGTGCAATTTAACGACGTGAACGGCAAAGAAGTGGCTCGCGTCGATACCACGAGCAACGATTACGGCTCGGTCTCGGGGAGCTTCACCGCACCACGCGATCGGCTCATGGGTCAGATGCACATTCACGCCGTGGGAATCAACGGTGCCGGGTCGTTCAACGTCGAGGAATACAAGCGACCCAAGTTCAAGGTCGAGGTCGAAGCACCGAAGGACGCCTTCAAGCTGAACGACACCGTGAAGGTGCCGGGCAAGGCGATGCAATACAACGGCGTGCCCGTCGGGTTGGGTAAGGTCGCTTATCGCGTGACCCGCGAAGTCCGTTACCCCGACTGGTTCTTCGAGTACTGCTGGTGGCGGCCGGTTCCGAACCGCCCTGCCCAGGAGATCGCCAATGGCATCGTGCAGACCGAACTCGACGGCAGCTTCACGATCCCGTTCGTGGCGCACCCCGATCTGACCGTGAACCCGAAGGATGAGCCAGTCTTCCGTTACGCGATCACGGCCGACGTGACTGATACCACGGGCGAAACCCGCACCGGCACCAAGTCCGTGCAGGTGGGTTACGTCGCGCTCCGGGCGACCGTTACGACCGACGCCTGGCTGAGCGTCGAGAAAGATGTGAAGTTCGACATCGGGGCCACGACGCTCGACGGCGAAGGCCAGGCTGCGAAGGGGAACATCAAGGTCTTCGCACTGAAGCAACCCGACAAACCAGCACGCGGCGACATCCAGGGGAACCCGTACTGGCGGATGCCGGTAAAGGAAGATGAGGTTCCGAAGCCCGACCCCGCGAAGCCGATTAGCTGGGAGTTGGGCGACGTCGCGTATGCCGCCGATTTCGCCACCAATGGCAATGGCAAGGCCGACGTCAGCGCCAAGCTGGCACCGGGGATCTACCGGGCCATCGTGGAGACAGTCGATAAGTTCGGCAAGAAGGTGACCGCGAAGCATCAGTTCACAGTCGTGAACCCGGCCGCGGCTGCGTTCAACGTGAAGGTTCCGAACTTCGTGAACGCACCGAAGTGGTCGGTCGAGCCAGGCGAAGAGTTCACAATGCTGTGGGGCACGGGCTACGACTCAGGCCGTGCGTTCGTGGAAGTCGAACATCGCGGCAAGAACTTGCAGGCGTACTGGACTGAACCGGGCAAGACGCAGTTCACGCTGAAACAGGCCGTGAACGAAGACATGCGTGGCGGGTTCAACATCCGCATCACTTACGTTCGCGAGAACCGGGCGTATCTCACGAGCCGTCACGTCGATGTGCCGTGGACGAACAAGAACCTGACCGTGAAATGGGAACGGTTCATCTCGAAACTCGAACCGGGCCAGAAGGAGACGTACACCGCCGTCGTCAAGGGACCGGATGCCGCGAAGGCCGTGGCCGAGATGGTCGCTGGGATGTACGACTCGTCGCTGGATGCGTATCTGCCGCATAGCTGGATGGAACGCTTCAACGTGTTCCGCCACGATCATTCGTGGGTGAACCTGAGCTTCGAGAACATGTCGAAGTACTTCAACCACATCCAGGGGCAGTGGCCGTACAGCCACAAGGACGTGGATTTGACGTATCGCGGCTTCCCGGCCGAGTTGACACAGAATTACATGCGATACGAATACTTCTCCAAGGGTGGCGGCCTCGCCTTCGGCGATCAATGGGAGGGAAGATTGGGTCGCGGCGACCGGATACAGTACGAGGCAATGAGTGGCGCGATGCCGTCGGCACCCCCGGGTGGTGGTGGGTTTGCTGGTGGTGGGCCGGCAATGAATCAGGCAGCGAAGGCGGCCCCGGGGAATGCGAAGGATGAAAAGGGGGACGAACAGGGAGGCCCGGCAGGTGCCAACGGTGGCCCCGGCCCAGACCTGAACAGCGTCTCGGCTCGCAAGAACCTGAACGAGACGGCGTTCTTCTTCCCGCATCTCGTCTCGAACGGCGAGGGCGAAGTTCGCATCGAGTTCACGGTTCCCGAAGCCCTCACGAAATGGAAGTTGATGGCGTTTGCCCACGACAAGAATCTGCGAAGCGGATTCATCAAGGGCGAGGTCGTCACGGCCAAGGATCTGATGGCACAGCCCAACCCGCCGCGGTTCCTCCGCGAGGGCGACATCCTGGAGTTCACCACGAAGGTCAGCAACCAGGGGGCCACCCGCCAGAAGGGTGCCGTGAAACTGAGCCTGATCGACACACGCACGCAGAAGCCACTCGACGCCGAGTTGGCCAACACCGTGCCGACCCAGGAGTTCGATCTTCCCGCCGGTGAGAGCAAGGGCTTCTCGTGGCGGCTCAACGTGCCGGATGGCGTCGGCCCGCTGACCTACAAGGTCGTCGCGGCCAGCGAACGCAACTCCGATGGCGAAGAAGGCGTGATCCCCGTTCTGTCGCGCCGCGTGCTGGTGCAAGAGTCGATGCCGTTGCCGATCCGAAACGCGGGGAGCAAGAACTTCGACTTCGCCAAACTGCGGCTCTCCGGCGAAAGCAACACCATCAAGCACCAGAGCTACACCGTGCAGATGGTGTCGCAACCGGCGTGGTACGCGGTCATGGCACTGCCCTACCTCATGGAGTTCCCGCACGAGTGCACGGAGCAGACTTTCAACCGGCTCTACGCGAACTCGCTGGCTCGCCACATCGGCAACAGCGATCCGAAGATCCGCCGTGTGTTCGATCAGTGGAAGGGGACCGATGCCCTCGATAGCCCACTCGAGAAGAACCAGGATCTCAAGAGCGTGCTGCTCGAAGAGACCCCGTGGGTTCGTCAGGCAGTCAAGGAAGGGCAGGCCCGCAAGAACGTGGGCATCCTCTTCGACGAGAACCGCCTGAACAACGAGACCGCGAACCTGCTGGCAAAGATGGCGCAGACGCAGTACGCCGACGGTGCGTGGCCGTGGTTCCCGGGCGGTCCCGGCAACGACTACATCACGCTGTACATCACGACGGGTTACGGCCGCTTGCGGCACCTCGGCGTGAAGCTCGACGTGGCACCGGCCATCAAGGCGATTGACCGTCTCGATAACTGGGCCGAGCAGCAGTACCAGTGGGCACTCAAGCACAAGCCCGACGAAAACCACATGAGCCCGACGATGGCGCTCTACCTGTACGCACGGAGCTTCTTCCTTGCGGACAAGGCCGTTGCCAACCAGCACCGAAACGCCATCGACTACTGGCTGGGTCAGGCGAAGAAGTACTGGCTGCAAGTGGCCAACCGTCAGTCGCAGGCTCACATCGCCGTCGGCCTCAAGCGATTCGGCGACAAGGAAACCCCCGCCGGGATCATGAAGTCGATCAAGGAACGCTCCAAGACCGACGAGGAAATGGGCATGTACTGGCGCGATCTGGAGCTGAACTACTCATGGTTCCACGCCCCGATCGAGACACAGGCCATGATGATCGAGGCGTTCGATGAGGTCATGAACGACGCGACCTCGGTCGAGGACTGCAAGGTCTGGCTGCTCAAGATGAAGCATACGACCGACTGGAAGACAACGAAGGCCACTGCCGACGCGGTGTATGCTCTGCTTCTGCGAGGCGACAATCTCCTGAAGTCAGACGCAATCGTGGAAGTGACAGTCGGGAACCAGACGATCAAGCCGGAGAAGGTCGAGGCAGGCACGGGCTTCTACGAGCACAAGTTCCTGAAGGGCGAAGTGCTGCCGTCGCTGGCCACGATCACGGTGAAGAAGACCGACCCAGGCGTGAGTTGGGGAAGTGTTCACTGGAGTTATCTGGAAGATATCTCCAAGGTCACGCCGCACGAGGGGACCCCGCTGAAGCTGGAGAAGAAGCTCTTCAAGCGAACGTATACCAAGGCTGGTCCGGTCATCACCGATGTGAAGGCCAACGAGTCGATTTCGGTCGGTGATGAGATCGTGGTGCGGATCGTGCTGCGAACGGATCGCGACATGGAGTACGTCCACATGAAGGATCATCGCGGCTCGGGCACAGAGCCAGTGAACGTGCTGTCGCGGTACAAGTACCAGGACGGCCTCGGCTACTACGAGTCCACCAAGGACACCGCCAGCCACTTCTACATCGATTATCTGCCAAAGGGGACGTACGTGTTCGAGTACCCCGTGCGAGCGCAGCACAAGGGGAAGTACCCCACGGGCTACGCGAACATCCAGTGTATGTACGCCCCGGAATTCAACAGCCACTCCGAGAACATCAACCTCGAAGTGAAGTGATCTGAAGTGCGCCCGAACGCAAAGCAGCCCACGGATACCGATCCGTGGGCTGCTTTCGTATGCGCACGAAACAGTGGCAATCGGGTCGGCAGTTCGCACGACCTCGGCATACGACTGCGCGAGACGGCGGTACGAAGCCCAGGCATGCCGTGGGTTGCCGGAGGCCCGTACAGCTCAGGCAGAGTTCGGTCGCAATGCACGATGTTCAGAACCGGCTCGAGCATACCTGGCATGGAGACGCTTGCCCCGGCCCTCACCGACGCGAGGAGCGGTCGTCGGTCACTGCCGAATCTCTGCGCGGTGATCTGTTCGAGTTCCTTGATGCCCCGGCAGAGGAGTTTAGCCGTCTGCTCCGGTAACCGCCCACTGAGGAAGTACTCGCATTCCTCTACTCGGCACGATGTGGAGTTACGAGTTCCTGGGATGGAGTCTGGCGATGAGTCCCGAATCCGTGGATAATGTCCCAGCACACCAACCCTACCCTTTCCTGAACTCCCCGATTCACATGACGCGAATTGCCAGTACCGTTCTTGCTGTGGTCGCCTTCACGTCCTTGCCTGGTCGAGCCACGGCAGATGTCAAACTGCCTCCGGTCTTGAGTAGCCACATGGTTCTCCAGCGCGACACCGCTGTTCCCGTGTGGGGCACCGGTGCTGCCGGTGAGAAGGTGACCGTCAAGTTCCGCGACCAGGAAAAGACCACGACCGCAGACAAGGATGGGAAATGGGTCGTGAAACTCGACGCACTCAAGGCAGGTGGCCCGGATACACTCACCGTCGTCGGCAACAACACCATCACGCTCGAAGATGTCCTCGTCGGCGAGGTCTGGGTTGGGTCGGGCCAATCGAACATGGCCGGGACTGTTGGTGGATACTTGAAGGGTGATGAAGTGCTGGCGAAACTCGCGACTGGCTCGTACCCAAAGATTCGTCTCAGCAAGAGCGGGCGACAGTGGCAAGAAACGACTGACAAGACTGTCAGCACTCACTCGGCGATTCTTTTCGCATTTGGCGTTCGACTTCAAAAAGAACTCGATGTGCCAGTCGGCTTGATGGTCGGTGCAGTTGGGGGCACACCGTCCGGCTACTGGTTGAGTGATCAGGCATACCGCTCTGACGAAGCGTGCACGTCCGTGGTGAAAAAGTTCGCCGCGACATTTGATCTGGAGAAATCCAAGAAGGAATACGCCGACAAACTGGCTTCATGGGAGAAGGCTGTTGAGCAAGCAAAGAAGGATGGGAAGAACCCTCCGCAGAAACCGCAAGCACCCGTTGCTGCAGGTGAATCATCCGGCAAGATCGGGAACCTGTATGAAGCTCATATTCGACCGATGCAACCGTTTGCGATTCGCGGTGTGTTGTGGGACCAAGGTGAGAGCGGCACAGCCATACATGGTGTCGATCAATTCACACTGATGGGTGCGCTCATCCGTGGTTGGCGTGCGGAGTGGGCACAAGGTGACTTCCCATTCATTTACATCCAAAAGCCCAGCGGCGGCGGGTGTGCGTGGGATCCCGCGAACCCCGTGACGAGCCAGGGCGAAAAGTTCAGCCCGTTGCCCAAGACCGTTCCACCTACCGGAGATGGGTTGTACCGGGAGTTGCACATTCGAATCATGACCTACCCAAACACGTTCATGGCGACGAGCAGCGACCTCGGTCCAGGGATTCACCCAACGAACAAGTCCGGCTACGGCGAGCGGGCGGCACAGGTCGCTCTGGGTGGGGTTTTCGCGAAGAAGGTGGAGATCTATGGCCCGGTCTACAAGTCGCACAAGATCGACGGCGACAAGGTGCGTGTAACCTTCGAGCACGTCGGAAAGGGACTTGCGTTTCAGAACGGGGAGAAGTTGCCAGAAACTCCCGGTCCCTGAGCTGGGAACCTTCCCATTCAGCCCAGTATGAAGGCGAGTTGCCGGAAGTCCACTTTTTTCCGGGGTCCATTGCTTGAATTCACCAACTGCACCAGCAGTATCAGG
>Ga0335397_10001363_pt1 | contig 33218 bp, 26 predicted proteins | sample MAT04_FD_205740 | JGI IMG/M metagenome (GOLD analysis project Ga0335397, IMG submission 205740) | Freshwater microbial communities from Lake Fryxell liftoff mats and glacier meltwater in Antarctica - MAT-04 (spades assembly) (version 2) ... | reverse complement strand
GAGGACGGCCCCTTGATCGAGCGCGCTCGCCGCAGCCTCCCCGAGTACCTCGACGTCGAGCTGATAGAGCGTGGAGGTCACGTGATCGAGGAGGCGCTCGGCGCCGACGACCTCGGCGTCTTGAGCCACATCGAGCGTCGACGGCCCCTCGAGGAGCGCCTCGCCTTCTGCATCGACCGCGACGCGCTCGTTCGTCTCGAAGGAGGTCCAACGCTCGTCCATCCAGACGTGGGCGGTCCCTCCAACCGGCACCAGTGCGCTGCCATCGGCCGTGAGCCACGCGGGCGCGCACGGCCGGTTCTCTTCGTCGACGATCACCCGCTCTTTCTTGCCGTAGAGCTTCTCTCGGTCGACCTTGAGGATGGTGAAGCGACTCTCTTCGTCGCCGAGCTTGAGGACCAGTGCGCGTGCCACGGCGCAAGGATAGCCGACCGAGGACGAGACGCGGGAGGTCTCGAGGAGGCGGTCTCGACGCAGCGCAGTCTCGACGCAGCGCAACGCCCAGGTCAGCTTCCGCGATGTCGCGCGCCCTTCCGCTCCTGCTCTCGCTCGTGGTCCTCGGCTGCAGCAACGCCCCCATCTGCTCGGCCGCGGTCGATCGCACCGGGCGAGGGACGCCGCTCTGCAGCGACGAGAGCGCACGTGCCGTCTGCGACGAGCCGGGCCTCGTCGCCCACTACGATCGCGACTCGACGGGCCGACTCTTCTTGGTCGACGGCACGGTCGCGAGCTGTAACTCGATGAACGAGGTCGTCTGCGGTGACCCAGACACCATCCCGCGTTGTGAGGTTCAGCCCCCCGCGGAGTGAACGACGTCGCGGACGCGTCGATCAGCCCCAGCTCCGCCCTCCCCCCGATCCCCACGACGACGATCCCCCGTAGTACCCGGAACTCCCATACACATACGAGGAGTGCATTGGCGCGGCCGACAGCGCGACATCGTGCGCGGTCAACAGGGGTCGATGAAAGGTCGCGGTCGCAGCCAGGATCATGGACAGTGACGTCGCCAATCCCGCTATCCCCAGGTTGTTCGCCGAGGGCGCCATCGCCGGCCGGAGCACCAACGACTCCTCGGGATCACCCTCGTTCCCGTGCCCCAGCGCCGCGACCACCAAGAGCAGCTTGACCGCGAGCCCGATGGCCTCCGCCCCGCTGGTCGCCAGGAGCACGCGCTGGGTCGCCGCGCTCGCGAGCCGCAGGTCGTCGAGGATCTCGGGGACGCCAGCGGTCAAGAGCGCCAGCGCGCCGGCCGCGCTCCAGAGCGGCGTCGGCGAGAAGCGCCCGAGGTACGACTGCAGCGCGTCGGCGCGGCTCACGAGGAAGCTCGCGTCACCATCGGACAGCGACAACAGGGCCGCCGTGGTCACGGCCTCCGCCTCCGCGGCGCCGTGCGCTCTCAGCCCCCGGTACATCGAGACCAGGCGCGCGCCGAGCAGCTCATCGAGCACCCGAGTACGCTCGATCAAGAGCGCGCTCGAGAGCGGCAACGTCGCTTCGGTGGCCGCTCGGAAGTTCAGCGCCAAGCTCGTGCAGCGTTGGATGGCCGCCGCCCGCTCCGCCTCGGACCAGGGCAACAGGAGCACCGCGGCGTCGAGCGCCTCCTCGCCCCGTCCTTGGGTGTACTGCGTGACGATGCTCTGCCTCAGCGTCAAGAGGTCGAGCATGATCGGGCGCGAGTGCTCCAGCGCGCCCACGACGAGCAGCGCACTCTCCGCGGCGGACCAACGCTCGGCGTCCGGCAACATGGTGCTGTTCGACTCGACGAACGCTTGCCCGAGGTAGAGCGCGATGTGCTCCGCCAACCCGGTGCGCGCCGAGACCCCGAGGGCCGCCAAGCGCGCGGCGCCCATCGCAGCCGGGTGCTTCAGCTGCAGCACGATGTCGCGCGCCCGAGTCGCTCGCTCATCGAGGCGGATCTTGAGCTGCCCCACTGCCTCCTCGAAGTCGCCCAGCGTGAGACCTGGCAAGCGCGGTGAGCGCGGCCCGAGGTCACCGAGCAGCGCCCTGCCCTTGTGCGTGAGGTGGTAACTGCCGAGACCGCGCGCGCCACCGCGGTACGCACCTCCGTCGTCCGCTGCGCGCAGCACCACACCGCCGCTCGCCTCCGCGATGCGATCGGACAACGTCAGAATCGCCTCGCGCAGCTCACCTTCCTGGGCCGCGCTGCCGGCGGCGCGGGCTTGCGTCAGCCGGGCCCGAAGGCGCCCGAGCTCCTCACGACCGTCGCTGTCGTCGCTCGAGCGGGTGGCCCATCCAGCTTGCACCAGGGCTGCCAGCGCGTCGGCTTCGTCGGGCGAGAGCTCGGCGGTGCCCGCCGCCGTGAGTTTGCCGAGGATCGAGGCGACGATGCTCGCGGGCACGGCGCTCGCGGCGCTGGAATGAGCGGTCATATCGGAACTCCAGCCTTCATGGGAGGACAGGCTTCATGGGAGGACAGGTCGAGGCGACCTCATCGAGCAGGGGAATGTGCAGATCCGGCAACAGACCGGTGGAGAGGACGAGATGGAGGCCCGCAGAGGAGTCCTCGAGTCCGAGGCGGGGCGAGCGAGACCCGCTATCCATCGAGAGCAGGAAGAGCTCGCGCAAGCGCGCCCTTCTCACCCCGTCGCTGGTGTGCTGCGCCATCACCACCTCGTGGGCCCGCATCATGGCGTCGGCCGCGAAGAAGAGATCGTAGGCGTTGCGCGCGAGCTGACGGGTCATGCGCTTACGCGCCTCGGCGGCGTCGCGGGATGCCACCCAGTCGAGCGACTCGAGGTCGACGAAGTGCAGCGCGCCGTCCGCGGCCACGAGCGAGTCCTTGTCCAGCCAGGCGTCGTCGTAGTCGAGGCCCTCGAGGCCGTGGGTGCCCTCGCGGAGCGACGCCCCATACAGCGACAACGCCGCGAGACCCGTGCCCAAGAGGCACTCGATGAACGCGTGCAGGCGCTCGCGCGACGTGAGGTTCAGGGATCGCACGAAGTGCTGGGGAGCTTGGCCCAGGCCGCGGCCGGTGCCGTGAAAGAGGCGCACGTTGCTGGGCACCAGCCGATGCTCGGCGACGATGGTCCCCTCGAAACGTCGGTAGTGATGGCCGGGCTCAATCATCGCTTCCGGGACCTCGACCACCCGCACCACGGGACAGATGGGCATGCCGAAGAGCACCCCGCGATCCGCTTCGTCGGTGCGCGCGACCCCGGCGCGTGCGTTCGGCTCGCCTTGTCCGCCGAAGGGCGATTCGCCCATCCAGCTCTCCCGCACGATGGGCCGCAGGGCGCCGTGCAGTGGATCGTCGCCGTAGAGCGGCGCGCCTGCCCCGATACCTTTGAACGCGAGCGCCCACGAGCGGCCATGCCACGCGACCGTGAGCCCCGATGCGCCCTCGCACGGGAGCGTCGCGGCGCGGTTGCCATCCGGGATCGAGCGCACGTTGCGGTCCGCCATCGCGCGCGCCCGATCACTCCCCAACATCGCGAATCCGTCCCATGGGGTGCCGGTCGCGTCCCGGGCCGCGATCACGGTGCTCGCCACCACCGCGTAGAGCGGGAGCGCGGCCTCACCCTCGAGCAGCGGAGCGCTCGGCTGAGCCCGAGTGTGTGCGCCCGAGGCGACTGCCATCATGGTCGCCTGAACTGGCGGTCGGACTTGGTTTGGGCGTTCGTCTCCACGTACATCGCGCCCGCCTTGGTGAAGCCCAGCGCGCGCGCGATCTCGAGCGAGGCCACGTTCCACGCGGCGACCTCCACCACCACTTGCTCGGCGCCCAGATCGCTGGCAATGCGCACCCGAGCCCGGTTCAGCTCCTTGCCGACGCCCTTGCCGCGATGCGACTTCGCGACCGACAGGCTATGGAAGCGCGCGGCGTTGCCGACCACCGACACCGCGGCACAGCCCACGATCGCCTCGCCCTCGGTAGCGACGAGAATGACGTCGCCGGTCGCGTGCGCAGATTCGATCCACACCTTGCACGGACTGCCGTACACCGCGTCCATCATCGCGATCACGGCCGGCAGATCGGCTGGTTTGGCGCGACGCACCAGCTGCCGGTCGTACGAGGTGTCGCTCGGCACCGGGCGCAACACCAAGACCTCGTGGGTCTCGAGCACGTTGTAAGCATGGTTGCCCTCGAGAATGATGCCGTGTTTGCCGGCCGCAGCCCGCGTGGCGAACGAGTGCTCGTGGCGCACTTCGGAGAAGAAGTACGCGCATCCGATCGCCTGCCGGAGCGCCTCACACGCCGCGGTGTCGCGGGCGAAGATGGTGGCGGCCTCGCCCGACGGGGCGCCGAGCGCGACACCGCCCATCCCGGGTGTGCTGGTGCTCGCGACGTACACGGGCAAGCTCGCTCGCAGGGTCTGCCGCACCAGGTGGGGCACGAGCGGCGCGAGGAGCTCGGACGCGCCCACCTCCGCGGAGAGATCCTCGACGCGATGGATGCGCGAGATCTTCCCGTCGAAGTCGTGCTTTCTCGAGGCCTTTCGCCAGCGGTAGAACGCGTACCCGAGCACCACCAGGAGAAACACCGCGATGGCGAACTGGACCCACTTGCGGCGCAGCGCCGAATCGCGGGCGCGCTCCTCCAGGTACTCGGTACTGTTGTAGTAGGCCGAATTCCCCGTATCGCCGCTCCCCCAAGCGGGTGCGGCGACCGACCACGTCGCGGTCGTACCGGGCAGATAGCTGGCGGCGGTGACCTCCGTGGTCTCGAGCACGTCGAATTCCGCGCGCGCGCCTTCGAGGGCGCCGACGTCGTGTTCCTCGTAGACCTCGCGGAGGAAATACCCAGTCTCGGCGTCGAACCAGTAGCGGTCGGTGATGTGGGTGACGTAGCGGCCATAGGCGTCATCGCGCGTGCCCGTCCCATTCACTCGCTCGACGAGGATGCTCTCCCGCCGGTGCGTCGTCACCGAGGGCGGCACGTGCCCCACCACCACGAAGTCGTCATCGAGGATTCGCGCGGTGCTCCCCGCCGCGCTGTCCGGCGGCAGAAACCACCAGATGCCCCGGCCGTCCGCAGCGGGCGAGCGCTGGTCGTAGTCGTCGAGATCGACGACAGCCGACGTGTACCTGCGGGTCTCGCTGGAGAACGGGACATGCCGGTCCTCGTCCCCCGAGCGGTCGTCGTCAGGGGAGTGGTAGCTCCAGCGGTAGCGGGCCCAGATCGCTCCATCCTCGAGCTCGTAGTGTCCGGTCGCCGTCGTCCGATCAGACCAGCCATCGTAGGCGCCGACCCCGTTGGTCACCTGCTGATTGAGTCGGTACTCGAAGAAGACCGGCCCCACGACGGCCGCTTCCTCCGGGGTCGCCGCTTGGTCCGTGTCCTCATCTGGGCGCTCGGCCAGGTCCTCGGGTCGGACCGCTCCGCCTTCGAGGACGCGCCCGAGATCCGGCGCTTCCTGTGCGCTCGCGTTCGGCGCGCCCATCGCGAGCAGCGCCGACGCGAGTAGCCAAGTCAGCCAGTGTGCGCGAGCACCCCGGCAAACCATCAGGCGCTCCCGCCGAGGTAGCGCGCCGGATCCACGATGTGTCCGGCGATGGCGCTGGCCACCACCGTCGACGGACTCGCCAGATACACCTGACCGGGTCCGCTGCGACCCGGGAAGTTGCGGTTGATGGCGCTCACGGTCACTTGATCACGGTTGTTGGAGATCCCAGGCCCCGCCGCGATGCACGCGCCGCAGCTCGGGTTGATCAGCTCGACACCGGCTTTCTCGAAGAGCTCCACATACCCCTGCTCCTCCGCGTATTTCCGGATGTGCTGCGAGCCGAACTGGATGTAGCACTTCACGCCGTCCTTCACCCGGAGGCCCTGGGCGACCGCCGAGCGCAGCACCGCGGCGTACATGTCCATGTCCGCCTTCTTGCCGCCAGTGCACGAGCCGCCGTACGCGATCTGAATCGCCACGTCCTCCTTCAGCGCGGTCATGGGGATTCCGTTCCGAGGATCGCCCGGGGTCGCCACCATCACCGGTACGCCGCTGAGGTCTACCTCGAAGGTCTCGAGGTACTCCGCGTCGGGGTCGCTCTTGACGATCCGGGCGCGCGTCGCGTCACGGTCGATGCCGCGCATCGCATGGAGGTACTCCACCACCACCTCACCAGGCTCGAGGATCCCGGTGAATCCGCCCGCTTCGACAGCCATGTTGGTGAGGGTCGCCTGCTCATCGAAGTTGAGCGTCGCCAAGCCCGGCCCCTGAAACTCCAGCACCTTGCCGATACCCCGACTGGTGCGGAAAAATGGCTGAGAGAGGATGTGCAGCATCAGGTCCTTCGCCGCGACGCCCGATGCGAGTTGACCCGTGAGCACGAAGCGTACGGTCTCGGGGACCTTCACCCGCACGTCTTCGGTGAACCACGCGTTGGCCATGTCGGTCGAGCCCACCCCGAACGCGAACGTCCCCAGCGCACCCGCCATGCAGGTGTGGCTGTCGGTGCCCGTCACGATCTGCCCGGGCAGCGCGATGTCCTCGATCACCGCGTTGTGGCAGATGGCTTCGCTCCCTCCTTGCGGGGTCTCGCCATAGAGACGAAGTCCGTGCTTCTTGGCGAACTTCTCCTGGGTCTCAGCGAGTCCATTCGCGTGGTTGAGCAACCCCATCTCGACCTTGTCCTTCGGCATCACCGAGCCGAGGAAGGTCAGGTGATCGCGAAACGTGTAGACGCTCGCCCTGTTCTTCACCGCCGCGGTATCCCCGAGCGCGCCTCGAAACAATGCCTCGGCCATCGGGGTCACGTACTCGTGGCTGAAGCGCACGTCGGTGCGCACGAAGAGCGCGTCGCCCGGCTTGACCGCTGGCACCCCGAGCGTGCCCGCCTTGGCGTCCACCACCGCGTGCGCCGCGATGATCTTCTCCACCGCGGTCATGGCCCGAGGCGCCGTGGTGATCTTCGGTGGCGAGAGGGTCCCCGCTTGCCGCGCCTTGTTGTATTCGAAGAGCCCGCCCGACCGGACGATGTCCGCACTGATGGGATCGAGGCCTTCGGTGAACTTGCTGAGCGGCACGTCCTGACCATCGAGGATGCTGCCGAGCACCCCGAAGTCCGTCGTGGTGAAGAGACCGATGTTCTGACAGTTCTGCCCGTAGATCTTCTCGATGCTGCGCGCGACCACCAGGCGCACGCCCGCGGCCACCTCGCTGTAGGGGGCCTGCTCGCGAGAGCTACCGCAGCCCTTGCTCTGGCCGCTCACGATCACTTGAAAGCCCCCGTTCTTGACCGCGTCCTTGCCGATCACTTGGCCGCGCAGGCCGATCAGCGAGTACTGCCCCAGGGTCTCGTCGTAGTAGTAACAGACCCAGCCTGGGGTGATCTCGTCGGTCGAGATGTTGTCGATGAGCTTGGGCCCAGCCCCGGCGATGATCTGATCGACCACCTCGCGCGGTAGCGGCGTTCCGTCGAGCTGCTGCTCGAGAAGCTCGGGGTCTTCGGTGAGGAACAGGATGCGACTGGCGAAGCGGAGGGCGTCGGTGGGCATGAACCGGTTATTGATCCACGAGGCGGCCTTGCAAAGTCGTGTGCGAGCGCACGGACAGGCTATCCTCGCGCGCATGGCGGACAAAGTCGGACGAAGGGCCCTCCTCACTGCGTCGATCGGCGTTGCGACGCTGGTGCTGACGCGCTGCGGTCCGGAGGCGACCACGACCGGAAACCTGATGCCTCCGCCGCTGGCCCCTGGCAATCTGGTCGCGCCGCCACCCGAGGAGCCGCCGCCGCCGGATCCGACCCCGCCACCGCCCGGCAACCTCATGCCCCCGCCTCCCCCTGATGGCCCGACGACGAGTTGAGATGACCCAGTACAAGCCCCGCAAGCTCCTCGCCGCGACGCTCGGTCTCGCGACGCTCTCGTTGGCGGGATGCACCACGACGAGCGGCAACCTCATCGCACCGCCCGACGACGCCGGCACCGACGTGCCCGAGCAGGAAGATGCCGGCGAGCAGGACCAGGACACCGGCGAGAGCGACGCGGGCGAGTAAGAGGCGCGCTGGTGAACGACGCGACGCCGCGCACCGTCGGTGAGCTCTTCGAGCTGGAGATGCTCGGGGGCAGCTGGGAGAAGCGCTACCGCAAGCTCCGCCCCGAGGTCGAGGCGATGCCGTGGGGCACGCTCGATCCGAAGGATCATCCCGAAGCGTTGGTGCTCGCCGCGCGCCGCAGCTGGACGGGCGCCGCGTTTCAAGAGCACCGCACGGGCGCCGCCTGCGCCGAGACCCTGCGCTGCCTCATCGAGTGCCGCGCGCCGCTCGATCTGATCGCGGTCGCCAGCCGCTTCCCGCTCGATGAGATGGTGCACGTCGAGCTCTGCGCGCGCCTCGCGATGGAGCTCGGCGGAGGCACCGAGATCGTCCACGACCCGGACGACAAGCTCAGCGACGCCGACAGAGCTCACCTCGCGGGCACCGCGGTGCAAGCGATCGCTGGGATTCACACCCTCTGGGCCGACATCGAGCGACGCCCCAAAGCCAAGGACAGCTCGGTGCACGCGTTGGGCTGGATGCAGTCGGAGGCATACCTCGCGCTCGCCAGACATTCGATGGGGACCAAGGTGCTCGCACCGCTCCGCGAGCGCGGGATCGTCCCCGCGATCTGACTGGGGAGACGGACCCTCAGGGGAGTACCAAGAGCTCCCTTCGAGAGAGGACCTCACCACCTCGATCGGGATCGACCGAGATCGAGGTGCGAAAGAAGTGCACGGCGGTCGCGCCCTCGAGCTCGCTCGACAGCGGCTCGCGACTCGCGGCATCAAGCCACCAGGCCTCCAGCGCCGCGGTATCGAAGGCGCCATACACCCCGATCAGGCGCCACGAGAGCGCCCAACCGCGTGGACCGGCTTCCTGAAACCGATCGCGGTCGAGCAGTCGCAGCGCGGAACGTGAGCTCGAAGATGATGGTGAGCGCCGCCAGCGACCGACAGAGCAGGGGATACCGATCGATGCGCAGCGAGGGCATCAGCGCGGGATCTTGGGTCCACTTCCACCACATCTGGTTGCGCAGGTTGTCGCTGAAGGCCCACGCCAGGCCCGACGCGTGGAGCTTGTGAATCCCGGGGAACAGAAACACTAGGGCGATCACCAACCAAGCCGCGCGCACTGCGGCGCCGTGCGCGCGCCCTTTGGTCGGGAGCACGCGATTCGCTCGACGCGCGAACCACGCGTCCAGCGAGAGCGCATCACCACACGGGCTCGCCGCCAGGATCACGGCGAGCCAGAGCAGGTGATGATCGTGAAAGACCGCGCCGCCCACCTGAGGAATGAGCAACAAGTAAGAGGCGGTGACGCTGAGAACGACGAAGCTGCTCCGCGAGAACAGGCCCATCGCACCGCAGAGGCACGCGAGCTGAAACACGAGACGCACCCCGTGCACGGTGGCGGGATCGATGACCAAGTACGGCAGGAGCCAGCCGACGCCGTAGGGCGCGGTGCGCGCGGCCTCGGGCAACGCGGCCCAGCGCTCGGCGCTCGCGATGCTGCCGCTCGAGAGCAGCACCAGCGCCACTGTGATCCGGAGCGCCGCGAGGTCGAGCGCGGAGCCCTCGGGGGTGAGCGCGTCTTGGGCCCGCGACAGCCAGGCGTTCATCCGTCGGCGAGCGCGCGAATTCGACGATGTTCGGGCACCGCGTCGAGGAAGCTCGCGCGCAGCTCGGCGTCGCCAATCTTGCTCGCTCGCTGCTCGATGCGCGCCCACGCGCGCGCCGCGGCGTCCTTCAGCGCGGCGGCGTTCCCTTCGGCAGCCAGCACTTCGAGGTGGGCCCGACGGATGCTGACTTCACCTTCCTCGAAGGCGTCGGGAGCAGCGTCGAGCGCCTCACTCGATTCCAGGCTCGCGGCGCGCGCAGCCTCGAGCGAGCCGACCGCCAGGAGCGCGAGCGCGTGGTGCGCCGTAGCCACCGCGCCGAAGCCTGGGATGTCGGCCACCAGCTCGCGCGCCCGCCCCGCCTCGCGCTCGGCGCGAACCTTGGACGGTGCATCGCCGAGCCCGCGCAAGAGCTCAGCGAGATACAAGCGCGCGCCCGCCTCGAGCGCCGCGTCCTTCAAGCTCTCCGCGAGCTGAAGCGTGACGTCCAGCGCGCGCCGCGCGTCGTCGATGCGACCGAGGCCCGCGAGCGCGTGGCCCAGGTTCTGATGGGCGTAGCCCTCGATCAGGCGAAGGCCCATGCGCGCCGCGTCCTCGACGGCGGCGCGCAGCACGGGCTCGGCGCGGTCGGGTCGACCGAGCGACGTCCACGCGTTCCCCAAGCGCACCCGCTGGTTCACCGCATCGCGCGCGTCGCCGGCCGCCTCGTAGGCCTCCACCGCGCGGGCGGTGCCGACCGCGAAGCCGCCCACGTCGCCTGCGCGCAGCGAGAGCGACGCGGAGAGCACTGCGCGCCAGGCGACAGCGAGTGGCTCCTCGCCCGGAGACTCCGCATCGAGCACGTCGGCCCGATCGAGCGCACGCTGGCTCGCTTGTGCGTCGCCCAGCGCGAGCAGCGCGCTGCCTGCCCGACACACAGCGACGATGAGTGCGGTGCGGCTCGAGCCCTCGGCACGCAGCGTCATCAAGGCTTCGATCAGCGGGCGCACCTCGTCGATGCGGCGCTGCTGGCTCGCAGCGCTGAGCACCGTACTGGCGACCTCGAGCCACCCGGCGCTCCCTTCGCCGTGCGCGCCCAGCGCGCGGAGCCCGGCGTCGAGCGCCTCTGCATACTCGCCGCGCCAGCGATGACCGAGCGCGAGCTGACTGGTCAGCCGCGCGCTGAGGTCGTCATCGGCCGACAACGCCAGCCCCCGACTCGCTCGCGCCAACGCGCCTTTGAGATCGTGCGCGCCGAGCGCCTCTTGCGCCGCTTCCGCATAGAACGTCGCCGCCCGCGCACCCACATCGGCCCGATCGAAGTGCACGGCGATCACCGCGGGATCGGCGTCGGCGGCCTCGATCGAGAGTTCGGCAGCCAGGCGATGTCCCAGCTTGCGATCGCCCGGTGTGAGCATCGCGTAGGCGGCGTCCCGCACCAGTGGCTGACGGAACGACCAGCTCGGACCATCGCCCACGGAGCGCTCGCGCGCCAGGAGCTCACGCCGCTCGAGCAGCCCGAGCCAGTCCTCGAGCTCACCGGCTCGAAGCGCACCCAGCAGCGCCGCGAGCGCCGCGCGCTTGGCGCCGGCGCCGAGGATCGAGAGCGCGCGGAGCACCCGACGTGCACCCGACGGAAGCTCGGTGAGCCTGTCCTCCACCACCGCGAGCACGCTCGTGGGAAGCGTCTCCAGCTTGTCACCGCGCGCGAGCGCCTTGGCCATCTCTTCGAGGAAGAGCGGGTTGCCCTCGGCGCGCTCCACGATCCGCTCGAGCAGCTCGGCGTTGGCCCCCGGCGCCAGCGTCTCCATGAGCACGCGGCTGCTCTTACTCGAGAGCCGCGCGAGACGAACGGGGAGCGGCTCGTGCTCCTCGAGCACCGGCGGCGCCCCTTCCTCGGGACGCGCCGCGAGCACCACCAAGAGCTTTCGATCGCGCGCGCCGACGAGCACCCGATCGAGGAGCGCGATGCTGGCCGCATCGACGAACGGGAGATCGTCCAAGAGCACCGCGATCGGGTGATCAGCACAGGCGCTCTCGAGCCAGGTCCCAAAGGCGCGCTCCACCAGATCACCGCGCAAGAACGCGTCGGCGCGCGCGGCACGGAGCGCCGCGTCGGCCTCGGCATCTTCGATCGGCGTACGCGCGATCTCCCCGAGGAACATCGTCGTCCGCGCGACTTCGACGGGCGCCACTGTGCGGGCCACGAGCTCGCGCAGCTTGCGCTGCCGAACGGGCAGCGGCTCCCCATCCTCGATGCCTGCCGCCGTGCGGACCAAGAGCGCAGCGACCGCATGCGGCGAGTCGACCTTGAGAGGCTCGCCCCGCAGCGAAAAGACCTCGATGTCCTGCCGCTGCAGCGCTTGCTCGAGTTCGGCGAGCAGCCGCGACTTGCCCGAACCCGCGGGCCCGGTGAGCAGCGCGACCCGCGCGATGGGCTCGCTGACGCACTCTTCGGCGAGATCCGTCAGCGCGCGCAGCTCGCGCTCCCGCCCGATCATGGGCGCGCGCGCCCGCAGGAGCTGTCCGCTGTCGCCCTCGGGGACCGCGCGCACCAGTCGCAGGCCGAGCGCATCTCTATCGAACTCGAAGCGGGCGCCGAGGAAGCTCGCCGCGATCTCGTCGAGGCGCACTCGGCTCTCGGGGTCTGCGCGCGCGTGCTCGGCGAGCTCGGCTGCGCGCTGTACCACGTCACCCACTGGCAAACGCAGGCCCACTTCCGCCCGACCGGCGCCCACCACCAGCGCGGCAGTGGGCACCGAAGCGTGCATCGCAAGCGCGAGGCGGGCCGCGCGGGCCGCTTGATCACTCGGTGCGCCGTCTTCGGGGACGATCACCAAGAGCGCGCCATCGCCCAGCACCTCGACCCGCGCGCCGACGGACTCCGCGGCTGCGCGAAGCTCACCCTCGGGGCGCTGCGCGGCCCCACTCGAGGACCACCCCGCGTCGCTCACCGTCGCGTCGCTCCCGCTCGCCGTGTGCAGGGCGAGCACCACGAAGACCACCCGCTGCTCGCGCTCCGTGAGACCCGTCTGGGGCGGTGGCGAAGGCGCGGTGGTGTTGCGCAGATCGAGCGCGGCGAGTTCTCCGGCCAGCTCGAGACCGCTGGGCGCGCGGCGCTCGGGTCGCTTGTCCAAGCAGCTCGCCACCAGAGCGCTCAGGCCACCGCCGACCTCGGGCCGCAGCTCGACGATCGGTGTGGGCTCCTCGAGGAGCACGGCGGCGAGCACGGCCACCACGCTCTCGTGCTCGAACGGTCGACGGCCGCACAGCATCTCGTAGAGCACCGCGCCGAGCGACCACACGTCCACCCGGGCGTCGAGGCCGCGCATCCCCCGCGCTTGCTCGGGCGCCATGTAGTAGGGCGTGCCGAGCACGGTCCCGGTGGTAGTCAGCGATCGCAGCTCGGGGCGCGCGGTGCGAGCTATCCCGAAGTCGAGAACCTTCACCCGAACCCCATCACCGTCGGGGACGAGGAAGAGATTGCCTGGCTTGATGTCGCGGTGGACCACACCAGCCGCGTGCGCCGCGCCGAGCGCCTCGGCGGCCTGCTGCGCGATGCTCACCGCGTCGGCGATCGGCAACGGACCGAGGCGCAAGCGCTCCGAGAGCGACTGCCCCTGAAGGCGCTCCATCGCCAGCCACGCGGCCCCATGTGGCGCGCTGCCGTGCGCCACGTAGCGCACGATCCCTGGATGACCGAGCGAGGCGAGCGTCTGGCTCTCGCGCACGAACCTGTCCGCGCCCTCGACCTCGGAGAGCAAGATCTTGAGCGCGACGTCCTCGCCGCGAACGGCATCGTGCGCGAGATACACGGCGCCCATGCCACCCCGGCCCAGCTCCCGCTGGATGTGGAAGCGGTCGAAGAGGATCGAGCCTTTCGCGATCGGCGACACGCGCCGCGAGGATCACCCGAATGCCGCGACCTGACCAGCATGAAGGGCCCGCGGGGACACAAGGTTGACATCTCGCGCCACACGCGAGATCAACGGCTGGTGTCAGCACGCTTGGCGGTCGTCCTTTGGGGGCGCCGCACGCCTCCTCGAGGCTCGAGCGGATCGTCTGGCGCCGTCCCCCATTTCTCTCCCCTGCCGACCGCGAGTCCCCTCGCAGAAGGTGCCGCCGTGCGCTCCACTCTCGCCCCGCTCCTCACCTCCGTGCTCCTGCTCTGCACGAATGCAACGTGCACGAACGAAGCCCACGCGCAGACCCTCGCGCCGGGACAGACCGACTGCTCGACGCCCCGCCGCGCCCTGTTGACCTGGCTGGGCAATCTCCAAGAGGACGAGGCACACCCCAACGAGGCGACGCGCTGCTTCGACTGGCGTGGCGCGAACCTCGGCCGGCCCGATCGCGCGCGCTTGGTGACGCACCTCAAGGACGTGCTGGATGCCCGCGGCTTCTACGTCGAGATGGGCGACGTCCCCGACGACGCCGAGTTGGAGGATGGCGCGCGCACGTTCGTCCCATTCCCCAACGCGTTCCGCGACCTGAGCCTCGAGCGGGTCGGCGACGACTGGCTGGTCTCGCGGGACACGGTGCGCGCGGTGCCAGAGCTGCACGCGGCGACGTTCGCGCTCGACGTGGATGACTGGATCGACCGCGGCCCGGCGTTGCTGCGCCAGCGGGTGCTGGGCCTGATGTGGTGGCAGATCCTCGCGTTCGCGACGCTGGTGCTGGTCAGCTATGTGGTGCGGCTCGTAGCGGTCCGCTTGCTCGCGGGCCAAGGGGCGCGCCTGCTGACCAGCCAGCGCTTCCACATCGAACCGGACTTGATCCGCCGCGCCGCGAGCCCGGTGGGCACGCTGGGATGGTGCTCTTCGTCAGCTGGGCCCTTCCTCTCTTTCGCTTCGGGGTCGGGGCCAACCAGGTCCTGTTCTTCGGCCTGCGGGTGGCGGCCGCGGTGTCGGGTGTGTTGGTGGTGTATCGCCTGGTCGACGCCGCTTGCGATGGCTGGGCCAAGCGGGCCGCGGAGACCGAGACCAAGCTCGATGATCAGGCGGTGCCCCTGGTCCGCAAGTCGGCGAAGGTGGTCACGGTCGTCTTGGGCCTGATCTTCGTGCTGCAGAACATGGAGGTCGACGTGGGATCGCTCATCGCGGGCGCCTCACTCGGCGGCTTGGCGTTCTCGCTCGCGGCGCGCGACACCGTCGCGAATCTCTTCGGGAGCCTCTCGATCTTCGCAGACCGACCCTTTCAAGTCGGCGACTGGATCAAGGTCGACGGAGTCGAGGGCGTGGTCGAGGAGGTGGGCATGCGATCCACCCGAGTCCGCACCTTCTATCGATCGCTGGTGAGCATCCCCAACTCCAAGGTCGCGGACGCCGTGGTGGACAACTTCGGGCGACGCGACGCGCGCCGGGACACCTTCCGTCTGGGGATCCTCTACGCCACCAGCTCCGAGCAGATGGAGGCCTTCTGCGACGGTATTCGCGGCGTCCTGCACAGCAATCCCAAGGTGCAGAAGTCGGGATTCGAGGTGCACTTCGCAGCCTTCGCCGACAGCGGTCTCGAGGTGCTCGTCTACTACTTTTTGGAGGTGACTTCCTGGTCCGACGAGCTGCGGCAAAGGCACCTCATCTACCTGGAGATTCTCAGGCTCGCAGAATCGCTGGGCGTGGACTTCGCGTTCCCGACTCGCACCCTGCATCTGGCCTCTGCGCCCAAGCTCGGCGAAGCCTTCGAGCCCCGCAAGGTCGAGAGCCGGGAGCTCTCTACCGCGGTCGCGGCCTACGCCCCTGGCGGCAAGCGGGCCCGCCCCGAAGGACCGAAGATCTCGAGCGGCTACTACCCGGGGACCGACGCCGCCCGCGGCCCCGAGCCGGCCCCGGAACAGAACGTCGGCGAGGGCTGAAGCAGGCGTTCGGCGTAGACCGCGTCGAGGGGATCGACGAGACTCCGGCGCGATGGGCCGACTCCTCATCTCCCTCACATTGTTGATCACGATCGCCGGCTGCGGTGCTCGCTCGGGGCTGCCCTTCGAAGGGTCCGAGGGCTTCGACGGCGGCGAGAGAGACGGGGGATCCGATCCGCGCAGTGACGGTGGAGCGCCCCGCGATGCCGGGCCAGTGCGTGACGCCGGCACCGACGCGGGTGCCGTCAGCTGCCCCGCGCCGGGCGGCATCGGATTCGGTCTGAGGCACGCGGGTCGACTCGAGCTGCCGCGCAGTCTCGTTCCCGGCGAGCTCGCGCCTACCGCGACGGCGCATCGAACCGGATCCTCGAGCGCTTCGACCGCGAAGGAAACCCGCTCACCCCGCCGGGCGGCGTGCGCCTGGCCGACGTGGGCTTCATGGGTCCCGTCGCACTCGGCTTCAGCGACGACGCCTCGACGGCAGCGCCATCGACTTCGCGTGGGCCATAGCGCAGCCTCCGCGCTGATCAGTCGTCGCTGATCACGTCGGTGCTCGCGGCGTCGGCCGTCCATCGCGCGGTGATTGCTGCCGCGACGATCACGGCGATGCACGTCGCCGCGATGCGCAGGGGCACGACGAGGGAGCCCATCAGGCCCGCCTCCGCATAGAGGTTCGGGAGCGCAGCCGCGAGGACCAACCCGATCGACATGCCCGTCCAGAGCAGCGTGGAGATCGCTGCGTTGAAGACGCCGGGCGCGCCGATGCGCCACGCCGCGAGCGCGGCGAGCCCAGCCATGAACGTCACGAGCCCAACGACCCCAACGATGAGCACCCGCCCGAAGTCGTCGCTCGCGCCATCGAGGGGAAAGCTCATCGCACCGAACGCCGCGTAGGCCACGAACCCCGCGACGAAGATCACGAGTCGCAGACGGCGGCGCTGCTCGGGCCAAGTGCTCACGTCGCGGCCCGCGGCAACACACCGAGCTCGCGACGCACCTCATCGAGGGGACGCCCAAAATGCGGCCAGGGATCCCAGCGCTCGAGATCACGCGTCACGTGGGTGCCACGCTCGTACGCAGCCGCGGCTGCGCGCACGTCGAAGAGCCCTCGCTTGGCCGGTGAGTACGGCGAGACCTTCAAGCCCAAGTGGTACTGAAGGACGATCGTGAAGAGCCAGAAGAACGCGTCTTCCTTGCGGTAGCCCGCGATGAACGAGACCACGAGGATCTCCTCGGCATCCGTGGTGTCGTAGCCCGCGAGCACGTGGGTGAGATCGTGCCAGAGCCCGGCCTCGGGCACCGCGCGGTGCTCCCCCGGGAAGGAGAGCTCGTTTCGGGTGATGAACTCGAAGTAGCTGCGCCCCAGCGTGCCGGCGTCGAGCTCGCCGAGCGTGATGAAGCGCTGCGCGAGCTCCGCGTCATCCGCCAGCCCCATCAGCGGCCCCACGATCCGGTAGAGCTTGCCGGGCCCTCCGTCGCGCAGCGCCTGCTCGAACGCGTCGCGGGCGAAGCTTCGGCGCGCCAGGTCCAACCAGGCGAGCGCGGTGCGCTGATGGGCCAAGTGATGGAGCGCGCTCTCCCGCGGCTCCGTGATCGAGAGTGCTTTCGCCAGCACCCGCACCCGCTGACTCTCCTCTTCGGTGACTCGCTCGTCCATCAACGTCACGAGCATAGCGGACTGCAGCGCCCGCTCTCTGAGGGCTGCGGTGGGTAACGCCGCTGCAATCTGCGAGACGTCGAGACCGCGCGCCGCCTCGAGGGCGCCACCGAGCATCTCGCTGGCCACCTCGAGCATGGCCTGCTCCCGCGCGTCGGCGGCGTCACCCCCGAGCACGAAGCGCATCGCCTCGATCAGCGCGTGCCGCTCGCTCTCGCTCACCGTGAGGTCCGACCACATGCGCGCGAGGATCGGCTGCCCGCCCGGCGCATGCAACCGCCGAGGGGCGCCTCTCGCCTATCCCAGCAACGTCGCCCGGAGCGTGTCGACGCGACCATCCCGGTCGCGAGCACCTCGGCGTGAAAGGCCCGCAGATCGAAGTCGGCCCCATCTCGGGTCTGCCGCTGCGCACGCAGCGCGAGCATCGCGCGCTGACCGACCTTGTAGGTGATCGCCTGCGCGGGCCATCCCAGGTAGCGGACGACCTCGCTGTTCGCGCGCTCGGGGTCCAAGAAAGCACGATCTCGCATCACCTCGACGCGCGGTCGAAGGTCCCCGCCTCCTCCGGATGGAAGGGCGCGTCCTTCGGAATTCGCAGCTCCAGATGAGGCCCGATGTCGACGACGACCCGATAGGCCCGCGCGAGCTGCCCGAGGTGCATCCCCAAGATCTCCTCGGGTGAAGACAGCAACCCCAGCTCCAGCATCAGCTGCTCTGCGTAGAGCGCCCACCCCTCCGCATAGCCGGTGAAGTCGGCGAAGAGCCGCTGGTATCGAGTCAGGGGTTCGCGGTGAAAGAGCTGCGTCGCGATCCGCAGGTGGTGACCGGGAAACCCCTCGTGGTACGCGGTCGTGATCTCGGACCACGCCGGCATCCGGGTGCGACTCCCGGGGAGGTACCAGACTGTCCCCGGACGCACGAAGTCTTCGCTCGGCGCGGTGTAATAGGTACCCACCGGGCCGCCAGGGCGGGGCCAGCGTCACCGCGATTCGCCGCGCAGGCTCTCTGAGCACGTTCGGTGCCGCACGTTCGGTGCCGCACGTTCGGTGCCGCACGTTCGGTGCCGCACGTTCGGTGCCGCACGTTCGGTGCCGCCCCTTCGCGCCGCGAATCTCGGTCAGCGCCCGCGGCCCCTTCCGCGCGGCGTCAGGATCCTGTCGCAGTCGAGTTCGATCGATCACGACGTTGGCAGCTTCACCACGGGAACGGCGCCGCCGATCGAGCCCGCGTGAAAGTGGAGTTCGCCCTCGGCAAGCGCGCTCTCGAGCGCCGCAAGTTCCCCGACGAAAGGCACCCCATCGCGATCGAGGACCGCCTTGCCGACGTCAGCCGCAGGCAGACGCTCGATGAGCTCATGGCCTTCGCGCAGGGCCGCACGCCAAGCCAGGGTCAGCTCGGCGTGCTGCGGACGCGGGCCGGCGAAGTCGAGGGCAGCGAGCTCGGCCGCGGAGTAGTGAGTCGTCCGCGCCGCCTCCTCGAGGATGAAGAGCGGGCTGAGCCCGGGATCCTTGCCCGACGCGGCCCAGGCCAGGCAACCCAGCGGCGAGAGCTTCTGGTGACACGTCAACGTGTCGACCCAGTCGCGCACCACCACCCGACCGACGAGCGCGAGTATCTTGTTGGTCGCTAGATCGAACGGGTGCAGCGTCAGGCCGAGATCTGGATCCATGACCAAGGGATAGAACCGGTACGCGCTGTCGCGCACCCACTGGACCTCGACCACGTCGCTCCCGTCGCGCACCAAGACCTCGACCATCCCGAGGTACGCGCGGCGCGGCTCCACCTCGAGCCCTGCCTGCTCCAGCATCTCTCGATCAGCGCGTGAGGAGACGGCGAGCGCCTCGTCGGTGTCGTGGAACAGATCGATGTCGCGCGATACCCGCGTCCCACCGAGCGCGTGATTGAGCGCCACACCGCCGGCCACATAGCGCTCGCCGCGCGCTACTCGGACGTCGGCGAGGAGGCGGCAGACCCGGCGTTGGAAGGGGGTGAGAGACATCGTTTCAGCTCAGCGGCTCGGCGAAAGGTAGCGCGATCCGCACGCCGCTGGATCTCGGTGAGGACCCACCACCGCTCGACGTCGTTCGCCGGGAGGTAGTCCCGTCGCAGCCACGGCAAGCAGGACTGGCGTTGCTCAGCCACCAGCGCATCGATCGCGGCATGGGTGGCGTCCATCGGCCGAGCGTAGCAGGGGGGAACAGAAGGCGCGCACGGCGCTACCCGGGACCTTTGCGGTGCTCTACAGTCGCGCGCATGACGGATCGTTACCAGGCGCCTTTCTCTGCCGGAGGGCCCTCGGCCATCGACGCGGCCATCGCGCGACGCTTGCTCTCGGTGGCCTTGAGCCAGGGCGGTGAGTACGCCGACCTCTTCTTCGAATACGACGTGAACGGGAGCTGGAGCTACGAGGACGGCATCCTCAAGTCGGCCGGCCGAGGCGTCACCATGGGCCTCGGGGTCCGGGTGCGGAAGGGCGACGCCACCGGCTACGCCTACACCGAAGACCTCGACATGAACGCGATGGAGCGGGCCGCGAAGATCGCCGGCCAGATAGCGCAAGGCGGCCAGACGGTGGAGCCCGTCGCGCTGAGCACCCCGCGTACCCCCTCGCGCTACGCGGTGAAGGAGCGCTCGCTCGACGTGATGGGCGAGACCAAGCGCGAGCTCTTGCGACGTGCGGATGAAGCCGCTCGCGCGGCCGACCCTCGGATCACCCGGGTCGAGGCCTCGCTCGCCGAGTCGCACCGAGAGATCTTGATCGCCACCAGCGACGGCATCCTGGTGAGTGACGTGCAGCCGCTCATCCGCTTCGGGGTGCGTGCGATCGCCGAACAAGAAGGTAAGCGGCAGTCGGGCAGCTCGGGCGGCGGCGGGCGCATTGGTCTGTCGTACTTCGATGACAAGAGCCCCGAGTGGCACGCCAAGGAGGCGGTGCGTCAGGCCATCTTGATGCTCGATGCGCGCGAGGCGCCCGCCGGCGAGATGGAGGTGGTGCTCGCCCCCGGTGACAGCGGCATCCTCTTGCACGAGGCGGTCGGTCACGGCCTCGAGGCGGACTTCAATCGCAAGAAGACCTCGAACTACACGGATCAAATCGGTCAGCCCGTCGCGAGCGAGCTCTGCACCGTGGTGGACGACGCCACCATCGCAAACTCGCGCGGGACCATCGACGTGGACGACGAAGGCAACGTCCCTCAATCGAGCACGCTGATCGAGAACGGCATCCTCCGCGGCTACATGCAGGACCGGCACTCGGCCGGGTTCTTCAAGACGCCGACCACCGGCAACGGAAGGCGCGAGAGCTTCAAGTCGCACCCTCTGCCCCGCATGACCAACACGATGCTCTTGAACGGACCGCACGAGGCCGAAGAGATCCTCAAGAGCGTCAAGCGCGGGGTCTTCGCCAAGAAGTTCGGCGGCGGTCAGGTGGACATCAGCAACGGCGACTTCGTGTTCTCGCTGACCGAGGGTTACCTCATCGAAGACGGCAAGATCACGGCGCCCCTGAAGGGCGTGAACCTGATCGGCAACGGCCCCGACGTGATGCGCAAGGTCGTCATGCTGGGCAACGACATGGAGCTCTCGGACGGCATCTGGACCTGCGGCAAGGACGGCCAGTCCGTACCGGTCGGCGTCGCGTGCCCCACCATCAAGATCTCGGCGGTCACCGTCGGCGGAACCCAGGTAGGTTGAATCGATGACCAAGCATCTCGAGCAGTTGATGAGTCTCGGCGAGGACGTGGTGGGCCGCGCCAAGAAGGCGGGCGCCGACGTGGCCGAGGCCGTGGTGGGCGAGGGCTCGCACCTCTCCGCCAAGATCCGGCTGGGACAGCCCGAACTCCTCGAGGAGGCCGGCTCGCGCTCGGTCGGACTTCGGGTGTTCGTCGGCCAGCAAGTCGCGGTCTCGTACACCAGTGATCTGAGCAAGGCGGGTATCGACCGGCTGGTCGAGGACGCGGTCGAGCTGGCGCGCCTCTCGCAAGCCGACGCGTTCGCGGGCCCGCCCGATCCCTCGCTACTCTCCAAGCGATCGGAGCACGTCGAGCTGAACCTCTTCGATGCGAGCATCGACGCTATCGACGGAGCGCAGGCGCTGGCCCACGCGCGCCGAGCCGAGCGGGCCGCCTTGGACTTCGACAAGCGGGTCACCAACTCCGAGGGTGGCGACTACTCGCGCGCTTCGGGCTCCCGCGCGGTCGTCACCAGCGGAGGATTCGCCGGTGTCTCCACGGGCACCTATGCGTCCCTCAGCGTCTCTCCCGTCGTCGACGACGAGGGCGGCAAGAAGCGCAGCGGCTACCACTGGACCGCCAAGCGCCACGCCAAAGGCTTGTTGCCCGACGAAGAGGTGGGACGCGAGGCCGCCCGGCGCACCCTCGCCAAGCTCGGCGCCAAGAAGGTCGAGACCCAAGAGTGCGCCGTCGTCTTCGATCCCGACGCAGCGCGGTCGATCCTCGGTCTGCTCGCGGGCTGCATCACCGGCGGCGCCATCTGGCGACGCTCCAGCTACTTGTTGGATCGCGTCGGCACGCGGGTGGCGAGTGAACTCGTGAGCGTGATCGATGACCCGCTGATCCCCGAAGCGCCGGGCTCCCGCGCCTGGGACGGCGAAGGCCTGCTCTCGCGCCGCAACGTCGTCGTGGAGAAGGGGATCCTCGAGAGCTACCTGCTCGACAGCTACAGCGCGCGGAAGCTGAAGCTCGAGTCCACCGCGAGCGCGTCGCGCGGCGGCTCGGGCGGTGTCTCGCCCGGCACCACCAACTTCATCCTCTCGCCGGGCACCTCGAGCCCCGAGCACATCGTGAAGAGCACCACGAGGGGCCTCTACGTCACCGACATGATGGGCTTCGGTTTCAACGCGGTGACCGGCGACTTTTCCCGCGGGGCGTCGGGCTTCTGGATCGAGAACGGCGAGAAGACCTTCCCGGTCTCCGAGGTGACCATCTCCCTGAACCTGAACGATCTGCTGCAGCGCATCGACATGGTCGGGACCGATCTCGATCTACGGAGTTCCGTAGCGAGTCCGACCATTCGTGTCTCCGCCATGACGCTGGCTGGGCGCTGAGCCTCCTCGTCCTGCGGGCGGCTTCCCACGGCGGCTGGACCTACGGTCGGTTGCTTCGAGGCGTTCGCCATGTGCCCATCAGCGCACGCGGTGCGCGATCAGGCTGCCGATGTAGCCGAAGCGACTCGCGCCCGTCGCGCTGACACCCACCGTCATCCGCAACGTCCCGTCGCTCTCGACTTCAGCGAACGTCGCAACCCGACTCTCGTTGTCGACCACGTCGAGCTCGATGCTCTCGGACCCGATCGCATAGCGGGTGACGCGACCATTGCCGCCGTCATCACCATCACGCGACGCGAACACCGTGATCACGTAGGTGCCGGCGCTCAAGCCGCTCAGCGTCACCGTGCCCTCCAACGCCAACGCCGCGGCGTGGCCGTCGAACGAGCCCACCCACAGCGAATCGGACGAGACGCCGCCTGGATAGCCCAGATCGTTCGCGGCGCTGCCGCCGGTCTGGGTACCCGTGAATCCCGAGGTGCGGGCTACGATGCCAGTCGCCGCGCCGCCGACGCTCACCAGCGGCCCGACACTGCCATTGATCGAGCCGAGATCCGCCCAGCCATCCGCCGCAGTCGGGCCGAAGTCGACGCGCACTTCGTCCCCGACCGGGAGTTCGGGGACACACTCGAGCGCGGGCGCGGGGCGGGTCGCGCCGGTGAAGGAGTCGGCCGTCTCTTGCAGCTCGAGCGCGGTCGCCTCATCGACGCCGATGGCCGGCAAACCCACGGTGCTTCGCTCGTAGATGGTGCCGAAGAGCACCAGCGCGGTGAGGTACGCGCCCGCCGCGCTCGGGTGGTAGTCGTCGCCGCCGTGCAGACGCGGGGGCTCGCCCTCCATGAGCACAGACTCCCACGCATCACCGACGGCGGCTAACTCCACGGGCGGCGCGAACGCGGCCTCACTCATGGCGGGGATGTAGTTCTCGGCGCAGTCCCGGTAGTGAAACCGCAGCTGGGCCTGCATGTCCTCGGGGTCGTCGAAGGTGCCGGGATAGATGGAGTGGTTGAAGCGCCGCGCGAACGTCTCGTAGAGGATCACCCGCACTTCGGGGTTCGCTTCGACGGCCAGGTCATAGAACCACGTCGCGTCGATCTTGAATCGCTCGGCGGGACCGACGGAGTCGGTGGGGCGGGTGCTGTACTCCTGGAGGATCACCACGTCCCAGCCCTCACGCACCCGGGCAGGTGCGCCCTCGGCGGCGCTGTCGGCGCGGTGCCCCTGCAAGGTCTGACCGCCGATGGCGCGCATCACCACTTCGTCCGGCGCGTAGCCGCCGGCCAACGCGAGCGAGCGAAACACGGTCGGCATGTTCGCGGTGAAGGTGAAGCTGTTGCCCACGAAGAGGATGCGCGCGGGACCCGGCCCCTCGGGGGATGGACAAGGATCCACGCCCGCATCCGCGCCGCCCGCATCCGCGCCGCCACCATCGGCGCTGCCATCCCGTCGCCCGCCATCGCTCACCGCCGCATCACCGAGGCCCCCATCGGGATCGAGGTCATCGGTGCAGCCCGCGGCGATGATCACCAAGCAGCAGAGCGCCAATCGCTTCATCGGCACGCCGCGTCCAAGATCACCGCTCCGAGATCGACGCCGCTCGTGGTGAGATCGATCTCGCGTCGCTCCTCGAGCCCCGAAGAACCGACGATCAGGAGCGCATAGCTCCCGCTCGGCGCACGGAGCGTGAAGCTTCCATCGGCAGCCAGAGGACTGAGCGCCAGCAGCGCGCGGCGCAGCGTGCTCTCCCGATCGCGCCCCTCGCGAATGTCGGTCAGCAGACCCGCGGCATCGAGGCTGCTCGGTGCCAGGGCCACGTACGTCGCGCACGCGCTGCCATCCGCCCGGCTCAATACCCCGCTGACCGAGCCGTCTCCCGCGCTCGCCACCCCGAGCGCCGCGTCGGACTCCCGCATCGGCGTGAATCGAAGTCGCACCGTCGGCGCGCGGCCGTCGCGCCCTCGAGGGACGACCACCGCGATCAATGTGTTCGGTCCATCGGACGAGGTGATGAGCACCTGGCCCGAGCCGCGCCGAATGATTCGACCGCCCGCGCCGATGGCGCCGAGCTCGAGGCGGGGAGACAGGGTGACGACACCAGGCCTCGCAAGCGGAAGTCGGTAGTAGCGCACCTCGCCACCACGCCCCGACCCATCGCCCGCTTCGGCGTCGGCGATCTCGGTGAGGATGGCTATCTCCCGGAATCCCTCGGTGGGCTCGGGGGTCACGTCGGCCCCGCTCGCCAGCGCGGTGAGCCAGCTCCTCGGTACCCGCGCCGAGGGCCGCGCCAGCTCGATGGGCTCGATGGCAGCGCGGGACACCGCGGTCGGCACGCCGACCAGACGGCACTCCCGATCGATGAGCGCGCCGCCGCTGTTGCCCGGGTTGAACTCCGTGTCCGTCCGCATCCACGCGGCGTCCCCCGCGTTGTTGTCCTCGAAGCCGGCGACCTGCCCTGCGGTGACGTTGATCGTCCGCACGCCGGTGGGAAACCCCAGCGCCCACACCCGGGCTCCCAGCGAAGGAACATCGCTCCGCACCGCCATCGCGGTGAAGGGAGCAGAGGTGAGCGGGGCCTCGTCCACGCGACTCACGATGTGGATGATCGCGAGATCGAGGGTGACGTGCCCGCGGACCACCTCGGCGAGGTACTCGTCGACCACCAGACCACGCTCGCTGTGCACCATGGCGACCCGAAACAGGGTGTTGTGGTGGACACCTGGCGTCCCGGTCTCGTGGCCCAGGTGCCCCACCACGTGAAAGTTGGTGAGGATGTAGCCTCGGGGATCGATGACCGTGCCACTCCCCGACAACGTCCCGCGCGGGGTGTCCACCTCGATGCGCACCATGCTCTGAATGCAACGGGCGCGCGCGTCGACCGAGAGCTCCTCGGCCTGCGCCGCAACGGACGCAGGCAGCAACCAGAGCAGGAGCAGCAACAGGCGCGCGGTCATCGCAAGGGCTCGAAGCGAACGCGGAGGCGCAGCCCGCGAGGGTCGTCGGGGCGAGGCATTCGCACGGCGATCAGCACGTCAGCCTCGGAGGGGATGAAGATCTCGCCGGTGCCGCTCTCGATCATGCGTCCGCCCTGGTAGGCGGAGATGCTCACCGCAGGTTCGACGATGATCGATCCGGCCTGCAGCGAAGGGAGCGAGAACACGAACTCTTCGGTGGCATCGCCCCGCTCCTCGTCGACCGCGGGGATGTAGGTGCTGTCCCCGATGAGATCGATCTCGGACCAGATTCCAGGCACCAGGCGCTCGATGCCCACCACCTCGCGATCCTCGATCGGCCCCGCCGTCATGGCGTCCAGCCAGGCCTGGGGGATCCGGCTCGGCGGGCGCAAGAATCCCCGCGAGAGGACCCCCGCAAAGTGACCGTCTGCGTCGTAGTACGGCGCGCCATCCAGCGTGGTGCGCTGCAGGTTCACCAAGTATCCAGCGATCGCACCCTGGGAGTTGCTGATGCCGGCAACCAGCGAGCCTTGATAGACCGTGAGGCTGGGGACGTTCGCGCTCGCACCGATGGCGAAGCCGGTGCCGCCCCACAGCGGATCGGAAGAGGCCGTCGTGAGATCGATCGCGGAGAAGCGGTGGTCCTCCGGCAACAGGCCATCGAGGGTCGCCGTGATGCGCAGCAGCGCGAGGTTGAGGCGGATGTCCCCGCGCACCACCCGAGCGACGTACTCGGTGGGGACGCTGGCATACGGCCCATCGAAGACCTCGACGGAGACGTGATCTCCGTCGTAGAGGGTCCCCGGACGCGCACCTCCGCCGTGGCTGGTCGCGCCGCCGCCCGCGAAGCTCTCGACGCCGATCGAGGAGAAGGTCGTCAGGACGTAGCCGCGGGGATCGATCATCACGCCGGAGCGGAGCATCGAGACCCGTCCGTCCTCGACCCGGAGGCGCACGGCGGCGGCAGCGTGCTCCGTCAGGTCAGGCGTCGGGGACGCAGAGAAGATCAATGTCGCTGGGCGCGGTGGCGGCGCGCTCCCGCACCCGCTCATCAGCACCCAAAGGCCGAGCGAGAGGGGGAGAGACATGGGAAGCCGCCGCGACGAAGCACCCCGATCGATCATGGCGAGCACGCTACGCGAAACGGCCCACGGCGGTTAGGGAAATTCCCTCGCAGCGCGGCGTGAGGGGGGGCGCGAAACCGCAGGGGCCGACGCTCAGAACGCGTCGTTCATCAGGTCGCTCAGGCCGCTGCCGCGCATGCTGGTGTTGGCCCCGTCGAGCGAGCTGGCATCCATCGCCGACAGGCTGATGCGTGGCGAGAACACGGTGCGCTGAAACGCGCGGGCCAAACGCAGGGCGAAATCATCGGCGCTCTCGTCGCCCTCTCTATCCGCTTCCTCGCAGCCGAGCTCGGCGCCGGTCGAGGCGGTGAGGCAGACCTGACCGTGCACTCCGTCGGAGGTGGCACGCACCTCGAGGCCGATGTCACCTATCGAGAAGCGGGGACTGTCCGACACGATGTCGCGAAGAGCGTTGGCCACCGCGCCGCCGCCGGAACGAATGCGTACCGGGACCGCGAGATCCATGCGAACGAAGAGGCCGGGATCGACCTGGAACGTCTCGTCATAGGCCTGCAGCGCACGCGCGGGATAACCCTCTTGCATGGCGGCCTCGGCGGAGATCGCCGATGCGCGCGCCGAGAGCAGCGCCTCGGCGGGCGGCAGGTTGGCGACGGCGCTGCGCGCCAGCTCGTAGGCCCGCGCGGTGTCGCCCGACTCGAGCGCGGCCTCGGCCTCGAAGGCGTCGTAGTAGGCCGCGGCGCCCGGGCGGGGATCCTCGAGGCGCGATCGACGGATGGCCTCGGTCGAGACGCCGCCGCCGAGCACCTGGACCAGATCTCCCACCAGCCACGGCGGCAGGACCGCGCTGCGGGCTCGGCCGATCTGAAAGATACCGACGAGCCGCACATCGTCGGCGATGGCGCGCGCGGCTTCACGCGACGCGCTCCATCCCAGCGTACGCCACCAGAGCGCTTGACCGCGTAGGCCCACTCGTTCGAGGAACGGTGCACCCGACGCGTCGGTCTCGGTCCAGGCCGCCTGCAAGCGCAGCGCGGCCCGATCGAGGAGCGCGGTGAGCGCGAGGTCCTGCATGGGATCGCGGCTGTTGTGGCCTCGGCGATCGGGGTTCAGGCGCGCCGTCGAGCTGATCGCCAGCGCCTCTTCGCTGTGGCCCACCGCGAGATAGAACGCGGAGAGCGCGCGCCGCGTCTCGTTGCGATCGGCCTCTCGCACGTGCGCCGGCCTTCGCATCCGGTAGGGGTGCACCTCGCGCAGCATCGCGAGCGCCTCGATGAAGCGGCCCTCGCGGGTGTAGAGCTCGGCTATCTCGAGGTAGGGATTGCCGTACCAGCTCACCTGCGCCTCGGTCGCCGTCAGCAGCGTCGCCTCGGCCTCGTCGAGCCGAAACAGCGAGCGCGCGGCTTCGGCGAAATTGGTGAAGTCGACGGCGCTCTGCGAGGCGGGGTTACCACCGTGCAAGAGCATCGCAGCGCGGCAGGCCTCGTAGCTCCGGGCCTCGTCGCCCGCCTCGAACTCGACCGCGCAGAGCGCGTTGAGCGCCAGCTCGGTCTGCCACCCGTCGCCGCTCGAGCGCGCCATCTCCGCGGCGGTGCGCGCATCGTCGAAGCGGCGAAGCTTCATCAGCGGCCAGGCTCGCTCGGCCACCATGTGCGGAGAGTAGAGCCGGTTGAAGGTCTCGATGAGCGCGAGCTGCTCTTCGTAGTGCTCCAGATCGGACTCGATCAGGATCATCTCGACCAGCATCTCACTGTGCCAGCGCCAGGGAAGCCCAGGCCGGGGGTCGGGGCCGTAGCGCCGCAGATAGCTGTCCATCGCCTGGCGCATCTCGAAGAGGGCGCGCGGGTGGTTCGCGTCCCCTCGATGAAGCGTGTAGGCGAGCACATAGCGCGCAGCATAGGAGTCGGGCTGCGTGGCGAGGATGGCCTCGGCCTCCTCGCGCGCATCGACGTAGCGATCCATCTCTGCTTCGCAGTGCGCATGCAGCTCCTCGCGGGTGCCAGCACGACCGGGCGAGGGGGTGATCTCCATCAGATCGCACGGGTCCAGACGGCTGAAGTCGATCTCAGGTCCGGTGATCTCCTCGAGGACCTCGTCTTCTGGGGCACCGGCCTCGGGGGCACCGGCCTCGCTGGACGTATCGTCTTCGCTGGGCGTCTCGATGGCTTCCGGCTCGCCGACGTCTTCGGGCACGGCCTGCGCCGCGACGACGCCGATCCCGAGGAGCGCCGAGAGCACGGCGAGTGAGAGAGCCAGGGTCCGGGGATGCCGCTGCAAGAGGCAGGACCATGTCACATGGGAGCCCAAACAGCATCGCGTCCGGTGGGGCGGTTCCTGCTCATGCCGAGGGGGGGGCCTTCGTGCTACGCGCACCACCGTGTTCGCCTTCGATGCAGGCTTCGTGCTGGCCGCCGTGATGAGCGGAGACGCAGAGGTCGTGGGGGTCGAGCGCCTGGCGCCTGCCGCGAGCGCGCGCGTCGGCCAGAGGGTCGCCGCGATGCACGCCGGGATGCAGAGCGATCGCGCCCAGGCCCTGAGGCAGCTCGCGTTCGAGGCCAAGCACCGGGCGATCGAGGGCAAGGGAGAGACGCGTCGGGTGCTCGCCATCTTGAGCACCGAGGTCGAGCGGGAGCGCGGCGCCGTGTGGCTGGCGGCGGTGCCGAGGCAGCGCGCCGGCTTCATCGTGTCGCCAGCGCTGCGTGATCATCTCGCGCGTCAGTGCACCCGGACGGCGGCGGAGCGAACGATGCGCGAGTGCGCCGAGCTCGACATCGCGCTGGAGGCTTCGTCGTGGCCCGGGTGATCAAAGCCCAGGCGCGGATCGTTCCCCGCGCGCTGGCCGACGCGAAGACCCAAGGCGATGCGGCGTTGCGCGCTGCGCGCGACGAAGCGGCCGCTGTCGTGAGCCAGGCCCACGCCGACGCCGACGCGGTGCGAGCGCAGGCGCGCGCGGAGGGCCTCGCGACAGCGCACGCAGACATCGCGCGCACGTTGGCGTCCGCGGCGCGCACCAAAGACGCGCTCTTGAGCGGGATGCAGGCCGACGTGCTGGAGATTGCGCTCGCGGCCGCCGCCAAGATCGTCGAGGCCCACATCGCGGTGGGTCCAGATCAGGTCGCGTCACTGGTGAAGAGCACGCTGGATCGGGCGCGGCGGGCCAAGCAGGTGACCCTGTCGCTGCACCCCGAGGACGCGACGTCGCTCGCCCAGCACCCCGAGGCGCTACCACCGAACGTGCACGTGGCGATCGACGCGAGCCTGAGCCGAGGCGACTGCGTGGTGAAGAGCGAGCTTGGGACCCTCGACGCCCGCGTCACGACCAAGCTCGACGCGGTGCGCGCCGCCCTTGCAGGGAGCCAATGAGCGCCGAGGGCGAGCACGGGCCGGTGCCTGCGAGTCACGACGACGACGCTCCCACGGAAGGCCCCCAGCCCGCGCGGGTCGGCCTCGTGCTCACCCTCGGCGGGGTAACACTCGTCTCGATGCTCTATGCGGGCGCAGGGATGCACGGCGTCGAGGTCGTCGATGTGGGCACGCTGCTCGCCGGCTGGGACTTCGCGATTCCCCTGATGGCGATCCTCCTCTGTCACGAACTCGGCCACTACGTCGTGGGGCGCATCCGCGGCGTCGACATCTCGCTGCCCTACTTCATCCCGATGCCCGTCGCGCTGCTGGGGACCATGGGCGCCGTCATCTCGATGCGTGGTCGCATCAAGACGCGCGATGCGCTCTTCGACGTGGGCGCCGCCGGGCCCTACGCTGGCCTGGTGATCGCGCTGCCGGTGCTGATCTACGGGATCACGACCTCCCCCGTGACCCCGCTCTCCGAGGACGTGAGCAGCTACATCTTCGAGGGCCACTCGCTCCTCTACGCAGGCCTGCTGTACGCGATCAAAGGGCCTTTCCCGGAGGGCTACGACATCAGCCTCTCGGCGACCGCGTTCGCTGGATGGGCGGGCCTGCTCGTCACCATGATGAACTTGCTCCCGGTGGGTCAGCTCGATGGGGGACACGTGGGCTACGCCCTACTCGGCGAGGGACACCACCGCTTCGCCAAGGCGGTGCACTACGCGCTGCCCGTCGTCGCGTTGATCACGGGTCTCTACTACGTCGGTATCGCGAGGCAGGCGGGGTATCCATGGGAGATCGCCATCGAGGAGATCGGCGCAGGCGTGTATTGGCTGGTGTGGTTCGGGGTGCTGCACGTCATCGCGCGCTTCTCCGGCGGCCCCCAGCACCCGCCCACCGACGACAACACGCTCTCACCCGGCCGGCGCGCCGCGGCGTGGGCCACGCTCGCGCTCTTCGTGCTCCTCTTCATGCCCTCGTGGATCCGCACGCCGCTGCCGCCCTTGGAGACGCCGTCCGAGACGGAGGCTGTAGTAGCCGAGGCCCCGACCGCCATGCCTTCGTCGACCGCGCTCGACGACGAAGCGATGACCGAGCGGCCTGCCACATCTGTTCCGTCGACGACCGCGGCCGCGGGTCCCGCGGAGCCCGCACCGCGCGCCGAGACGCTCGCCTTCGAGCGCGAGGTGTCTGCCAGCGACCTCGACACCTGGCGCGCGGCACCGGGCGGGATCTTGGGGACCACCGAGATGGCCCCTTCCTCGGGCGAAGAGGGGGGTGGCCTTCGCCTCTTCGGCATTCGCCGCAGCGACCCCATGGACGAACTCGGCTTTCAGAACGGCGACATCGTCCACACCCTCAACGAGATGTCGGTGAGCGACGAGGAGAGCCTCCGCGGGGCGTTCGAGCAGCTGCGGGTGACCGACACGTACCACGCGGAGGTGATCCGCCGCGGGGTGCCGGAGACACTGCTGGTGCACGTGCGCAACGAGTGAACGAGACGCGAATGGCCGCGGGAGACGATGCTCCGCGCGGCCATTCGGGGGTCGGGAGATGGCTCCCGCTCCGTGTGCGTCAGCCGGGCGTGTACTCGCCGATGCAGCGCAAGAACTCGAGGCTGTTCGTCGTCGCGTTGATGGTCACGTCGCACGCGCCGGTGGTGACCTGCCAGAGCTTGGTGCCCGCCGCGTTGTAACCCTCGAAGTAGAAGCGGTAGGGACCGGGGCCGAAGCCCGCGTCGATGCCCTGCTCGAAGAACAAGTCCTCGACGCACGCAGTGCTGGGCTCGAGCGCGATGTTGGCGCCCGTCGTGGTGTTGGTCAGGCGGTAGAGCATCGTGCTCACGCCGGCGCCGGCACAGTCGGTGACCGCGCCCGCCGCGCTCTCCCAGTCGAGGGCCAGCGCGAGGATGGGATCGAAGGTGAAGTTCACCGGCGTCACGGTGACCGCAGAGCCCGGGGTGACGGTGAAGGGCGTCAGGCTCGGCGTCAGCGCCGAGATGAGGTTGCCGTCGTAGTCCAGCGCCTCGACCGAGACGAGGTAGCTTCCGGCGCGGATGATGGCGGTGGGCGCACTGCTGATGAGGCCGAGCTCGCAGTTGGTCACCATCGCGACCATCACGCCCCGCTCGAAGGCGAGGTCGTCGGCCGGGTGGAAGAGCACCCGGACCCGATCGACGCCCGCCGCGTAGCAGTTGTTATCGGTGGGCGTCTGGCCGTTCAAGGTCCAGCTCGCGGTGAGCGTCGCGTCGGTGCCCATGGGGTTGAAGACGCCGCTGGAGAAGTCCACCGGGTCGCCGTCGTACAAGCTCAAGTGACCGCCAGCAGCGACGGTCACGGTCGCCATCGCGCCCGAGCCGAGCACGGTGCCTGCGGTATCGACCGCCTGGAACTGCACGGTCCAGGTGCCCGCGCGGATGACGCGGGTCGGACGGGTGTCGAACGCGCCGTCCTCGCAGTTCGCGGTGAGCGCGGTGTACTCGTACGCGGTGCCGCCATCGAAGAAGGCGATGCGCACCCGATCGATGCCCAGCGAGTTGCAGCTCGAGACGGTCGGCGTGGTGCCCTGCACGGTCCAGTGCGCTTCGACCGAAGCGTCGGTACCCGTGGGATCGAAGGCCGGGGTCGCGCCCGTGAGGTTCAGGGAGTTCATGATCACGTGGGTGGCCGTGCGGCTATCGAGCATCCGCTCGCGACCGGTCGCGACCACGCTTCCGGCGCGCAGCGCTTCCCACTGGGCGGTGTAGAGACCCGCCGAGAGGATCGGCGTGGGCCGGGTGTCGATGAGGCCCGCCGAGCAGTTCGCCGTGAGCAGTGGGTCGGTGTAACGGACTCCCCCGTCGAAGATCACCAGTCGCACCGTGTCGACGCCGATGGTCGCGCAGTTCGCGGCGCTCGCCGTCTCGCCCATCACGGTCCACGAGCCGGAGACCGTGGTGTCGTCACCAATGACGGTGACAAATTTGCAGCCGCCGACCGCGAGCATCGCGAAGATCGTAGTGAGCGCAGCGGCGCGACGGAAGAAAGGAACAGAGAGCTTGGCCATGCAGTGACTCCAGGAAAAAGAGAGGGACGAAGCAGTAGAGAAAATGCGGTCAGAGCGCGGAGGAAGGGGAGGCGCTCAGGCCTGGCGCTACCGACGCCAGGTTCCCGAGACCCATTCACCACGTCGGGGACCGGATGGTAGCGCGCTCCGGCCGACTCGGCTCACGACGCACCGCCCGAGGGACGCTTCACCCCACGACCTCGAGCTTGAAGTCCTCGATCACCGGGTTGGCGAGCAGCTTCTCGCACATCGCGGCCAGCTCACGCTCGCTGGCCGCGCGATCGGTGCTCTCGAGCTCGATCTCCACGAGCTTGCCTACTCGAACGTCGCGCACCCCCGAAAAGCCCTGGCTCCCCAGCGCGCGGCGGACGGCGTCTCCTTGAGGATCCAGCACTTCACGCTTGAGGGTCACGAACACACGGGCCTTCATCATCTGCTCCTGGGTGCGGGGTCGATCTCTGTCAGCTGCGGTAGGGCGCGAGCGCCGCATCGATCCGCGCGATGGGCTCGTGCGTATCGGGCACGAAAGGCTCGCCACAGATCGCCTCAGCGGCCTCCGCGTAGCGGCGGCTCGCCTCGATGCGCACTTCGTCCGGGATCGTCGGAATCGGTCCGTCCCCTTTGAAGCCCACATCGGCGAGCCAACGGCGCACGAACTCTTTGTCGAAGCTGTCCGGCTCGCCACCT
>Ga0335397_10001361_pt1 | contig 33240 bp, 20 predicted proteins | sample MAT04_FD_205740 | JGI IMG/M metagenome (GOLD analysis project Ga0335397, IMG submission 205740) | Freshwater microbial communities from Lake Fryxell liftoff mats and glacier meltwater in Antarctica - MAT-04 (spades assembly) (version 2) ... | reverse complement strand
ATCATGATGGATGACAATGCGGCTTTTTGTTCTGCAGTAAGTGGATCCCACATTATTTCTGGTATTGAGAAAAGGGAAACAGAAAGGCCGCCAAATTCTACCAGATTCTGAGTTGGACTATTGCCCGGTCTCGGCCCTATGTAGGTATTGCTTTTGGGGTCTGTAAGTTTAATCAAATTGTAGCGGTAATAGTCAGCTACTTTTAAGTTGTTAATGGTAAGATTAGGATCTTCTTTAAGTAAAGGTGCAGCCATAAACAGGGTGCGGCAAAATCCTTCAAGCAATTCGGTACGGTTAGGTTTTGCATCTGAAGGATAACTTTTTCCGGGTTGTTTTGGAAACTTCATCGGGTCGTCAAATGTTTTCACATAACTAAAGGCTCCCTCAAGTAAATATATGGCAGCGTCTTTCCAGTGCTTTCTGTTCATCCCGGTATGCGGACTAAGTTTGAAATCTGGTTCAACTATTTTAAATACCTGGGTGTTTGAAGTTGAAACAGCAGCCGACTTTTTCTGAACCTGGCTAAACGCTGAAATGCTGATAAAGCACAACAGGAAAAAAGCTTTTGATAATGTAAGCATTGAATTTTATAATATAATTTGTTAATAAAGTAATTGAGGCAATAATATTGGAACAACCCAATCCGGTAAAGTTGAATACATAATCAGGATATTTTTCGAATAGTTTAAAATTGTCTTCTATATTATTTTGATGTACTCATTAATGGTAATAGGGTATTCCCAGTTCCATTCAGTATCCAGGTGAACATAGCCGATTGTTTACAATACTTTGTCTTTGGAAATGTCATAATGCTCCTGTGTATTTATTGGAAGTGCAAATAATAATACTGGTAAAAAAATGTTCCCGATGATGGGCAGATAAAACTGATTTTCATACTTCTTTTTGATTTTTAATTTGGATTAAATAGAGTTAATGGAATCAAGTTTTCGATTTGTGCAAGGTATGCTAATCTAAAACAAAAGTCCTTGCCCGCCGAATAGTTTTTTAGAATTATTTTAGCGCTATGCATAAATAACACTACAAAAGATTATTGTACAAAGTTGCAAAAAAATTGGTATTTCTTTAAACCGGCATGAGTGCGCAAACTCCATACTGGCGCAAGTGTTATGCCGCAGACCCATCCAATCTGCTTTAATAATTAAACCTGTACAGTGTAGTTTTTTTAATGGGGTGCATAATTTAATAATTTATTTTTATATTTCCCAACATCTGCTTAATTTGCAATACTATATAATTATTCAATTATAATGAATATATGCTTGCAGTTACACATTGTCATCTATACCAGGCATACCAGTTTTATCAGGTAAAATTCTAAGGCATTAAACAAAAGGTTTTAAACACAATATAAACGACTGTATATGAAAAAAAACACTACCCTAACCTTTCTTTTAATTTTTATTCTTTTCTCACTTAAAGTATTTTCCACCAATTACTATGTATCGTCATTAACCGGTAACAATGGTAACCCTGGTTCCCTGGCCCAGCCATTTGCAACCATACAATTTGCCGCCAACTTAACCAACCCGGGCGACACCGTTTTTATTATGAACGGCACGTACAACCCCATCTCCAATTTTAACCAGAGCATCGTAACTATTTCCCGAAGCGGTACTCCAGGTAATTACATTACGTACAAAGCCTATCCGGGCCACACACCTAAGCTTCAGCTTTTAACAGGGCTTTCGTTTCAGATTTGGCGGGCAGTAGCGATTGATGCCTCCTATATAATTGTTGAGGGCATTGAAATTGAAGGCACCAACCAAAGCTTAAACTATGCCGATGCCTACCAAACCTGGCAGGATTACGAAAACAACATTAAGGATTGGAACAAAATTTCTATGTACAACTGCGGTTCCATTTCTATCGGCGGTCGGGCAGATGCACATCATGTTATTGTACGCAATTGTACCATTCACGATACCGGTGGCGGGATCGGTGGTTTTAATTGCGATTACACTACCATAGAAAATAACCTGGTGTATAATACCTGCTGGTATTCTATGTATGCCGGTAGCGGCATCAGCATCCTTGATCCCAAAAGCATTGACGCGGTAACAACCTACAAAATTTTCATCCGCAATAATATTGTACATAATAATAAAACGCTAATCCCCTGGGAACGCATTAATGCCCTGAGCGATGGCAACGGAATTATATTGGACGTAAACGTGGGTAATGGCACCACTACATTCCCATACGTTGGCCGTTACCTGGTGGAAAATAATGTGAGTTATAACAATGGCGGCGGTGGCGTACATGCTTACAAATGTGCCCATGTTGACATCATCAACAACACCGCCTACAATAATGGAACGGTGGTTGGATACCCCGAAATTGATGCAAACCAATGTTCCGATGTAAAAATTTATAACAACATCATGTATGCCAGGGGTGCAGGTACAAACTGCAACGGAAACGATGCCAATACCATTTACAACTACAACGTATACTTCAATGGAACTAGTTATAAGAATGGACCAAACGACAAAACTGCAGATCCGAAATTTGTAAACAGGGCATTTGATGCCACTGCCAACTTTCAATTACAAAACACCAGCCCGGCTATTAACAATGGCAGTGTAACCGCCGGACAATTCTCGGCCAATGATATTTTAGGGATTGCCCGTCCGGTAGGTTTCTCCAGCGATATGGGCGCTTATGAATATCCCACAGTTATTCCACGCCCTGAAATGAACATCAAACAAGGAACAACTGATATTTCAGACAATACCGGAACTTTCGACTTTGGCGACGTTGCTTCAACGAGTCCAAAAATTGTAACATTTACCATCCAAAACCTGGGCGATTTAGTCTTGAATTTAACAGGTACACCCAAAGTGTCTGTAACAGGCACTGGATTTTCAGTTGAAACGGATGCACCTGCTACTATTTCTGCCAATGGCTCGGCGACTTTTGAGGTAAAATTAACCCCTGTAACAGTGGGTGTATATTCAGGCACAATAAGCATTGCAAACGATGATGCCGACGAAAATCCTTACAACTTTGCTATAACGGGTTATGGGTACGATGGTACTAAAGCCCTGCAAACAATTACTTTTAATGCGCTTCCAATAAAAGTGACCGGCGATGCCGATTTCAATCCGGGAGCCATTTCCAGTGTAGGTTTGCCGGTTAGCTACAGCAGTTCTAATACCGGGGTGGCTACCATTGTAGCTGGCCAGATTCATTTGGTAAATCCAGGAACTGCTACCATAACCGCTACCCAGCCTGGTGATGCCAATACAAATCCAGCAAAGAGTGTTAGTCAGCTACTAACGGTTACTCCAGTGCTTCCACCTCCGGGCACAAACATGATCACCAACCCAACTTTTGACGTAAACACTACCGGATGGACTTTTGCAAATAAAGCTGGTGGTGCTGCTACCGTAACTTCGGTTGCACAGCCGGGTTATACAACCAATGTGGGTAATGTAACCATTACAAATCTTGGAACTTCAAACTCCAATGCTGATAATATACAATTGAGCACCAATGTTTTTGTGGTAAAAGACAGGAATTACCTGATTACTTTTACGGCTAGTGCTGACGCGGCACGGAATATCAGGCTGAATTTTCTGTTAAATGCTTCGCCGTATTCTACCATTTTTTCGAGAAATACAATAGGGGTTACCACCACACCAACAAATTTCGGACCCTACTTTTGGACCAGCACTTATACGGGTTCCATTGCTTTCAGGTTCTTTTTAGGGGGCAGTACTATACCTGTCTATTTAGACAATGTGCAGATGACTGAAGAAGCTATTGTATTGCCAATTGGCTTGCAATTATTTAATGCTAATCTCACTGGCAACAATGTATTGCTCAACTGGGCCACATCACAGGAAGTAAACGCAAAAGAATTCGGGATAGAAAAAAGCACCGACGGAACAAGCTTTTATGGTATTGGAACAATCGCAGCTAAAAACGCTAATAACGGATATCATTATTCTTTTACTGATTACAATGTATCGGATGGACAGTTATTTTACCGTTTAAAACTGGTGGATAAAGACGGCTCATTCAAATCCAGCAAGATAGTGTCCATAAAGAAAGGATTAATTGTAGAAACCGGTATAAAGGTATTTCCTAATCCTGTTGCCAGCTATGCCCAGGTTTCTTACCCGATTGCCCTTAAAAACGCTACATTAAGTATTATACGGGGAGATGGCAAAAAAGTAGGGGATTATACCATTGTGCCAGGCTCAACGCAAAGAAATGTTGATATATCCGGATTAAGCAACGGCTTTTACATTATGGTATATAAAAACAACCAGCAAGTCTTTACCAGCAGGTTCATAAAATAAATGGAAAAAGGAACCTAATGACAATAGAAACAGGTTCATGTTACCTTATTAATTAAAAAAGCAAGCGTAGTAAATAATTATACATCCGGCTATATACCGGATGTATATTATTTTCATCCAATTGGTTTATCCGGAAATTTAGTAGTAGAAAGGGGAATAGCAAATAAGGTGTTACATTAATCACCGTCCTGTTCAAGCCGCTCTTTAATTTTTTTTGCTGCCCGCCTGATTTGCTTCGAAATTTTTTCCTGGAGTGCAGGTTTAGCCCTGCTCTCAGGAAGAAATATGCTTAAGCTCGCAATAACCTCTTTATTCTTATAAATAGGAACAGCAAAACCCACTATATGATTTTCATTGAGTGTTTGCACATATTCATCTTTCCTGATTTTTTGTAGCGCCTGCTCAAGCGCTTCACGTGTTTGAACCTGTGGCCAAATCTTTGCCTGCGGCAGACCAATAACCGAAACAATATTATCTAATTCCTTGGGCGTACAAAATGCCATTAACAGCCTTCCTGTGGCAGTGGAATAAATATCTGCTTCTGCCCGGGCACGCACCTGCAGGTCCTGGTCACTATGCACCGTGTGTATTATATAACGCTTGTTGTTCCTTAAAATGCCTACGAGGCTAGTTTCATTTAATTGTTTTGTAAGATCCTCCATAACATCTTTGGCAGCAAGAATTACATTTTGACTATAGGAAAGATTGCCCGTTAGCTGGTAAGCGCCGGCTCCCAAACGATACCCGTCTTTCCTGCTTACCCGTTCAAGGTAATTTTTTGCTAACAATGTTTTTACAATATTGGCAGTGGTGGGCTGGCTGAGGTTAGCATGTTGGGCTATTTTAATAAGTTGGATAGGTTCCTTTCCCTGTTTTGCAACAAATTCTAAAATATCCAGCGCCCTGTTGATTACTTGTATCATGTTATTATTTATACCTGCAAAGTAATAAAGATATTCAATTCAATTCAATTTTATTGAACATGAATTTTTTTATGTTTAAGAAAATAAACTTTTGTGCTGATAATAAACCACATAAAGCCTGGATATTTTTGACAGCATCAAAAGCCAGGCTATCAATATGTTTTTATGCAAAATAACTACCGTGAAATTCATTCATTAAATTAGTCTATTTCCATGGCTAATTCGGTAGATCATCTGTTTGTAATTTCATGATATCCTGGATTGACCAAAATTTTCCTTTGTAACATGCCTATTCAGCGATTTAACGTCTTTTGACTTTTGGTCATTAACTTTGTTACACCAAGGGTAAAATTTACTTCGTTAATTTTCGGCTGCTCATGACAAAATATATACTGCTTATATTTTTTTTATTACTGTTATCGGGTATTTCCGCCGATGTTTTTCCTCAAACTGTGCGTTACATAGGTATAGAACAAGGATTGTCTAACAATTCCGTGGGCAGTGTTTACAAAGACCACAATGGCTTTATGTGGTTTAGCACTTACGACGGGTTAAATAAATATGACGGAACAAGTTTCACCATTTTTCGAAACAGGATTGGTGACAGTACATCTATACCTAGTAATACCATCGGCACCATCGAAGGCGACCGTAATAATAATATCTGGGTAATGACAAGTCTTGGCTTATGCATTTATCATCCTGCAACCGATTTGTTTTCAAGGGCGAAGTATAAACCTTCAACAGGTTCAACTTTAAAAAATGTGGACTTTGAAGTTAATTTGATTACAGTTGGGACGGATGGTTCGATGTACGTATCTGCTAAAAATAATGGTTTACTGGTATTCGATCCCGGAAGTGAAATAGGCTACCAGGTTCCTTTGATGACCGGAATGAAAAAGATATTTAATTATCCCGTAAGCGCAACAGCCATCAACCAAACTACAAATGATGTATGGTTATTTATAGAGAATGTTGGATTGTGTAAATACAATAAAAATGCACCGGTTGTTCAACTCATCAATAATAGTATAAAGCGGGTGAATTGCATGATTGTACACAAAGATAAAAACTTATGGTTTGGAAATGATTATGGTTTGGCCAAGTATAACCCCGATGCAAATCATGTATCAGCGGAGTACAATATCGGGATTAATAAAATCAAGGCATTGTTAATAGATAATGCTGATAAATTATGGTTGGGATCAGATGGAAAAGGAGTTTTAATAATGGATTTGGCTACCGAAAAAATAAAACCTTTGTTAGATGCCAATGGTAAAGGCATGCTGAATAGTATTTCTATTTTGGATTTGTACCAGGATGAAGATGACAGGATATGGATATGTACCATCAGGGGTGGAGTAAATGTAATAGATGTTAAATCCAATCCTTTTAGTTCCTATATATATAAAGGAGCCAATGATACAAATGCCGGATTCAATTCCATTTCGGCTTTTTGCGAAGACACAAAAGATGAAATATGGCTTGGAACAAATGGCTGGGGATTGAGACAATGGAACAGGAAGAATAATACCTACAGGTTTTACAGCAACGATCCCGCGAATGATCATTCCCTTGGTAGCAATCTTGTAACCAATATCGTCAGGGATGCCGGCAATGATATTTGGGTATCTGCCTGGTACGGGGGCATAAACCGTTTTGACAGAACTTCCCGGTCATTTACACGCTATCCTTGTTTTAATCCCTTTACCAATAAAGTGGAAACCCAGGTTTGGTTTTTACACGAGGATATAGATAAAACCATTTGGGCGGGTACCAGCAATGAAGGTACCCTGTACTTTTTAAACAGGGCGACCAACCGATTTGAAGTATTTGACAAACGGATAGAAAATCCCCAATGCATTGCGGAAGACAAATCAGGCAATTTATGGGTGGGCACTTATTCTACGCTGATTAAAGTGGATAAGGTCAATAAAAAACATGTCTTTTATCAGATTGGTCTTACAGTTCGTAGTATTCATGAGGATAAGAAAGGCAATTTTTGGATTGGTACACAGGGTGGAGGACTCTTATTATTTAACCGCAATAACGGAAAATTTAAACGATTCACCGAAAGCGCTAGCTTGCAGGCAAACACTATTTTAAGAATAGAGGAAGATGCGCATGCTAATTTATGGATGAGTTCTTTTACGGGGCTCATCAAATTTAACGCGGCAAAAAAACAGTTTATTAAATTTACAAAATCTGATGGCTTATTGAGTAACCAGTTCAGTACTAATGGGTCCCTGTCCTTACAATCTGGTGAAATGATGTTCGGGGGTATAAACGGCTTTCATTTGTTCCACCCTGATAGCATCGACATTAAAGAGTCAACTCTTGGTGTTTTTTTATCCCATATTCAAATTAACGGGCAACCAATCAACGAAAATATATCTTTTATAACCAAAAGCACGCTTGATAGGGTTACCGAGCTTACTGTGCCATACGATAAAGCATATATAGCGCTTGAATTTGTTGCACCGGAATACAGTGCACCTGATAAAATTCAATACAGTTATTTTATGGATGGCTGGGATAAAGGGTATCGAAGTAACTACAATGCGAGGTCGGCGGTTTATTCCCAGATGAAGGAGGGGACTTATTATTTTAACGTTAAAACAACCAATGTTTGGGGAGTATGGAGCAAGGAAACTCAGTTGTTAAAAATAATTATTTTACCGCCATGGTACAGAACATGGTGGGCTTATCTTTTATATTTTTTAACCATTGCAGGCGTTTTCTATGTGTATGCCAGGTATAAAAAAAACCGGGAAGAACTAAAATTTAAAGTTATACTGGCTGATTTACAGGTTAAAAAAGAAGAAGAACTCAATGAAAGAAAGCTGTCTTTTTTTACTAATATCGCACATGAGTTTAGAACGCCGCTCACTTTAATCATCAATCCAATAAAGGATATCCTTAATAAGCAGGATAACCAGGAGCCTGAGAATGATCTCAATATTATTCATAGAAATGCAAAGCGGTTGATGAGCCTTGTAAATCAATTGTTGTTATTCAGGAAAGCGGAAAATGAAACCGCTGCCCTTCAAATTGAACCGTTGAATTTTGCTGTTTTATGTAAGGAGGTTTTTTTATGTTTCGTCCAACAGGCAGCAAGCATGGATAAGCAGTATGAATTTATTTGTGCGGATGAAGAAATTTTACTGTATGCAGATAGGGAAAAGATGGAGGTTTGTTTATTTAACCTCATCTCCAATGCACTGAAATATACTGCTAAAAACGGAAAGGTATTGGTAAAAATAACACAAACAGCGCAGGAGGTTTTACTATCAGTAGAAGATGATGGCGCTGGTATTCCACCGGAAGTTGGCCCCCGCCTGTTTGAAAAGTTTTACCAGGTGCAGGGGTATGGCATAAAATCAAAAAAAGGGTTTGGAATAGGTTTATACCTTGTAAACAAATTTATGGAATTGCATAAAGGAACCATTAACTATATAACAACGATTAATAAAGGAACCGTTTTTACTATTCGCCTGTTAAAAGGCAATGCACATTTCGGGGATGTTGGGGTTGTATATAGCACGGAACAAAAATCTTCCTTACTCGACGAATTGGTTGAAGAGCCGGAAATAGCCGCTAACAATTCTGTTGTTGTCAATCACAGTGATGCGCCCGTGATATCAGATAAGATGGTGATGTTGGTAATTGATGATAATGAACAGATACGGGACTACCTGATAAAAATATTTAATCATTCATTCAAAATACACCATGCAGACAATGGAGATGATGGATTAAAGATGACCAGGCAGGTTCAGCCGGATATTATTATAAGTGATATTAGAATGCCGGGTATAAATGGCATTGATCTTTGTAAGCTGGTTAAATCTGATCTGGAATTAAAGCACATCCCGTTTATTTTACTGACAGGAAGCTCGGGTGAGGAAGCCAGGTTAAGAGGTATTGAGTACGGGGCGGATGATTATATCAACAAACCTTTTGAAAAAGAATTATTAATGGCAAGGGTGAATTCAATTCTTCAAAACCGTAATAACCTTCAGCAATATTTTTTTAATGAAATCACCCATCGTCCGAACACGCTTAAAATATCCAGGGAAGACAAGGCGTTTATAGATTTATGCATTTCCATTGTTGAGAACAATCTTGGTAACGATGCGTTTAATATTAAGCTGTTAGCTGAGGAAATTGGAATGAGCCACTCCAATTTATACAAGAGAGTGAAGGCGGTGTCGGGCCAGTCTATTAATTCGTTTATCCGGTTTATCCGTTTGCGCAAAGCCGCTGAATTGCTAATTAATACGTCCACTAATGTAAATGAAGTCGCCTTCCAGGTAGGAATAAATGATATTAAATATTTCCGTCAGCAGTTTTTTAAATTATTCCAGCTCAATCCATCCGATTATATAAAAAAATACAGAAAAGTGCTAAGGGATTCTACTTACAGGTTCAATGATGAAAAGAACCCCTGATAAAAACAAATGCCAGAACAAATATTTATAATCCCAGGCGATTTCTTTAAAAATCAACAAAGATTTTCAAAAATTACCAGTTCACCCCCTTTTTATAGTTAAATACCCCCCATATTACCTACCCGTCCTGTTATAATTTTGTAGTAGAATAATTGAATTTTAAAGCTTGCCAGTTAAACATCCTTACTTGATTATTTAGTCATCATACATCCCGTTTAACCAGTTTACCACAAATTAGCCTCATAATTAAAATTTTAGTATATGGTTACAAAAAAAGAATTAGATAATTGGCTGGATGCCTGCAATTCACACGACGTTGATCGGATCCTTAAATTATTTGCTAACAACGCTGTGGTGCATCATCCACAAAATGTAATACCGCTTAATAAAAATAAACTCAGGCAATTCTTCACCATGTTGTTTGATACCTATCCATGTTTTCAGTTTAAGAACGAAGGGTTCGTAATACAAGGTAACGAAGTGGCTTCCTGGGAAACCGTAATTGGCACCATGATCAATCCAACTTATGATCCGGCTACCGGAAATATAATACAGCCAACCGGAAAAACTTTTATTATACCGGGTGCCATGCGGTTAATTTATGATGATAAAAAATTGATTAAGAAAGCAAGGATTTATTGGGATCGACTGTTGTTAAATCAACAACTTGGTCTTAGTTGAATAATTAAATAAAATGCAATCTGCTATGTAGGTTGCTTTGCCCTGTGAATGTATATATTATCCCTTCATAAAATGTTTAATGAGTGCTACTACTTGCCAGTTTACATGATATCAGTCATACAAAAAAGTTATGCATTTATGATTGTAATCAATAAAACAAGAAAAAATTGGCGATAATGTAAAAAAGTCGTCTCTTTACAATATTATTGATTGAGTATTCAATATTAATGAATTTAAAAACGGTTGTATGATTAAAAAACTAACTATCTTAAAGTGCATCACCTTTGCATTATTTTTTGTTTTCGCTTCTCACCATGGAAAAAGCCAGGTAATCATTTCCGGTTTAATTACCGATGAAAAAAATCAACCCCTACAAAGTGCTACGGTAAATGAAAAAGGTACCGGTAACAGCACATCTACCGATGGATCGGGTAATTTTGAGTTAACAGTACGGGATGCAAAATCAATATTGGTAATCACTGCTGTTGGGCATAGTCCCAAAACTGTTACGGTTGGTCAGCAAAAGGTGATCAACGTTTCGCTCGTAACTGTCAATCAGGATATGGAAGAAGTAGTGGTGGTAGGGTATGGTACCCAAAAGAAAGCCACCAATACCGGGGCGCAAGCCTCTATGGGCGGCAAGTTGCTGGTGCAAACACCGGCTGCCAATATCAGTAATGCACTCGTGGGCCGGTTACCCGGTTTATTTGCATCCCAGGCAAGTGGCGAACCGGGTAATGACCGTTCTATCTTAAGAATTCGCGGCGTGGGCACTTTTAATGGCAGCCAGGAACCACTGGTACTGGTGGATGGTATCCAGGTGGATAACTATAATAACATTGACCCCAATGAGATTGAAAACATCACCATTCTTAAAGATGCCTCCAGCACTGCTGTATATGGTATCCGTGGTGCGAATGGGGTATTGATCATTACCACCAAAAGAGGTAAAACCGGTCCTGCCAAAGTATCCTATACTTTTAACAATGCTATCAATTCCTTCACCGCATTGAAAACGCAGATGAACAGCGTTGACTATGCCACTTCTTTTAACAAAGCCCTTGAGGGAGATACCTATATCAGCGGCGCCACTTTTACCCCTCGCTATACGCAGGCAGAAATTGATTTATACCGCTCGGGTGCAGATCCCATTTTTTACCCCAATATCAACTGGTACGATGTGATGCTGAAAAAAACATCCGGCCAGCAGCAGCACAATATAGGTATCAATGGCGGTACCGATAAAGTGCGGTATGCGGTTTCCGCCGGTTTATTTAACCAGGAAGGTTTGTTTAACAACACCAACCTGGCCCCGGAGTATGATGCCCAGGCGAGGTACAAGCGCTTTAACTTCCGCTCCAACCTTAACTTTCAAATCACCAGCCGTTTTAAAGCAGCGCTGGATGTTTCTTCTCAAACAGAAATCCGCTCCGGCTTACTTCCCAATGCGAATGGTAACTTCAGCACCATTATCGATAATATTGCCCGTGCCAATCCAACCATTTCCCCGGGCATAGTTGGTGGCAGGTTAATTTCACTTACTACTGCCGGCGGTAATCCCATCCAAAGCATGTACCAGGACGGTTATCAACGCGATTACCGTAACTACCTGAATGGCAATGTAAGGTTGGATCACCAGCTCGATTTTATTACTAAAGGCCTTACTACACACATTAACATCGCCTACCAGAATTTTAACAGCCAACGTTTTGTAAATCGAAAAGGATCTATTACTACCGTTGTTATGTATATTCCATTGCGTTTGGCAGATGGCACGGTAGTATTTCTTCCACAAAACGATGATGGCCCTTATCTCTTTTCTGAACTCATCGGCAAAAACAGGAGAACAACTACAGAATTCGGCCTCAACTATCAAAGACGATTTGGTAGTCATAATGTTACCGGCTTATTATTGTATAACCAGCAAAAAACAATCAACCCCGGTTTCACTTTCTTAGTACCGAGCGGTTATCAAAGTTATGTAGGTCGTGCCACTTACGATTTCCAGGGAAGATACCTCGCAGAAGTTAACATCGCCTACAATGGCACAGAAAATTTTGCACCCGGTAATCGCTTTGGATTATTCCCTGCGTATTCGCTAGGTTGGGTAGCTTCCGAAGAATCCTTTTTCCCAAAAAATAATATCATCAGTTTTCTAAAATTCAGGGGTTCTTATGGAGAAGTTGGTAACGACCAGATCGGTGGTAACTTTCTATCTTCCGATAATCGCTTTTTATACCGGCCAACGGCCTGGACCTTTGCCGGCGGATCGCGTTTTGGTGAAGTGCCTGGCAGTTATAATTTATTGGGTGGGGTAAGGGAAGGCAGGGCGAGTAATCCTAATCTTACCTGGGAGCGTGCAGTTAAAACCAACCTCGGTGTTGAAATGTCTTTCTGGAAAAAGAACATTACTCTAAGCGTAGATTTGTTTGAAGAAACCCGCGATAATATCCTGGCCAACAGGCAAACCGTTTCTTCCATTATTGGCATTGCCATTCCTCCGGAAAATCTTGGTAAGATGCGTAACCGCGGATATGAAATTGATTTCACCCTCAACAATAATATCGGCAAATTCAACTACCAGGTAAAGGCCAATTATTCCTTTGCCCGTAACAAGATATTGTTCCAGGATGAAGTAATACCTGTGTTCCCGTACCAGGCCCGTACCGGTCAGCGCTTTGGCCAATACTTCGGCCTGTTGAACGAAGGTTTATTTAATACAACTGCGGAAGTGAATGATCCCAAAAGGCCGATATACGAGTGGCAGAACAACCGGATTCAACCCGGCGACCTCCGGTATACAGATGTAAACGGCGATGGCTTAATTAACCAGTTCGACCAGGTGCCCATTGGTTTTTCTAATATACCCGAAAAAACATACGGACTTTCCCTTGTAGGGTCATACAAAGGATTTTCATTGTCTATTTTATTCCAGGGCGTGGGCAATGTATCGCTACCCTATACCCGTCGTAATGTGCAGGCTTTTTATGATGGCAATCCCGCCGGTGCGCCTGATTATTTAATAAACAGTTGGACACCTGAGCGGTACGCTGCGGGATTGCCCATACAATTTCCCCGCTTTTCTTTAGGCACCAATGGTGGCGCAGTTAACAACTACCAGTCAAACGACTTTTTTACAGTTGACGCCAGCTACATCCGATTAAAGAATATGGAACTGGGGTATACTTTCGACGGTAAAGTATTGGATAGAATAGGCCTTAGCTCTGCGCGGGTATTTGTAAATGCGAATAACCTGGTAACCTGGAGTAAGATGTACCCCGGTATCGATCCTGAAAACCCGCCCACTGCCACTAACGAAGAACCTTACCCGCTGGTAAGGGTGGTGAACATGGGTGTAAATATTAATTTCTAAAAACTGCATTATATGAAGCATATTAAAGCGATTGTCGCAATAGTCATTTTATTATCTTTTTCGTTCTCCTGTAAAAAGCCCGGCGACTTTCTTGAAAAGGCGCCCGGTGTGGATGTAACAGAAGATTTGGTATTTTCCAGCAGGGTGAATGCGGAGGCCTATGTATCTACCCTTTACCAGTTTGGAATGGTGTCAGTTTTACCAACCCGGGAAACGGCCATTATCAGTAACCCTGCCAACAATGTATCGGCTGTGATCCATGGAACTTTGGCGGGCGCTACCGATGAATGTGAAAATGAAGCCAACTTTTCCTATGTTCAACAATGGAATTCGGGGAGCATCACCAATGCAGGCATCGTTGGTCAGGAAGATAATAAATATTTTGGCCGGTGGAAAGCCATCCGGATTGCCAACATATTACTGGAACGCATAGACGAAGTACCTGATGCAGATGCGGCGTTTAAAACACAGGTAAAGGGAGAGGCGCTCTTTATCAGGGCATTAACCAATTTTGAAACATTTAAACGCTATGGCGGTATTCCCCTGGTAATGCAACGTTTTAAAACCACTGCAGAAGCCGTGGCACCAAGGGCCACCCTCGAAGAAACCATCAACGCCATTGTAAAGGATTGCAATGATGCCGTAGCCAACCTGCCTTCTTCCTATCCTGCCACCCAACGCGGAAGGGCCACTAAAATGGCAGCACTTGCATTAAAATCCAGGACACTGTTGTATGCAGCTAGCCCGATGTTTAATACGGCTACTCCCTATTTGTCCATGGCCGATCCTGCCAATAATAAGCTGATCTGCTATGGTAATTACGATGTTAACCGCTGGAAACTGGCCGCGGATGCCGCAAAAGCGGTACTGGACGAAGCGCCCTTCGCCAGTGTGGAACTCATTGATGTACCCGCCAACAGGGATCCAACACCCGCCAACAGGTCGCAGGGTAACTACTGGGTAGCCTGGGATACGCGGGATAATGCTGAAATTATTATTGCCGATAAAACCTACGCTGCTCTTAGCCGGTTTAACTGGCCCTGGTACCACCTTATCCCTACCGCCATGGGATCGTTTTGGGTAGCCAATTCGGTTACGCACAACCATGTAAGAAAATACGAAAATAAATTAACCGGTTTGCCCCAAACCTGGAACCTGGCTGGCGGTAACGACCTGGTTACAAAATACAATGAGTTGGATCCCCGTTTTAAACAATCCGTCGGATACAATGGCGGACGTTGGAACGCGAACCACCCCATTATTGAAACATTCCCGGGAGGCCGGCATGAGCGCAATTGTTTTGGTGGCGCCTGGATGCTGAAACATATCCCCGAAGCGGTGGATAATACCAGCGTGGTGCCCGCCATTGCACTTTATCGCCTCAATGAATTTTTCCTCAACTACGCAGAAGCCCTCAATGAATTACAGGGCCCTTCCACCGAAGCCTATACCGCGGTTAACAGGATCAGAACCCGCTCGGGTATGCCTGATCTGCCAACGGGGTTATCTCAAAGCGGATTTAGAACAAGAGTAAGAAATGAACGCGACATTGAATTGGCATTTGAAGACCATCGTTTCTGGGATATCCGGCGCTGGTTAATTGGGGAGGAAGATGGGGTGATGAAAGGGCCGATCTATGGCATTAAAGTGGGCAAGGTAAATGCCACCACTTTCAGCTACCTGCCCTATATCATTGAAACCAGGTCATTTACAAAACGGATGTACCTGCATCCTTACCTGCTGGCGGAAGTTTTGAAAGGTAACCTGATACAAAACCCGGGATGGGAATAGTATTCCTGCCATGATGCAACCAGAACGATGATATAAGTAGTACCATGCCAACTACATTCTTTACAAAATAAAATAACGCTCATGCGATTTAATTATAAAAAATTATTGCTAGCCCTGCTCATCACCGGCGGAGCAGGTAATACAACGAATGCCCAGCAAAAACAAACACCAGCATCGCTTTTTAGCAGCGATACTGCTGAAGTGAACATTGGATACGCCAAACAGTCCCGCCGCCTTATCACCAGTTCCATCTCCACCGTAAAGGGAATTGATGTTCAAAAAACATTCAATACCAATGTAGCGAATACGCTGTATGGCAGGATAGCCGGGCTTACGGTAGTGCAGGGCAACAACGAGCCCGGTATCAACAGTCCCGGGTTGGCCGGGCGGGGTAGAAGCACTTTTGGCCCGGGTACTAACCTGCTGATTATTATAGATGGTTTTATAGGCGACTTTACCCAATTGGTATCTGAAGAAATTGAAGAAGTATCCTTACTAAAAGATGCTGCCGCCACTGCCATTTATGGAAGCCGGGGTGCCAATGGCGTACTGCTGGTAACTACAAAAAGAGGAAGGGAAGCACCACTGTCAGTAAATTTTAGCACTCAACAGGGGTTTGCACAATCAACTGGTTTGCCAAAGTTTCTGGATTCCTACAATTATGCCAGCCTGTACAATGAGGCCCTGGCGAATGAGGGTAAGCCAGCATTGTATACCGCCACCGACCTTCAACAATACCAGGATGGCAGCAACCCTTTTTTCAGGCCCAATGTAAACTGGTACGATGAAGCGTTGAGAAGCGCTGCGCCGGTATCTAACTATAACCTCAGTTTCAGGGGAGGTAATCAAACAGCTAAATACTTTGTATTGCTCAACAATATTTCCAGTCAGGGGCTGTATAAAAAATTTGGTGACCTGGACGAAGAAAGTAGCAACCCTACCTACAACCGTTTTAATTTCCGGGCCAATGTAGACGTTGTGTTAACAAAACGAATGACCGCTACCTTATTGCTGGGTGGAACGGTGGAAGATAAAACCAGTCCTGCAGCTTTATATTCAGGTGGGTTATTTAATCAATTGTCGTTATTACCGCCCAATGCCTTCCCGGTGCGTAATCCCAATGGCACTTTCGGGGGTAGTTCGAATTTTACCAACCCCTATGCCAATCTGCTGAAAACCGGCTTCCAGGAATCGAATGGGCGGAACCTGCTGTCTTCCCTAAGATTAAATTACGATTTGAGTATGATTACGCAGGGGCTCACCGCAGCAGTTGCAGTAAGTGTAAACAACTTTTTTATCTCGGGATCTAACCGCGATAAAACGGTGGAGCGATATGCCATTTCCCGGAATGCCAACGGCGATACCGTGTATACCAGGTTTGGTCAAACTACTTCCATTGTGGGTTCTGAACCCAATCTTGGTCAATATCGCAATACAGCCACCCAGGCCTACCTGAACTACCATCGCAAATTTGGCAAAAATGATATTTCTGCCATGGCGATGTTCAATGCGGATAATTCGAATATTGACAAAGGCGATATTTTTGGCGGAACGGATGCAGCCAACCTAAGCCTTCCTTACAAAAATAATTCCGTAGGCGCCCGTGTAACCTACGTGAATAACGACAAGTACATCGCTGAATTTTCGGGCTCCTACATGGGATCTGAAAATTATTTACCCGACAACCGGTATGGTTTTTTCCCTGCAGCGTCGCTGGGTTGGATCGCTACCAATGAAAGCTTTTTAAAGGATAATAAAACGCTTACGTTCCTGAAGATTCGTGGTTCGTACGGGTTAACCGGTAACGATGAAATTGGTGGCGCAAGGTTTATGTTTGACCAGCGCTATCCACCAGGCGCAGGCTATAATTTTGGCACCAACAATGCCGGCGCAGGTGGAACATCGGAAGGCAGGCTGGCCAACCCCGATGTAACCTGGGAAAAAGACACCAAGGCGAACATTGGTATCGAAGCCACTTTCTTAAATCAATTGGATGTGTCTGTTGATGTGTTTACGCAGAAAAGGACCGATATCATTGCTACAGCCAATGCTACCATACCGTTGTACCTGGGTTTTACCGCCTTACCTACCCTTAACCAGGGCGAGGTAAACAACAAAGGTTTTGAAGCGGTGATCCGCTATCGGAGTAAAGAAAAAAGCAGGATGCAGTTTTTTGCGGAAGCCAACGTGTTTTATGCCCGCAACGAAATCATCTTTAATGCCCAAACCATTCAATTGAACAAAGGCCTTATCAATGCCGGCAACCGGTTAGGACAACCTTATGGATTGCGTGCGCTTGGTCTCTTTCAAACAGATGCGGAAGCCGCAGCCAGCCCCAAACCCATTGGCGTAAATGTGAGGGCGGGGGATGTAAAGTATGAAGATGTGGGCGGTCCGTCGGGCGTACCGGATGGTATTATTGATGGCAACGATAGCCAGCCTATTGGCAATACCGGCTTACCGGAACTAACCGTTGGTTTGCATACCGGTTTACAGTTTAAGGGCTTTGATATAGACCTGATGTTCCAGGGAGTAAGTGGCAGAACCGTTTTCTTAGGCGGCAATCAATTCCGTCCATTCCAAAATTTTGGCCAGGCAGGTGAAATTGCCCTTGAACGATTTACACCGCAAACCGCGGCTACCGCCACCTTCCCGAGGTTGACAACAGAAAACAATTTAAATAATTACCGGTTTTCCTCTTTTTATCAAAGAAACGGCAGTTTCATTAAACTGCGCAGCGCTGAAATCGGATACTCGCTGTCGGAGCAAATGATCAAAAAAATAAAGCTAAAACACCTTCGTCTATTCCTTACCGGTACCAACCTGTTTTCTATCGATGATATCAAATACGGCGATCCTGAAGCGTTAGGTACAGGGTACCCCGCTTTAAGAACAATTACACTTGGAGCAAGAATTCAATTTTAACGGACTCAAAATATTTAATAATGAAACATAAGCTATATCTACTACCAACCCTGCTCCTGCTGGCCATAGCGGGTTGCCAGAAGCTCGACCGGGAGATCACTACCGATTTAAACAGGGAACAACTTGAAAGTATACAAGGTAATGTGCGGTCGCTGCTAAGTGCAGTGTATGCCGAACTCCGCAACGGTTTTGAAGATGTGGATGGTGCCATGATGGCCTCCGCCACCGATGAAGCAGAGCACGCAGATGAACTGAGCGCAGTTCAAAATTTCAACAATGGCAGTTGGAATGCCATCAGTAATCCAAACAACGTTTGGGGCGATCATTTCAGGGGTATCCGCAAAGCCAATTTCTTTCTGCTGTCTGCCGACAATATCAATTTCGATCGGTGGAAACTGGATCCTTCTCCTTCCCAGCAATTGGTATATACCAACTTTTTAGCCGAGGTAACCCGGTGGAAATACGAAGCCAGGTTTTTAAGGGCCTTCCTGTATTTTGAACTGGTGAAAAGGTATGGTGGCGTACCCCTTATGACCACCCCTTTATCCACGGATGTAATACCAACATTGAAGCGCAATACACTGCAGGAATGTATCCAGTTTATATCGGATGAGTGTGATTCAACGGCTGCTAGGTTACCTGCCCATTATAATGATATCGGCACCAATGCGGCTGACCTGGGCAGGGCCACCAAAGGGGCAGCCCTTGCGTTGAAGTCGAGATTGCTATTGTATGCAGCCAGCGATTTATTCAATACACCCACCTGGGCAGCCGGGTATGCCAATCCGTTACTGGTATCCCTTCCCGTCGGCGATCGGGTAGCCCGTTGGAGAGCTGCGGCAGATGCTGCCAAAGCGGTGATCGATCTTCCAGGAACCGGTTATGCAGTATTCAATAATTACGGTAATCTTTTCCGGGGCTTCAATATTCCGGAAATCATATTTGCCCGCAGAAACGGCGCCTCCAATAGTTTCGAAATTGCTAACTTCCCCATTGGCTTCGACAGAAGTTCGGGTGGCGGAACTGGCCCCACACAAGACCTGGTGGATGCCTACGAGATAAAAGTTAATGCCACCACTGCCATTAAATTTGATTGGAATAATCCTGCACATGCCGCCAATCCCTATGCCACCACAGGTGCCACCGCCAGGGATCCACGCCTGGCTGCCAGTATTGTTACCAATAATTCCTTCTTTTCCTCCGTGGCCAATATCCGGCGATTGGTGGAAGTGTTTCCCCAGGGCCGGGATGGAAGGCCGATTGCCAATGCCACCAACACTGGTTATTACTTACGTAAATACGTAAACGAAACACAAAACCTGGTCAACAACCAAACTGCCGTGCATAGCTGGATCTTATTCCGCCTGCCGGAAATATACCTGAATTATGCGGAAGCATTAAATGAATATGATCCGGGTAACCCCGATATTAAGATCAATGTTGACCGCGTGCGTACCCGTTCAGGCATCGCCATGCCACCATTGCCGGCCGGGCTATCGCAGGCCGAGATGCGGGAGCGCATCCGCAATGAAAAAAGAGTGGAATTTGCTTTTGAAGATCACCGCGCCTGGGATGCACGACGCTGGATGATTGCCCCTACTGCACTGGGCGGACCGGTGCGTGGTGTGGAAGTGACCCTCGCAGGCGCCGGCTTTACCTATGCGCCAGTAGTAATTGAAACCAGGGTATTTGAACCCAAAATGTATCTTTATCCAATACCACAGGGAGAACTGAATATTTCGCAAGCCCTTGTTCAAAACCCATTGTGGTAGAATGATGTTGTTTACCTGCAATATTTATTATTTAACTGTACATAGGTAATCAAAAAACGTTGGAAGAAAATAACAGCCGAAGAAATTTTATACGCAATGTATCATTAGCGGGAACCACTGTTTTAATGTCGCCATTACTATCATCTGGAAATAGTTTTTTTACCGGGTCGCCTAACAATAAAGTTTTGCTGGGTATGATTGGTACAAATAGCCGCGGCTCATTTTTGGCGAAAACATTTGCCAAACTACCAAATGTAGAAATAGCCTATATCTGCGATCCTGATTCAAAAGTGCTGGAAAGAACGATTGGTGAAATTGAAAAAATAACGGGCACAAGGCCACAGGGATTTGCTGATATACGCAAACTATTGGAGAAAAAAGATTTTGACGCAATCGTAATAGCGGCTCCTGATCACTGGCATACCCCGGCAGCTATTATGGGCTTGCAGGCAGGTAAACATGTGTATGTAGAAAAGCCCTGTAGCCACAATCCCCGCGAAGGTGAATTGCTGGTACAAGCCAGCAAAAAATATAAGCAACTGGTACAAATGGGCAGCCAGCGCCGCACATTTGACAATGTAAATAAAATGATTAACCAGTTGCATACCGGGGCTATTGGCAGGGTATATTTTGCAAGAGGCTGGTATGCCAACAACAGGAAATCAATTGGTAAGGGAACCGCTGTTCCCATACCTGCAAATCTTGATTTTAATTTATGGCAGGGACCGGCTCCGAGAAGGGACTATAAAAGCAACCTGGTGCATTACAACTGGCATTGGTTCTGGCATTGGGGCACCGGTGAAGCCCTTAACAATGGCACACACGAATTAGATGTTATACGCTGGGGATTAGGAGTTGATTTTCCAACAGAAGTGGTATCATCCGGCGGTCGTTTTCATTGGCAGGATGATTGGGAAACACCAGATACACAAACCATCACTTACAAATTTCCTAACAATACGGGTGCCACCTGGGAGGGCCGGAGCTGCAATAACTATAATTCTGAAGGCTCTGGCCGAGGGGTAGTTTTTTATGGCGATAAAGGAACCATCGTTTACCCAGGCAGCAATAGTTACCAGTTATTTGATTACGATAACAAACTGGTAGAAGAAGTAAAAGATTCTACCCCTTATAATCCATCCAATACGGTAAGTCCTACCGAACTATTAGATGGGCTTCACCTGCTGAATTTTGTAGAAGCAATACGGGGCAATCAAAAGATTAATGCACCGATTACGGAGGGACATAAATCAACGTTACTTCCGCAACTGGGAAATATTGCCTTTAGGGTGGGCAGGGTACTCAACTGTGATCCCGCCAATGGTCATATCCTTCATGATAAGGAAGCCATGAATTTATGGGGAAGGGAATACGAGAAAGGATGGGAAATAAAACTGTAGGGGTGTGTTAATAAACTACCCATTTGATGATATTGAAAAACCAATAATATGCCTGGAGTTTTATATTCTGTACACCTCATTAATGCCATCTGTAAAAATAGCCAACCTTAAAAATGTTGGCTATATTTATTTAGGATCAGAAGGATTTTAAAACTTGAGGTAATGCAAAGTGCAAAGTAAAGGAAAAAGAGATCCATGCCTTTTAGATATTGCCAATGCTTTTGACAAAGGACAGCCATTGTATAATCATATTTACAAGCAAATTGCAGCGTCACTTTCGCAGGCAAACCTAATACAACATTTTGTTGCTGTAAAACATGGGACTGCTGTTTACGGTTTCTTAACTTGCTGGTATTTTAAAACAAACACCAATTTACTGTATTAGTAACAACGTTTCTACTAATATCGATTGTCAGCAAAGCTTGTTTTTATTTTCGCTGATGAACTGCTCAAATGTTTTAGGGTGTTGATGGATGATGCGTTGCACCCAGTCTGAAACTGCAGGTTCTTTTTGGAACCTCGGAAAATAATGCAGCATGATCATTACTAAAATGAACATGGATGGCATTTTTTCTTTTCTTTTGGCGATGAAAAATTGAAGCAGGCCGGGGGAAATGTATTTGATTTCTGTATTAAGTCCGGTGCTGAGCTTTACGGCCATTTCCGCAAAGGTCAGCTTCTCGTAACAAGTCAGTTCGTATGATTGATTGAGGTGCTTTTTTGTTTCGGTAAGCACTTTGGCTGCAACTGCACCAATGTCTGTTACATCAATTAAAGTAAATTTTGCATTTCCTGCCGGAAGAAATATCCTCTTATGCTTCACCAGTTCATCATGTAAAGTGGTACTAAAATTTTGCATAAAATAGGCTGGTCGTAGAAATGTAAAAGGGATCTTACTTTCTTCAATTAACTTTTCAATTTTATGGTGAGGGATTATTTTACTGTGCTCAACGCCCTGAACGGATAAAAAGACAATATGCTGAATGCCGGATTGCACAGCTACTTCAAGTAGTGGCTTAAAATATTTTTTAACATTGGATATCTGTGGAGGCCGCAGCAAAAAAAGTATATCACATTTATCAAAGGCGGGTTTAAAGGAATCAACATCAGTAAAATCGAAAAGGGATAGTTTGACGTTGTAACTGACTAATCTCTCTTTGTCCTTTTCTATATTCCTGGTGCCAGCGTATATTTCAAATGGATGATTTAATTTTTGTAATGCTTTGATTACTTCAAGGCCAACATTTCCAGTGGCGCCTGTTATTAGTATTTTTGTCATAATAGTAGAATAAATCGTGCCTGAAAGGGCAAACGCTCACTTTATAAACACGTTTTGAAAGATATTGAATAATTTCTAAACAGATAAATAGCGGTCAATAAATAGACTTATAACAGTATCTATGTAGAATGAAAATTCAATAACAATAAATTAATATCACTTATCAGTGCTTCCTTTTATCTGGTGGAGCATATTCCTTGCATTATCACCGGTTGCACCATTTGGATCGAGCTCCAGGGCTTTGTAATAACATTCCATCGCTTTATCTTTTTGCTTCGATAGCCAATATGTTTCTGCCAAACTATCCCAGGCATTCGCAGATATAATTTTGTATTCAACTGAAAAACAAAAATTGCCCGTTCCGTTTTCTTTGCATTCTGCAGGTCATAGCCGGATTTATTAAAATGGTCCTCAAAATTGATATACCTGTATCTTGATGAAGCCAAAGCAAATTGCCCCAACCCTTACAATGAAGGTACCGGTTAACTTAGCTCTACGCCGATTCCCTCACAATAAACTGTATTTTTAACACCACTGTTTTGTGATTGGCTTTTGTAGCACTGGCATTTCCTTCGGCACTGATCTCTTTTAAAACCAGCCTCGCCGCTTCCCGGCCAATATCAAAGGTTGGCTGTATCACTGTGGTAAGGCCAGGGTCAACGAGTTCGGAAGACAGGTCATTTCTAAAGCCTATAATGGAAATATCCTCCGGGATGCGGAGTTTGTTTTGTTTAATCACCCGCATGGCCGCAATGGCTGTGGCATCATTCATACAAAACAAGGCATCGGGTGGGGGAGATAAGGTCAGGAAATGTTGTACATATATTTTCACTTTTTCTGTCGACAGATCATAGGATATGATCAGTTCATTATCTACCGGTATTTTATATTTTGCCAGTGCATCCAGGTAGCCTTGTAAACGTAGCTTGCTGTTGTTATTGCATTTGCTGCTTCCAATTTAAAAAACGCTATTGCCAGGCCCACTAACCAGCCCTATGCCTGGGTAGCTGATTAAAATGATCATACACCAACACTTACGCTTAGTTGGGAGGAAGTACAACACATATCCACTATTGAACTGAGTTTTGATACCGACTTCGATCACCCTATGGAATCGGTGGTGATGCTGCACCCGGAAAATGTAATGCCATTTTGTGTACGCAACTATATCATCAAAGAGGAAAATGGTACGGTGCTTTACACCAAAAAAGATAATTACCAAACACGCAATGTCATTCGTTTACAAAAAGAGGTAGTCACCAAAATGTTGAAAATTGAATTCATACAAGCATCTCCGGACATACCAGTAAGTATATTCGAGATAAGATGTTATTCCTAAAAGCATATAGATGGTAGGCGGTGAATGAAATCTTTCGACTGCCTTCTAAGTTGAGCCCTCACTGAATGCCAACTGCTATCAATTTAAAAGGTAACATTCGCAATACAGAATTTACCTGGTTGCAAAATGACTCAGGTAATCTCAGTATTGATTTTTTCGGCAGATCAGAAAAGCATTCTTTTGAGAATAAATTCGCGGTGCATGTTTGTTGCCACACTTAAATCATAAATCCTCTGGCGCTTTGCAGGTAAACCCCATTGAATGCAGTAAGCTCACAGCCACAGTCTGTCCGTCATTCTTCCTGCAGGGAATTCCGTTAGCAACAATTTGCCAGAATAAACACCTGGCTGCAAATTGGTGTAAGCTAGCAAGACTATTGTAAACAAAATAAAATTGTCTATTACTTATTCCACTAGTGGTACAAATCACATATAGTATCGACGTCATCTTTGTTACTTTAAATATTATTGGCAGTAGAGGAGATAGAGGCGGCTGCTAATGGATGCAGGAATCGTTGAAGATATTTTCTTAATCCAGTATGTTGTACTCTTCTAATATTGACATTACAATTTCCTCTGATAAGGGCTTATCAACATAGCCAGCCACATGTTTATTCTCCCTGGCACGCTGCTCATCGGCAGGATCTACAGAAGAGGAAAGCATATAGATTTTAAAACATTTTTTTATTTTCTCATCAAGCTTTTCAAACTTATTCAGGAAGTCCCAGCCAGATGAGGTTGGCATATTGATGTCAAGAAATAACACAGTAGGGTTCTCATTTTTTGAATACTCGTTATAAATATACTCAAATCCTTTTTCAGGATTATCAAAGGATTGAATCTCAGATTTACCTGCCGCCTCTTCAATAAATATACTGGATAGAAAATTATTAACCATATCATCATCAATGAGGATAAAGCGAATTGATTTTTTCATGATATTACCGTTAATTTCAAAATTTTATAGTAGTTAGAATTTTACCTTTTTTAGTTGCTCATTTAACGCTTTGTTCTACCGCGACAGGGTAAATATTTGTTTGATAACTTCAACTGTGAGGGGCTTGGAGTAAAATCCTGAACAAATGCATTCAATACCGCTTTGTCTTTATCGCATTGATCTATGCATGACGAAACAATATAGACGGTAAATTGACCTCAAGAAGAAAAAACCTGGATATGTTTGTACCCGCCTTGCCATATTCTTTTTTATTGGCTTCAAGAGCTTTTGCAGGCTTAGTGTATAATTTAATTTCCGCTTTATTAAATAGTTTACCAATTTCATATTTGCAAATGCAATTGGTAACGTTATCGTCATCAACAACCATAGAACGATTTGATGTTTGCATTTTTACTTAGACGTTGTTTTTAGCATTTGAATTCAATTTTAAATTCTGTTCCCTTATTTACTTCACTAGATAGGGAGATGTTGCCCCCAATAGCTTCCACCTGCGTTTTCACCATGTACAATCCCACTCCTTTGCCTTCTGCCTGTTGCGTGTGAAAACGTTTGTATAAACCAAATACCTGGTCACCTCGTTTCCTAAGATTGATACCGAGGCCGTTATCCTTAAAAAATAAAATAATGCTATCATTTAACTGTTGGCTTTTAATTTCTATTACGGGTGCAATTCCGGGCTGTTGATATTTTAAACTATTTGAAATAAGGTTATAGAATATACTATACAAATAACTTTTTATCGTGAGCAATTCATTCACTTCAGAAAAATCGCCAACGATTGTGGCCTTCTTGTCAATAATTATACTGTTAATACTTAATTTGATATCATGAGTAAGATCAGAGAACACTACAAGTTGTTTGTTCTCGTTCACTTGCTGGCGAACCGTTAAAATACTGTTCAGGTCTCTAATCACGTAGTCCAGTTTATTCACCGAGGTGGAAAGCCCGATATTAATTTTATTTTTTAAATTATCTGCTAAATCATCTTTTTGAAGCATGGAGGAAAGACCAATAATGTTTGCTACAGGTGCACGAAGGTTGTGCGAAATAATGTAAGAGAATTGCTCAAGGTCTTTGTTGCGCTGTACCAGGTCAGCGGTTATTTTTATCCTTTCATTTTCGGCTAATTTACGTTCTGTGATATCTTTAAAATATCCTGTTAACCCATTATTTGAAGGATAGGCGCTTACTTCTAACCATTTACCTAGTTTTTCAGAAAAAGTTTCATAATGTTGCTCCTTATTTTCTTTAATTGCAACCTGGTAATTTTTAAAGGTAATTGTATCCAGTAAACCATTAAATACCTCCCATATATTCTTTCCAATTACTTCATCCCGACTTTTGGTCGTAACTATTTCAGCTTTATTATTCCAGTAAGTAACAATGGAATTTTTATCTACTGCAAAAAAAGCATCGCCAATACTTTCAAGAATAGCGTTTTTTTCTTCATACACTTTTAGAACTTCTATTTCAGCCTTTTTTCTGCTGTCAATGTCCTGGAAACTTCCATGTATCCTTAAACATTTTCCGTTTAAAAATTCTCCTTCACCGATTGTACGCACCCATTTATGATTCCCTTTAAAAGTGGTTATCTGCAATTCTTCATCCCATGGAGTACCATTTTCTATACATTCCTGTATTTTTTGGCTAATGATTTCTTTATGAATACCATCTTTAAAATAACTTAATCCCACATCTGAGTGCGGAAGGTAAACTTTAGCTACTTCATATATTTCCTTTGTAATGTCTGACCAAAAAACGTTTCCTTTTAATACATCAATTTCCCAGCTACCAACTGCTGCAAGCCTGTTAGTTTTCTCTAAAAGTGCTTCCAATTTTTTCATTTCAGTAATATCAGAGGAAATTCCAATTATACCGGATAATTTATTATGCTCATCATAAATTGGAGAATTGGTAACCATGGCAGGAAAAGTAGTTCCATCCTCTTTCCGCACTTTAAATTCTCCCGACCATGTTTGCCCGTTTTTTAGCTCTTCCATTATCTGGATTGCTTGTTCATTGGTGGCCTCAGAAGGGGTTAGATCAACTATATATTGTCCTAAAGCCTCGTCTTTTGTCCACCCATAAATATTTTCTGCTGCCCGGTTCCAATAATTTACAACGCCATTCATATCTGTTCCAATTACCGCCTGCCCGATAGTGTTTAATAAATTGGCTTTAAACCTGTTTTCTTCTTCTGCTTTTTTGCGTTCTGTAATATCTTCAACGCTCGACCAAATAAATTTTTCTCCATCTTTTTCAAAAATATTTCCGGATAATTTTACTGGCACAAGATGTCCGTTCTTATGAATATATTCTTTTTCATAATTGATAAATTTACCTGTGACCATAAGCTCTTCCAAAATTTTACTTTCCTGGTCAAGATATTTTTCAGGGGTTATTTCCAAATAGGTCAGCTTCAGGGTTTCTTCAATGGAGCGGCCAATAATTTTCGCATAGGCTTCGTTTACATCTGCAAGGGTTCCGTCCATGCGTGCAAGTGCCAGACCAAGTACGGTTTGTTCAAACAGATTTCGATTGTACTTTTCAGTCTGAAATAATTTTTCTTCTACTTTTTTTCGTTCAGTTATATCCTGGCAGGTTCCTGCTGCACGAACAGGGCGTCCCTTCTCATCCCTAAAAATTTTCCAATTTTCTATTACATGCTTTACCTCACCATTTGTTGCAATGATCCTGTGCTCAACAGAATTGACCGCCTGGCTGTTTAACGAATTTTCGAAAGCTGCGTTTACTTTATTACAATCATCAGGATGTGTAAAAGCAAGAAAGGTTTCATGTGTAACTTGAAATTTTTGGGGATCTGTTTCAAAAATATGGTGTGTTTCCTCAGACCAGATTACACCTAAGGTTTGCAGATCTGTTTCCCAGCTACCAATATTAGCTACAACTTGCGCTTCTTTTAATCTTGACTCACTCTTTTGTAATTTTTGTTCGGCTATTTTTCGCTGGGTAATATTTTGGTGTGATATCACAACTTTAGAGTTGTCTTCCCCAAAATTCATTACCGAAAGATTGAACCATCGCTGCTCGCTTAAAGAATGACACGGATATTCAAGTTCGAAGTTCTTTATTTCTTTATTAAATACTGATTGGATTCCCTGTAATGTTTGCCCTGCTATAATGTCTCCTGAAGCCATTGATCTTTGGCAAACTCCGATATAGTTGCTTCCTGTAGAACCTCCTTCCAATGACGAGTCAGCACCATTGGTTTTTCCAAAATCGTCCCAGGCTTTGTTAACTGCTATAATATTTCCTTTATTATCTATAACAGCAATATGCGAACTTAATGAAGCAAGAATACTTTTATTAAATAATTCACTTTCCGTTAATTTTTTTTCCGCTTTTTTCCGCTCCGTAATATCTGTTGAGGTAATAGAAATGCCTTCAATCGTTTCCGCATTATAAACCGGGTTAATCGTAAAACTAAACCACTTTGTTTCTCCGCTTTTCCTGGTATAAGGATAGTCGTACTGCAATATTTTTCCTGACAGCACATTGGAAATATTATCCTTATACATTTTTTTTCTTGAATCAGGAAGAAAGTCATAAATGCTTCTGCCAACAATTATTTCCTGCTCTGTATTTAACCGGATACTATCTCTTGCTTTAGTATTAAAAGATTTGATAATTCCATTAATATTAGTAAGAATAAAACCGTCAGAAGTATTTTCAAAAATGGCCTGCAGGTTTGCTTCTGATTTTTTCAGGGATTCTTCTGCTTCCGTTCTTTCGGTTATGTCCTGCGTTACCCCGTACAGGCCAATGGGTAACCCTTCTTTATTAAACTTAACCCTGGTCTGTGAGTATAAATGCCTCACTGTGCCATCTCTTCTAATGATCCGATGAAAAAAAGCAGCATTATTTACAGTAGCTTTTGTTTTATTGGTTTTTTGCAATACATAGTCCAGGTCGTCAGGATGAATGTATGAGGTCCATGTTGTGTAAGTTTGTTTATTGTTTTCAAGTGAAAGACCGTAAATGCTAAGTTGTTCATCAGACCATATTGCAACACCTGTTGAATAATCCAGTTCCCAACTGCCTAAATTAGCAACGGCCTGGGTCTGTTTCAAACGGGCTTCGCTTTTTATCAGCTCATCTACAATAACCTCTTTTTCGTGTTGCAGCCGATGTTTTTCCAAAGCGTTTTGAATGGCTGTTGGCAACCGGTTAAGCCTGTCTTTTATAATATAATCATCTGCTCCTCTTATAATCATATCTGCTGCAAACTCATCAGACATGGTTGCAGTAACGACTATGAAAGGGATTTTAGGTATGGTTTTATAAAGAATTATTAATGCTTCATGTGAATTGAATGAGGGAAGAGTATGGTCAGAAAGTATAATATCAGGTGTGAAATCTTTTAATTCTTTAATAAATTTAGCCTTTGTATCCACAACCAGCATTTTATAATCCAGTTTGCTTTTTTTTAATTGGTTGTTTATTAATACAGCATCGCTACTAACATCTTCGAGATGTAAAATTTTTAATTTTTTACCTGTTTTTTCTATACTGCTGTTAATGTTTTCAATCACTGGCAAGGTTGAAACCCTAGAAACACTCACGGTAGTTTTAATCATAATTATTATTGTTGTGGCGGAGTATTTACTAAAAGCCAATAGAAGCCAAGGTCGCAAACAATCTTAGAAAAATTATCAAAGTCAACGGGCTTAACAACGTAGCTGTTAACCCCCAACTTATGACTCTCTACGATATCCTGTTCTTCTTTTGACGAGGTCATCATTACTACAGGGATATACATTGTTCGCTCATCACGCTTAATTATTTTCAGCACTTCAAGCCCGCTTACCTTTGGCATTTTTAAATCAAGGAATATTACTTTTGGCTTCACATTAATATTTCTACCTTCAAATTCACCTTTTCCAAAAATAAAGTCCAGGGCCTGGGCACCGTCAATCAAATGAACCAGGTTGTTGGCGAGGTTATGTTTTTTCAACGCTCTGATGGTTAGCATTGCGTCTGATTTATTGTCTTCTACCAGGAGGATTTGAATGTCTGTGTTTGGCATAAAATGAATGTTTACTATTATTGATTATTTGCTGTAACAGGCAATGAAATATAAAAGCAAGCGCCTTCGTCAACTTTAGCTTCTGCCCAAACCTTACCGCCATGTTTTGAAATGATTTTGTGAATAATTGCAAGCCCTACACCGGTACCTTCAAATTCATTGCTGCTGTGCAGGCGTTGAAATACACCAAATAATTTATCCGCATATTGCATGTCAAATCCGGCTCCATTATCTTTTACATAATATATGCAGTCATCTTTTTCATGATAAGAGCCGATCTCAATAACTGTTTGTTTCTTTTTACCTGTGTATTTAAATGCATTTGAAATAAGGTTGATAAATACTTGCTTTAGCATATTTCTATCGCCTGTTATGTTTTCCAGTTTCTTTAGGGTAAGATTAATTGTCCGGGTTGGTTCAATTTGCTTTTGTTCAGCCACTACTGAATTTACTAATTCCTTAATATTAACGTCAACCATTGAGACGTGTTGCTTACTAATGCGGGAAAAGCTCAAGAGGTTATCAATCAGTTCCCCCATCTTATTGGAATTTGATATGATCTCTTCAAGTATTTCTTTCGCTTCATCATCTAATTGTACAAGGTAATCTTCTAACAATATCCGGGTAAATCCATTAATAGCCCGCAGTGGAGCCCGAAGGTCATGCGACACGGAATAAGAAAATGATTCTAATTCCTTATTAACCGCCTCCAGCTCTGCTGCCTGGTTTTCTTTTTCTTTTTTTTGAAAGATAAGTTCTTTGTTGGCCCGGATAAGCTCAGCTTCTGCTTTTTTGAGGGAACTGATATCACGTACAATTTTGGAAGCCCCTATAATACAACCGGCCTCGTCTTTCAAGGGAGATACTGTAAGGGAAACATAAAATTGTTCGCCACCTTTTTTAACACGCACTGTTTCAAAATGATCAATAATTTCATTATTGCGTATTTTTTCCACTATCTTTTTTTCCTGGTTAAGATATTCTGGTGGAATTATTAGAGAGATATTTTCGCCGATAGCTTGTTTCGAAGAATAACCGAACATTTTTTCACTACCCTTATTCCAGCTAGTTATAGTCCCGTCGAAATTTTTGCTTATAATAGCGTCGTACGAAGAATCTACAATTGCAGCAAGATGCCTGTTATATTCTTCGTCGTTTTTATATCCAGGTATGTGCTTTAAAGCCAAAACTGCTTCTGTTTTCTTTTTTTTTGTCGTGTTTATAATGAAAAGTTCTTTAATAACAGGCATTAACTCCTTTGATTTATATAGTTTTCCCATAGCGTATTTGAAAGAGTATTTTAGAAATTGTACGGTACATTTCTATAAGAAGTGTTATCGGTTAAATAAATCAATGTTCAGAAAATGCGGCGGTAAAAATTGGAACTAATTTATCAGAAAAGCTGGAATGATTACTCTGGCCTTTAAGATTTTACTATATGATACAAATATCCAACGTCGAATGTGGATATATATTGCAAGAACATCAGGTAAAGATTAAACATGGATTTTTTAACAACCTGTAAGTTTTTTTTAAAAGTTTTTCATAAGAACCAACTACCCTAAAGTTCCTGCAATATAACCCCAAATCACCGGCCGGCACCTGATCATTGTGGGTGGTAAAATAGGTTTGATGGTGTTTTGTTCGGTAAGATGTAACCTAATAATAATTGAAACAGTTTATTTTTTACAACCAATACTTGCCACGGTTTCTGTAACTTTCTTACCTGGAGGTTTCCAATCATAATTATACAATCTGTAAATTATGTAACCTTTTTACATAATTGTGTAACATCTTCTTTTTTTTGCAAAGTTTCAAATTTGTGGCATTATTGTTCTTACCATAAAAGGGAATGGAAAGTGTTGCTAATCAAATATCAGATTTAAATATTCTCTCATTGATAAGAGAAAACAACCTGAGAGGCTGGGAGCAGCTTTATGATAAATATGCACCTGTAATGTACGGCGTAATCTGCATCTACACAACTGATAAGAGTCTTGCTGATAAGATTTTCATCGACTTATTTATCCGTTTAAAAGACGAGGAGGTTTTGCAAAAAATACACTTCACGTTAAGCGTTTTTATCCTTCGTTACATTCATACTAACACGAGGAAGGAATTAAAAAAATGGGGAATAAATTATACAAAACCCCTAATTGAGGCAAATTCTATCATGCATAGCTTGTGTTCTCAATCGATCACCATAAAACGAGTTGCCGCAAATTTCAAAATGTCAGAAAACGAAGTAAGAAAAAGTCTCCGAAAAGAGTTTTTGGTACTCCGCTCTCAAAATCAAATAGCTCAACCAACTTAAAAAAAATGAAAACTTCAAATGAAACTTATTGGCTTATCATTAATCATAACCTGTTATTTAAAAATTCAAAATCCAAGTTTTAAAAAAATGAATGAAAGAATGGGGGAGTTCGCTTATGAAGGCAAGGTTACCACTCATTAAAAGTAACGTCTCACAATGAGCCGTGCCGGGGTGGGGATGTTGAGTTACCTGTAAGTTGATGGCAGTAAAGAGGGTTGCATGAGAGACGTTGCTTGGAATAGGAAATAAAAAAAGGTACAATAATTTATAACAAACTAAAATTAAACAAAATGGAAAATTCAGAACACAAAGAAGGCGCTGTAACGAAATCTATTGAGAACCAAACAGCAAAGTTACCATCAGATACTTACCTGATAGGTGCAGGAATTGCAGTGGCGATTTCATTAACGCTAAAAATGATGGGCAAAAAACCGGAAGCGCTGTTTGTTGGGCAATGGGTTGCTCCTATCCTGATATTAGGAGTATATAACAAGTTGGTGAAACAATCAGGCAATGATTAGTAGCTTAAAAAGCAATGTCTCCCAACGAGCCGTGCCGGGGTGGGGACGTTGCGCCACCAGTAAAGTCTGATGGCAGTAAAGGCAACCTACTTGTTGCGTACAGGTAAAGAAGCCCAATAAAATGACTGTCGTTATTGTA
>Ga0335397_10001359_pt1 | contig 33249 bp, 37 predicted proteins | sample MAT04_FD_205740 | JGI IMG/M metagenome (GOLD analysis project Ga0335397, IMG submission 205740) | Freshwater microbial communities from Lake Fryxell liftoff mats and glacier meltwater in Antarctica - MAT-04 (spades assembly) (version 2) ... | reverse complement strand
TTTGTAGCGATCGCTCAAACAACTGTAAAGCTTTTTCATGCTGATTATTTAAAATCAAAGCATTGGCATAACTAGATAATGTTATCCGATTATTAGGTTCAATTTGAAGCGATCGCTCAAACAACTGTAAAGCTTTTTCATGCTGATTATTTGAACTCAAAGCTTTGGCATAACTATTTAGCGTTATCATATCATCAGGTTCAATTTGAAGCGATCGCTCAAACAACTGTAAAGCCTTCTCATGCTGATTATTTGAAATCAAAGCTTTGGCATAACTAGATAATGTTATCAGATTATTAGGTTCAATTTGTAGCGCTCGCTCAAACAACGGCCAAGCTTTCTCATGCTGATTATTTGAAATCAAAGCATTGGCATAACTATTTAGCGTTATCAGATTATTAGGTTCAATTTGTAGCGCTCGCTCAAACAACTGTAAAGCTTTCTCATGCTGATTATTTGAACTCAAAGCTTTGACATAACTATTTAGCGTTATCAGACGATTAGGTTCAATTTGAAGCGCTCGCTCAAACAACGGCCAAGCTTTTTCATGCTGATTATTTGAAATCAAAGCATTGGCATAACTATTTAGCGTTATCAGATTATCAGGTTCAATTTTTACTAGAATATTCAAAATTTCCAACCATTTATCTAGCCTACTTCCACACTTTAATACCTTAGCATAGGAAGCTAGAATTTTTACATTTTTAGAGTCGATAATCCTAGCTTTTTCAAAAATTTCAAATGCTTCTGGATATTGGTTATTTTTTCCCAATACTTTACCATACTTTCTCAAAAATTCTGTATTATTGGGAGCTATTTGCAAAACTTCCTGGAATATGCCGATCGCTCCCTTATAATCACCTGTCTGTATGAGTTCTTCAGCTTGGTTTGTCAAGGTTTCGAGGCGATCGCTATTCATCATACTATGTCCCCGTTAATAGTGAAGATACTTGAATAATAGTAACACTCATACGAAACATCAGCTAAAACACTAAACTCGTCTAGTTTAGAAATAAAATTTTGATGATGATTCCGTAAAATCGTGCAACTTCTGGAATAAAGCTTTCCTAGACGATATGAGGATTATTTTAGCCGATCTAAGGGCACAATGACACTTGAGAGAGAAGGAATTTCCAGCGATCGCTCTTTTTGGCATCGAAAGGTCGATCGCCATTTACTTCTTTTTCACGGGTGGCGGGCGATCCTCTTCGAGGGCTTCGCTAACGCTCTTTTAGCATCGAAAGTGCGATCGCCCTTTACAACTTTTTCACTGGCGACGGGCGATCGATCTTTTAGCATCGAAAGCTCGATCGCCTTTTACTACTTTTTCGCGGGCGACGGGCGATCGCTCTTTTTGGCATCGTGCCGGTCGATCGCCCTTTACTACTTTTTCACGCGCGAAGGGCGATCGCTCTTTTTGGTATGAAAAGGGCGATCGACTTTGATCGAGTAAAATGGTCGATCGCCTTGTAAGATAAATAAACTGCGATCGCTCCCAATCTCCATGACCGATGACCTTCCACAAGAAGCCCGCCAAATTCTCAATGTCCTAACGTCGATCCCGTTTGAGCAATGCCAACCAATTAATCGAAACTTCGCCAGCATTCCACAACGTCCTGGGCTCTATGCAGTGAGACATCGCACCGAAGGACTGCTTTATATCGGGAAAACAAAGAGTTTACGAGGCCGCTTCAGTGGCGGCCATAAAGCCTTTCTGTGGGCATGGCTCGATCGATATTCCGATCAAGATGTCCGAATCGCTCTGTATGTTCTCTCACCTTGGAAAAACCCTACGCTACTATTAGAACTAGAAGCAATTATCCTGCGATCGACAGAGCCACCTTACAACGCGCTAATTCCGTCCGAGAGGTAGATCCATGCAAACCACTAACTTAGAACAATTATCTGTTACTGACGCTCAATCCATCCTCGCTTGCCTACCCGATCGCATCCGCATTGCCCTCGTTGCTCGCGCGGCTGCCATTGAGTATCCCATAGAAGCTGTCGTTGAAATGGCGATCGCCAGTTTTCTCGACTCTGAAGCCTTGGGTTTTGCAGACTGTAAGCCTGGGCGCGGTCAGTAATTGCCGCCGATCAAGACATATTTTAACTTTTAGTTTGTAACTGCATTTTGTTACTGAAAAACCTGAGCCGTCTTTTTGACATCGTGCCGGTCGATCGCCCTTTACGACTTTTTCTCAGGGAAGGGCGATCGCTTTTTTGGTATCGTGCCGGTCGAGATCCCTTAACTACTTTTTCACGCGCGACGGGCGATCGCTCTTTTAGCATCTGGCAATAGTCGAGATCCCTTCACCACTTTTTCACGCGCGAAGGGATCTCGCTCTTTTTGGTATGAAAAGGTCGAGATCCCTTTACAACTTTTTCACGCGCGAAGGGATCTCGCTCTTTTTGGTATGAAAAGGGCGATTTTAAAATCAGTTAGAAAGGCGAGATCGTTCAGCAAATTCAATTAAACTCCAGTAAAATAAGACAGAGCCATCTGAGCCTTTAAATCTAACTAACCATGCAAACTTTAACATTTGATAGCATTTTAGACGCGATCGAAACCTTGTCGGTAGACGAACAAACCACTCTGCTTGTCATCATGCACCGAAGACTTAGCGATCGCCGTCGCGCCGAAATAGCCGCTAACATTGCACAAGGAAAACAAGATTATCAATCTGGAAACGTCTTTCGAGGTACAGTTGATGAAGCACTCGCGGAGCTAAACAGTTGAAAATTATCACATGAGCTCCATCGTTTAAACGTGCCTACAAAGCCCTCATCCGCAAACACCCAGAACTACAGCCGAAAGTTGAAGGTGTCTTGAGACTTTTGGCAGAAAACTCTTTTGAGCCATTACTGCAAACACACAAACTCAAAGGTCAATTAGCTGGCTCTTGGGCTTGTACTGTGGAATATGACTGTCGGATTGTATTTGATTTTGTTGAGAATCCAAAGTCGGGAGATGAAGAAATTCTCTGGCTCGACATTGGTAGTCATGATGAGGTGTATTGAAAATGCTGGCTGATGCGAGATCCCTCTTTACCATCGAAAGGTCGATCGCCCTTTACGACTTTTTCACGCGCGAAGGAATCTCGCTCTTTTTGGTATGAAAAGGGCGATCGCACAACACAACGCAGTCAAACAGCATTTTGAACAGACGGAATGCTTGACAATAGAGAATTACCGCTGAATAATTTCAACGATTCTAGCGATCGCCTCGTTCAACTTCTCAGGCTTAAGCTTACCAGCTTTATAAAGTATAATTTCTCGGTCAGCCGTAAACAAGCGATTAGGTCTAATGTTGCTCGTAAGGTTTGAGTCCGCCCTCACTAAAATCACTACTTTCAAGAGTAATAGCATAGCGATCGGCTATTCTCTGGCTAGTAATCTGACAAAGAATTAGATCGTCTCCTGTCAAAGTTGCTATAACTAAAGCCGGTTTACTTAAGACAGATCTCCCTGGCACACCCCTTAAAAAGGGGAGTAGGGGGTGGGACAAGAAAGCTCTTAAAGTCCCCCTTGCTTTCGGGGGATGCTGCAAGGGATCTCCAAGTATAAAGAGACTTAAGTAAACCGTATTGTGCTATAACTTAAGCCTGTCGGCGCTTGGCTTGTGTTAAATCTGAAAATGGGAATGGAACAACTACCACATCACCTTTTACAAATTCTGCCATGCTTCATCCTCCTCTGACTTTAACCAGTCTTTTTGCAAAGCAGATTCACTGAGCAGGCTTGACTCTAACTTATTTTTATCATATTTTTCTTTTAGAAATTGCAGAAAATCCCAAACTTCTTCTAATATAAATTCTGGCATATTATCCACTTCTTTAAGCAGCAATTCTTTAGCATTCATGTCATTTACCTATAAAGACATAGTAACTGTTAATCTATGATAACATTCTTGAGATTAGAAGCGATCGGTCTTTTTGTCAGGGATGAAGACGGCGATCGGCTGCGATTGAGTAAAATGGGCAGTATCAGGCATTGTTTCTCAGTGAGCAACATGATGTATAGATTCAATGTATCGCTCAATTTCCTCATCCGTCAAACTGATTCCATTCTGCCAAAGTTCATATTCACGCTCGATCTATGTCCTCATTCCAAACCAGTCCATAACCACCAGGTTCAACTCTCAAATTCCTGAAAAACCCAGGATTGCGTAACGGAGCAAACATTGGATTGTCTAATAATTTATAAATGTCGTATTTCCTGATTTCAAAATTTGTAAACTTAACCATTAAGGTGTTATTGTCAATAGCTTTAGCTGAAACAATGCGATCAGGTTTCATAAAAAAATCACAGTTATTTTAACGGTGGAAGTTTACTAAATTCTAGGTTATTCCACATATCCAGCAGTTCTTTCTGGTACAACGCAGCCCATTCTCATACCAGCTTTTGGGCCCGATTCGGTAAATCTCCTTCAATAATATCTAAAGACTCAATGCCGATTAAAGCATTGTACTCACCGTAAACAGCGTGAAAATGAGGAGGTGGGTGATCCCCAAAGAAAATTTTGATGATGATTCCGTAAAATCGTGCAACTTCTGGCATAAAGCTTCTCTAAACGACGATACGAGGATTATTGTAGCCGAGCTCGCGGGCACAATCACATTTTAGATCGGATTTCCAGCGATCGCACTTTTGGCATCGAAAGGTCGATCGCACTACTAATTAATTACAGTTAAACTTGTTACCTTTGCAAACTCTCGATCGGCCGTCACCAAATTTGCTGAATTTTGGATGGCCATTGCCGCAATAACCGCGTCTGGTAGTTTCAAGCGATGTTGCTGGCGAATTTCAATGATTTTCAGAGAGCAAAACAGCATCAATAGCCACTAAACCAAGAACCTCCACTCGTTGCAGAAACTGCTTAAAAATCTGACGATCGTCTTGAGTTAGCCCCGGAAACACCAAAAACTCAATTTGGCTAATAACTGAAACTCCTAGCCAATCAGCATCTTTAAGTAATTCTATGAATTGAATATTTCCTTGAAGCAGAGCCACAATAGCATTTGTATCCAACACCTAGCGATTACCACTCATCGCGTAGATTCCTCTGCATTATTACCGCATCTCCCCGCCAAGTTAATCGTCCCACCAAATCTGAGAAATCATAACTGTGTTTCGGCATTGCTTCTGACAAAATTGGATTCAAAACCACTGAAACTTCCTGTTCTTTTAGCAATTGCAACGCAGCTCATATCACTTCTGAAGCTGATGAGTAGTTACCGTTTTTGACTGTTGATTCAACGAATTTCTCTAATTCAGGAGTTAAGGATATATTCATGATGTTGAGTCACCTATTTCAGTCAACTACTATTTTCATAATAACACAAAATATCGCATTTCGTTCTTCAACATCTTTGGGTATGGAAAGATGACGCGATCGCACTTTTAGCATCCAAAGGTCGATCGCAATTTATGAAATCTAGAGGAATCTCGCTCTTATTGACATCCAAAGGTCGATCGCAATTTCTAATAACTATTCTTCCTATCCTAAAATCCCTGGAAGATCGCGCGCAGCATGGAGTAGCCTCACAATCTCAATATATTCATCCCTTTCTACATAAAAAATTAGATGCTTGTCAAATCCCCTGACAGCCCACTTCCGCAAACCAACCAGACGCGGATTTTCAGTATTATAAAGGCTACCAATACCAGGCATTTGTGCTAATTGCGAGAAAGTTTGCCTTGCCGCATCAAAGAATCTCAACGCCGCATCAAAATTATTGGCAGCGATATAGGCAAACTGTTCATCCAGGTCAAAACTAGCCCTTGGTCTAATTACAATTCGTCTGGTCATGTCTTCTGTTTGCGGACTTTTTCAACAAGTTCAGTGCGTTTTTGTTCCCACCACTCATCCGTAATTTCAATAGATTCACCGCTATCTAAACCTTCCAATAGTAATGTCTCAAGTTGGATTTTTGCGACTCGTTCTAATTCTTGGCGAATCAAGTGTCGGATGTATTCGCTGGTGGTACTGTAGCCACCTTTGGCAACTTGTTCGCTGATCAAGTCCCGCATCGATTCGGGTAGCGATATGTTGAGTGTTGTCATAGTTTGTAAACTTTTACATCTCTAACTATTCAAGTATGGCAAATATTGTCAATTTTTGTCAACTGCTGTTTAAGCTGAGCTAGGTAAGGTCGATCGCCCTTGACGACTTTTTCACGCGCGAAGGGCGATTCCCTAAGAGCGATCGCTCCCAACACTACATGATTTCGTAAAGTTTTATGATAATTAAGCCACGTTTCGCATAAAACTAGCCGATCGCACCTGATAGATAAGTGACGGTTGGCATCAAAAGTGCGATCGTCTGCGAGAACAATGCTTGCGGGCGACGGTATTGACTAATAACCAACAACCAATAACCAATAACCAATAACCAATAACCAATAACCAATGACCAACAACCAACAACCAATAACCAATAACCAACAACCAACAACCAATGACTAATGACTACCACTGCGGCTCAGAAGCCATCAACGCAGTCGCAGCCTCGCTCGGTAAAGGCTTAGCAAAAAAATAACCTTGACCGTATTCGCAGCCGATCGCCCGCCATCCTACTTAATTGTGCCGCCGTCTCCACACCCTCAGCAATCACATCCATCCCCAAAGCGTGCGCCAGCGTCACAATCGTCCGCACGATCGCCACATTTTCCCCCTCGCTTTCAAGTTCCATCAGCCCCACAAACGACTTATCAACCTTCAAAGTATCCGTAGGAAACCGACTCAGATAACTTAACGACGAATAACCAGTGCCAAAATCATCAATTCCTAACTTGACATTTAACGCTTTCATGTGCTTTAAAACCGCGATCGCCGACTCCACATCATCCATCACCACACTCTCAGTAATCTCCAACTTCAGACTCTCGGCACTCAAACCCGTTGCCCGCAAAATAGCCTGAATGCGATCGACCAAATCCGGTTGAGCAAACTGCTTCCCCGATAAGTTTACACTCATAATCAAAGGGCGATCGAAATCAAACATTCCCTCCCACAGCCGCAACTGTCGGCAAGCCTCCTCCAACACCCACTCACCCAGTGGCACAATTGCCCCCGTTTCCTCAGCCACCGGAATAAACTTCACCGGCGAAATCAAACCCCGCAGCGGATGTTGCCAGCGCACCAAAGCCTCAAACCCAATAATCTTCCCGCTTGCCAAACACACAAACGGCTGGTAGTGCAGCAAAAACTCCCCACGTTTGACAGCCATCCGCAAATCCGTCTCCAACCGCAACCTCTCCACGGCCAAATCGTGCATCGAAGCATTAAACACCTGATACCTTCCCGTTCCCAAAGCCTTCGCCCGGTACATCGCCGTGTGAGCGTCCCGCAGCAAGTGTTCTGGCTGTTCCCGGCTGGCAGCAGTTGGTTCGCCACCCACCGCAATCCCGATGCTAGCGGTGACAAACACTTCCTGGCCTCTGAGTTCAAAAGGCACAATTAAAGCTTGGTGAATGCGATCGGTCAAATCTATTGCACTGTCAACATCAACATTCCTCGCCAAAATCGCAAAATCGTCGCCCCCCACCCGCGCCACAGTATCCGCACGACCAATACTTGCCCTCAACCGCAGCACTACGGCCCTCAGCAGTTCATCCCCTACCAAATGACCCAAAGAATCATTAATCACCTTAAACCTGTCTAAATCCAAAAATAGCACCGCAAACAGATAGCTGCGACGGCCCTTAGTATTGGCGATCGCCCGCCCCAAACACTCTACAAACAAATCCCGATTCGGCAAACCAGTCAGAGAATCGTGAAAAGCATCGTAAAGCTTCCTGTAAGCGCTGACACCCACACCAGTCACCACCAAACCCACAGCCGGCGACACCAGCGGCACCCACCCACCCTCAGTAAAAATCGCAAAACTAATCCCCAACAGCCCCACCAAAGCCGCACCCCCGACCAATCCCGCCCTCGCCGGGTGCACAATCCGCCAAGCCACAACCCCGCCAAGTACCGCCCAAGCACCGTTCCACAAAATTTCCGCCCATTCTGGCCACATCCAAAAGAGCGATCGCCCCTGCAAAACCGCACTCAATATTTGGCTGAGCATTTGCGCGTGCAGCAACACCCCCGGCATTTTCGGACTTTCCTTTTTAATCGGGCTGTAGGGCGTGAGAAACACGTCTCTGGTACTGGGTGCCGTCGTCCCAATCAGCACGATTTTGTCCTTTACCCAGCTTGGATCAATTTCCCCCTTCAATACCTGCCTGATACTGACTTGTCGCGCCACCTGTTTCCCAGAACGGTATTTTAGTAGAATTTGGTAGCCTCTAGCGTCGAGATTTGCATAGCCGCCACTGTCAGATTTTAAAGGCACAAATTCTGCTTTTCCCCAGTTGATTTGGTGGGGATTGACAGGGCTATTTTTCTGCTGCACTCTGTCTTTGAGATACAGCAAAGCTACTTGCAAAGAAAACGAGGAAGCAGTTTTTTTGTCTGGTTGCGAGACTGAGAGCAAATTGCGGCGCACCACGCCGTCAGTGTCGAGCACGAAGTCGTTAAAACCGACCCGATCGGGCGGCATCCCTGGAGGCGCGGGCACTCCCCCACTTTCTGCATCGCTCAATTTATAGATCGCCACCACATTCGGTGCTTTCAGTTGAGTCAGCAATTCCTGATGTCCCGGTTGTTGGGGCAAATCCCGGTACAAGTCCAAACCGATGACTTTTGGCTGGTACTTTTGCAGTTTTGTCAAGGTTTGGGCGATCGCGCCGTCGGAAACCGGAAATCTCCCCAAAGCTTGAATATCGGCCTCAGAAATTCCCACGATCAGCAGTCGCGGATCGGGGCCGGCATCGGGCTGCAACCGCACTAACGAGTCAAAACTGCCCAATTCCCAGCTTTGCAGCCATCCCAACCGCTGAACTCCCAGATTCAGCAGCGTTACAGTCGCGCCCGCCAACAAAGCAGGCAAAATCCTGACCCGCCGGCCTGGAAAACTCAGGTTGAGGCCAGTGGCGACAGACAGTACAGAACAAAGATTTCGAGAAAATTTGGCAGTCACAGCAAACATATACGGGTGCAAAGAAAGCTAACCACAAGTTTGTTCTTACAGAATTGAGCTTATTATGATATTGAGTATAATTTTTTCAGAACTTGTGCCGAAACCGAGTTTATTTAAGCTAATTAATCGATTTGGCAAAGTATTTCTGGGAGCATCTCATCTTTTGCGAAAAAGCAATTTCTTTACAGTGCGAGCGTCCCCGCTCGCGAGTGTTGGATAGATCGCGAGCGGGGACGCTCGCACTATAAAATCAAAACTGAGATGCTCCCGTATTTCTCGGATGGGAAACTGGGTTTCTGAGTATCTGCCGCAAAGTGCTGTCTGGGATTCCTCCATTTCCCCAAGTTTCCACAAGCGTTAAAATTTAGTCGATCGAACTTTCTGGATATTTTTGAGATTATGGCCAATCAACTTCCGATTCCGGTGATTGTTAACGGTGCTGGCGGCAAGATGGGCCGCGAAGTAATTAAGGCGATCGCCAGTGCTAGCGACATGACCTTATTTGGCGCTGTAGACCGCTCTCCTGAGTCCCTCCACGCCGATGCGGGAGAATTAGCCGGGTGCGGCCCGTTAGAAGTTCCCATCACCGACGACTTGCAAGGAATGCTGGCATTAGCCGCTCAGGAAAAGCAGTTAGGCGTGATGGTAGACTTTACGCACCCAAAGTCAGTTTACGAAAACGTGCGATCGGCTATTGCCTACGGTATACGGCCAGTAGTAGGCACTACCGGATTGAGTACCAAACAAATTCAACAGCTAGCCGAATTTGCCGACAAAGCCAGCATAGGTTGTTTGATTGTACCCAATTTCTCGATCGGCATGGTGCTGCTGCAACAAGCCGCCGTCACAGCATCTCAATATTTTGAACACGTAGAAATTATCGAACTCCACCACAATCAAAAAGCCGACGCTCCCAGCGGCACAGCCATCCAAACCGCCCAAATGCTAGCAGAAATGGGGAAAACGTTCAACATAGCCCAAGTAGAAGAAACAGAAAAATTGCCGGGAGCCAGAGGCTCTTTAGCCGACGAAGGGATTCGGATTCACAGCATCCGTTTACCCGGTTTAATTGCCCACCAAGAAGTAATTTTTGGCGGCGAGGGTCAAGTTTATACTTTACGACACGATACGAGCGATCGGGCTTGTTATATGCCAGGAGTTTTGTTGTCAGTGCGAAAAGTCTTAGAATTGCGATCGCTCGTTTACGGATTAGAAAAAATCCTGTAATTAATTGATAGTAGGGACACGGCACTGCCGTGTCCCTACTGATGGATTACTACTCGCTACTCGTTACCAGTTATTGTAGGGTGCGTCAGGGCAGAATGTTTTGACAACAGACTAACAACTTTCCCCCTGACGCACCCTACGGTTGATTAGCTGGTAGCGAATAAATAACCAATAACCAATAACCAATAACCAATAACCAATAACCAATAACCAATTCCCAATGCCCAACGCCCAATGCCCAATGCCCAATGCCCAATGCCCAATGCCCAATAACCAATTATGCTAATTCCCCTAACCCAAGAAACCTTCAAAGAACTAATTCCCGCCGTCGCCACCGGAGCACAATACAAATATATGTGGGGAAAACCCCCCGACTTTCTGAGGCGAATATTAATCTCAGCAGTCAGCGTAGTTTTACTCTTAATCATCTACAACTTCGCCGGTGCAGACGTCGCGCCCCTAGTATTAATTGCCGGATTAATCGCAGGTTTGTACTGGCTGTGGGGGCCAATCTTGTGGGCCAGCTTGCGGAATGCAGAATGCCGCAAACATAAATATTGTGGTTTTTGGCAAGGGCGAGTTTTGGATATTTATATCACAGATGAAATCACCAGTCAAGAAGAAACAGTCAATCAAAAAGGACAACTCGTAATAGTAGACAACCTAGAACCCCGCATTAACCTAGAAATAGGCGACAAAACCGGATTTACTACCACATTGCGAGCACCTCTACGAAAAGATCACCAGGGAATAATCCCCGGCCAAGCAGCATTAATGTTAATCATGTCAGATATAGAAGACTTAGGCAGAATCGCCAAAGTTTCCGACATTTACATACCCAGCCGCGACGTTTGGGTAAGCGACTATCCTTATTTACGCAGAGATTTGTTTGTAGAAATGAGCCAGCAAATCAAAAAAGGTAGAAAAAAAGGGCGGGATACCAACAATCAAAACAAAGAAGTCAAAAGACGAACCGCCGATTATTAAACAACAATTTCCGCATCCCCAGAAACCCACCCAGAAACCGAGTTTTTCTCCCAAATACTCACCACCAACCCTAAATATCCATAAAAACCCGGTTTCTTCAACCCCAGAAACCCACCCAAAAAGGGAGCATCTCAGTTTTGAATTTATAGTGCGAGCTGTCGCGAGCTCGCACTATAATAAAAAAATGCTTTTTGCAAAACCTTGATTTCCCCCCAGAAAAACCTTGATTTCCCCTCAAAAAAACTGTAAAATACCACAAACACGGGTAGCAAAAAATGAACCAACCACTGCGCCAAGTCTATCTCACCCCAGGGGGAACGCATCTTATTGAACGCTGTTCATCAGTGGTGAGTATATTTTCAGATAAATTCACCATTGTTAGAAGCTACAGACACACTTTGTAATGACTTTTTGGTTCTCCTGAATTTATGGTGTAAAATGTATTTACCAATACATTTACCGTGATGAGCTTCGATATAGAGTATCTATTAGACTTGCCTGGAATTAGGGTTAAAACTTGTACTAAAGTTGAGGGAAAAGTTTTTTGGGGATTGAGTATTAGATCTGAAGGAATTGTTTGTCATAATTGTAAAACATCTACCGACAAGTTGCATCAAAATCGACCAATTTTAGTAAGAGATTTGTCAGTTTTTGGTCGTCCTGTTTATTGAAAAATCCCACAACGGCAGTTTTACTGTCCTAGTTGCCAACGATATCCCACAGAAAAAATAGATTTTTTGGACTTTAAAAGACGGCATACTCAACGATACGAACAAAATATTTATGAGCGCGTACAACAATCCAGCATGGAGCAAATTGGACTAGAAGAAGGACTGAGTTATGACGAAGTAAAAGGAATCTTTGATTGGGTAATTCATCTCAAAAAAAAACCGGAAACCAGTTAAGCGAATTTCTTTAGATGAGATAAGTATTCGCAAAGGTCAACGAAGCTTTGTGACTGTTGTTGGTGACATTTTTCATGGTAATTTGATTGAAATGATTAACTCTCACCGTTCGGAAGAAATAATTGAATTCCTTATGAAACAACCGATTGAAGTTCGTGAACAAGTTGAAGAAGTGAGTGTTGATATGTGGGGAGGATTCCCCAAAGTTATCAAAAAGGTCTTCCCAAATGCCAAAGTTATTATCGATCGTTTTCATGTAATGAAAGTAGTTAATAAAGATTTAAATAAATTACGTAGAGCAGCCGGAATAACAGATATACAAAGTAAATGTTTATTGTTGAGTAATCGAGTAAATCTGAATCCAGAGCAGATTGAGAAATTAGAATTGACCTTAGGGAAATCAGAATGTGTGAGAATTGCGTATGAGATGAAAGAAAAATTTTGAGAAATATATGAGACTCATTTGACGGTAAAAAAAGGTCATAAAAAAATCAAAGAATGGCTAAACTATGCACGAGTATTTTTTAGAGAATCTGCATCAACCATTGAAAATCATTTTGAGGGTATTTGCAACTACTTTATTCATCGCACAACCAGGGTAGTTATGGAAGGGATTAACAATCGAATTAAGTTAATAATGCGGCAAGGATATGGCTTTTCTAATTTTAATAACTTTAAGAGTTGCGTATTAGCTTGCTTCTGTGATTAGATCGAGTTATTACCATAAGTTCAGGAGAGCCAAGATGAACTGATTAATGATGGTTTTTACTTGCAGCCATTTTTGAGACAATAAAGCTTACAACCACTGTTTACAAGTTGTACAATAGTCAGTAATGAGTGATTTGTGAAGATTTAGTTAACTGAAACAGCGAGGCTCTTAGTCAAATAGTCATCATCCCACCAGGCTCGAAGTCGCTTATTCTTTGCTCCAGTTTTTGAGGTTTTTTCTTGACTAAAAAGATTGAGTGAGATGTGTCTAAGAATAGCAAAGTTTTGCGGAGCATTATCTTTTCTGATTCGACAATTATCTTCGCGAAAACCTACATCTAACACCCAATGTAAAGAATTCTCAATTCCCCAGTGACTGCGAACTGATTCACCAAGCTTTTGAGCATTATTTGGTAAGCTACTAATGTAATAGCGAGTTTCAATAGTTGTTTTTCCCTTCACTATTCGCACGGATTCTATCATGCCTATACCAATACGGTTTACTTAAGGCTTGGGAGGCTTTAAGATAATAAAAACAGGAGGATTCATTTTTATTCCAGTACCTCTGTGTTTAACTTTTTTGGATTGAAATTTTGAAACAGGTTTTTTGACTACTCTTGGGTTATTTCTCTGAACTCTTTTCGGTAAAGTTGCATCAAGTATCTCCAAATTCAACCAAGTTCAAAAAAGGGGATTTCTTGTGGTTCTAATCGCTGAATTTTTGGGACGGCACGACGAATAACTCGTAATGTACCCGTGAAGGAAATACTCTGTGAAATCTCTGCACCCAAAGCTGCTTGACAAATTAATGACCGTACCGCCCAGTGTCCTAATAATAGACCATAAATTTCTTGCACTACTTCTCTTGGTCTTTGACAACGAACATGAGTTTTTCGTTCTAACAGATGTACTTTGAATTCATCAATTGTATTTTCGACTTCCCACCGTTGATGATATTCGGCTGCTAGTAAGTTGGCCTGAAATTTTTTAGTATCTAATAAACTTGTAATCAAACGATATCTAATTTCTGCTGTTGGGTCGTTTAAGTTTTAAATTGTGTACTCGATTACTCTGATTTGTATGGGTTCAAATCCTTTTTTTCTGAATTTGCCTTGGGGATAAATAACACTCAAGTAAGAACCATCTTCTACTTGTGTTTCGTTGAGGAATTTAACGTTTGACGGAATTCTTCCTAAATAGTCACAACCCTTGCTGAGCATGGCTGACACCATCGCATATGAATGCAAACCTCTATCCCACATTAACAACATTTCTTTAGTAACTGAGCGCAATAACCTTAATGCTCTGACTCTTTATCCCATCTTATATGGACATATTAAGGCATCAAATATCAAGTGTGTTCCTGTTTCTACTAAAATGACTAATCTAGATGAAAGGGAATGCTGCTCTTGTACCTGGGCGACTACCTCTCCCGGCCAAAAACTCTGGCATTTTCATCACTATCTCGGATGTCTAGGCAGGTTCCATCTATTGCTACAACTCTCAATCCATTCAGAAAAGCTCCCACTGTTTCAGTGGTAGCCATTGGTCGAACCAACTGATGAAACAACTGTCTCATTACAAGAGGCCCTAATCTTTTTCTGGCTTTAGTAATAGCTGCCTTGCAAGGAGTTTTCCAATATTTACCAGTTTTCAACCAGGCTTCATTAAGTCCATCAATCATATTTTTTAGTACGTCGCGCATTGAGTCTTTTGACCATAAGCTCATTGCGATGATTAGACATACTACCATTTGTGATGGTAGCCCACGATGCCGTTTTTCCTTAGCTTTTGTTTTGAGGATAGCCGCTTCTATTTCTGTTGATGGAATTGCTATCTCTATTGCTTTGAATATCTCGCTACTTTTCAGCTTGGGAGATTCTAATAATAATTTTTTGTACGGCATTATACTTGATTTACTTTTTTGTACATCATACCTAGTGTACCACTTGTTCGGTCTTAAGTAAACCGTATTGCTATATAGCCAGTCTAAATCAGTTTGACAATAGGAACCTGGTACGATAAAATAAAATTTTCGGTACCAAGGGTTTTAAAATTATGGAAATTAGCGCTCAATTAGATAGCGTATCAACTGATTTAAATGACTTGACCGAGTTTTTTAACACCACAAAAAATGTGTGAGAGTGGAAAAGATGTGAGTCGGTTATACTGAAAAACAAGGTTTTTATTATCAAGAAATTAGCCAAGGGCTAGGGGTTTCCTTTAGTTTCATTAATCGGGCTATAAAACAATACAACGCTCAAGGAATTTCCGGACTCAAGCTGAAATATAAAGGCTCGGAAAGTTATTTAAATGAAGTTGAAAATGCCTTGGTCAAAACTTGGCTTCTTGAAAGTCCTGAACGCCGAAATATTTCTGAACTTGAAAGACATCTTATGGACCGATATGATTTAGTCTTTCAATCCCGACAAAGTTACTATAGTATCTTGAAAAATAGTCATTTAACTTGGCAAAAAGCCAATAAACAAAATTCTCGAAAAAACCCGGAGGTCATAAAAAAAAGAACCCAAGAGATTGTATAAATCGTAGAAGAGTTCAAGCCGGAGATAGAATCGGGAACTCTTGTAGTGTATGCGTTAGATGAATGTCGTGTCCAGGGTGATGATGTTTGCAGTTATCTATGGGGGGAGTCAAAAACTAGAGAATTTATAGCCATCAATAACGAACGAGATCGCCAAACTTATTATGGAGCTTTAAATTTAATAAATAACCAGTTTATTGCTAGTCCTTATGGAGCGGGCAACGGAGAAAATACAGTGAAGTTTCTGGAGGAAATTAAAGCCCTGCATAATCGGGAGGATTCCCAGCAGAAAATTCTGTTAATTTGGGACGGTGCTAGTTATCATAGAGGATAAGAAATGAAAGAAATTTTAAGTTTACAAAACAACGGAAAAGAGCGAAAAAGTTGGTCAATTATTTGCGAAAATTTTCCTATTTATGCACCCAAAAAAAAATCCAGTTTAGGGAATTTTTGTACAAGTTCAAAACTTTATTAGACGTTTTCATTACCGCTGTAAAAATTTTCCATCAGTTAAACGATTGGTGGAAATTTTGTTCAAACATCAACTTTAAAATTTTCCTAATCTGAAAAAATACAAGGCTTTTGTCAAACTGATTTATGATTGCTATATCTGCCCATTTTTGTGACTTATTTATGCCTTCTTGAATTCCCAAATTTCAGATATGAATCCTTACATATTACCATTAGTAAGAGCGGCGATAGCGTCAGATTAAAATTAATACATCTCACTCAATATTATGGCATAATTATCAACAATAAATACCTCAAAGTCTTGTGGGCTCGTACACACTAGCTAATTTAGGATGATTACACTTACGTCAAGGAGCTTAACTATACAGAGGCTTTGATTGTTTTCGGAGATGTCTATAATTTATAATTTACAAACCATTGACGATCGCTATAGTCATTCCTTAGTCTATCTTGTGGGGCGTGGCGCGGCGCACCGGTCGATCTTGTAAGTAGTTGTGCAGAATGAATTACACTTGCCGGCCCAGCATGACGGGCCGAACCAGCGTCAAGAGTCTTTATGTAATTAATGGGGCGTGGTTACTTACAATAACTATATTACAGAGAGTTTAGCTTGACTCTCCTGTAAGCTCCAGTTAAGCGAGAGATTGTCTGTGATGTTCTAGAGGGGAGAGGATTCTCGCTCGTGGGAATGTATAATTAATATAATCAAGTAAAAAGAGTTATTACAATTAACTTGCTTTTTCACATATTTGTTACCGAAAATACTGTGCCTAAGAAACAAAAATTTCCTTATTTAGTTGGTTCCCGATGGACTTCTCACCAAAAAACTTGGGGGTGGCGGCACTTCCAGGTAGTCAACAGAAAAAACGAAGGTAAATGGGTGTTTGCGGAAATGGTGGCGGCTTGCGATCCCAATGTCCGTTTCTGGTTGAACGCCGTACAGCTCAAAGACCGATCGCTCTGGGAAGCTGGATGGCAGTCTACGCAAGAATTAGAAGAATTAGAAACAGCAGAGTAAAAGACAGCGCTTTGGGGGATCGTCTTATTTCCTAAATGAGAGAGAATAATCAGTATCTTTAGAAGCCTGTCTCTCCACGACCACAAGTGTTGAATGTTAATAACTATTGTCAAAAAAAAGCATTCAATCCCATCCAGTAAAGGGATTAAACGGCTCTTCCATAGGGAGCATCCCGCTTTTCAACTAAGCAGAAATATCTAGTTTGATGTCGTTATTTAAATATGCACATCTGAGTCTTAAAATTTGAGGCACATTTTTTTCGTTCCACTGTGCACCTACAATCTTAATTCTTGATCCAATCTGTTTAATTAAAGACTCTACGGCTCCCGAACCAATGTCAATACCCTGAATAAAGATAATTGTGGTAATCTGGGATTCTTGACTGATGTTTACGCAGATAATTCTGGAAATTTTTACTCCCTTTACCTTTAACTCCTATAAACTCAGCTATAGCTTCTACTGTTGATCCTTGCCACAGTTGGTTCTGCGCTCTCCTCAGTCGTTTGAGCGAACCCCCAACTCTATGTAGATTTTCTATCAAATGATACCAATCTAATACCTCTCTTCTTTGCTCAATAGTCCCAATTTGATTAAACAGATTCCACACCCCATCATGACCATCTCCCCTCGCCGAGTTATCGCTTCACTTTGAGGTTGGCTATTTACCCACGCTACTAAATCTGGATTATTTTGGAAAAAGGCTGCTCCTACAAAGGCGATGTACCTTAACCGCCTGATAATTCCTCCATACACTTTCCTCTCAAACATGGAGTTCTCAGTCTGACGTTTCCTCCCTCTATACTCAATGCTTTTACTTGCTCGGTAGCGAATGGCGAGGAGAATTTGTAACGCTCTAATAGTCGATGTTGTGTACTGTGGGCTACATAAATTCCTGTGAACATTTTGAGGTCTCTCTCGGCATTTGCTCATGACTCATTTCCCACTAATAATAAACAACATTTTTCTCTCATTAGGACTCAGACGACTTCCCTTATTCACTCCCAGCTTTTGGGATTGATTACTCGATCAAATAATTTCTCCTACACAACTTTGGTATCCGCTCAATAATTTGCGGTAAGTGGTAATTTGTCTGCATTGTATAATTTATATTGAATTCTACAAATATCTTAATTCAGGCACAAAAATTTCGCATTTTCGGGCTGCTAAATCTTGATTTAAATAATGTATTATTAATCATGAAATCAAAGATTGCACAGTCTTTTTTAGACACTAAAGCCCTAATTAACCGTGAGTTTATACAACTTGCTAAATCAAGTACCAGATAATTTAGACTAATTATACTATTTTACATCTCTTCAATCAGACCACGACACACCCAAAGAGTAAACAGAAGATTGTTCACGAATAATCATCCCTAGAGATGAAATATTTCCCAGATGAGAAATACGGTCGCGCATATATTCAAAAAAGCTAATTCCTAATTTACTCCTTTGTCGCAACCAGAGACATGAAAATGTCCCACGCCTGAGTACCTTGACTTGTTTGAGTTGCATAGCTAATATTTCGTCGCTGTACCATAGTTCTCGCAGCTAATTCTGCCGAGTTATTATGTAATGGTAATTCCGGATGCTCCAAAACTAAAAGCACCTCAGATATTTTACTCAAAGTTAATTTTTTTCGTTCATCTAATTGTTCATAACCAGTTTGAGTACCGAAAATATCTAAAAACTTGGACTTGAGTTTCAGTTTCTCCTCCGGAGATGGAGAGTTTCTGTAAGCTAGTAATTCTCGGTAGTAATCCCAAAAATTATCAAGAAACTTGTCTAAAGTTTTTTGATGACAACTAACAAATGGACTTAACTTTTTATAATGTCTTGCGACCTGCACCCAACATAAAGACAAATCATCTGTGAGTAATTTAAACTGGGGTGCATCATCAGTGACCAGAGTTTTTATTACCGGAATCTTGGATTGCTGATGATAAAAAGCAATCGCTGCTGCCTGGCAAATTCTGGTACGATGTTGAGAGCCTACTGGGCTGATATGCTGATTCAGCAAGGTGTTAAAGTCATCACCGTTAAACGGAATTTCTTGAGGCAATCCTTTAATTTGATGGCTCCACTTCAGGGGTACATTGAACTTATCTAATAGCTCGTAGGTAAGTGGAGATAGAATAAACTCAAGTTCTTGGTTGTTCTGTAATACTCCAAGTACACTTAATCGGTCTTTTTTTAAAGTTGTAGAATAAACTGTATATAATTGGTTGCAAATTATATTTGTAGTGTGATTTACTCCTTTAACACGCGCACTTGTTTGGTCTAAGTGTTGCCAAGGACTACTCGCTCGCTCCGGATACATACAATTCGTTAAATTCCGATTCAAAATTTGAGCGCTGTTTCACCAGCAGATTTGATAAATAACTTGCTGACATTGAAATCCCAATATTACTCAAAAAATCTAACAGCTTTCCTTGAGTCATGTTGCCTCCATAGTACAGGCTCATAACTAAGGCTTTTACAAGGAGGCCAAACTCTCCATCATATCCGGATGGTAACGGTGCTAAGTATGTTTTCTTTTCTGAAGGTGAGTAATACTTCTGTTTCCGGAATAATACGTTATCTGTCAGGGCTATTTCATTCTTTGTAGGGGCAATCCCCTCGTGGTTGCCCTCCTAGACAGGGAAGGGTCGGCACGGGGCACGACCCCTACAAAATCCCGATCGTCCTGAGAATGAAATAGCCCTGCGTTATCTGTTTGAAGTAAAATGTCGGTTCTCCTGAGTTTGTGGTGTAAACGGTATCATGCAAAACATTTCGCAAGCCTGTGATGCCGTGTCCGCAAGCATCTGCGGTTTGCTGATCACCACAAACTCAGGAGAGCCAATTACATAAAGACTCTTGACGCTGGTTCGGCCCCTGACGGTTCCTAACGGCCAAGTGTAATTAATTCTGCACAACTACTTAACTTGCAGCAGTTTCGCCTCCGAGATCAAAATTAAGGGCAGTTCAGTGACTGCCCCTGTAATTAGATATACCTATGGAATAGGGTTCTTTTTTTGGGTCGATCGACAAATAGCAAATTTATGCAGCACGAGTTCGATCGCGAATCTCAAATCTAAAAGCAAATAACCTTGGTTGTAGTTGTGCGCCATCATCCGTTCTGCCAAACTTAGTCAAATCTACTTTTTGAGCAGTTTTGACGTTCATCTCCTGCTTTTAGCAAAGCGGTAGGCCGCTTCTTGTCAGCAGGCGTTTTTCCGGGCCCAACTCTCCCTAAAAACATTGTTTCAATCTCGATCGTGTCTCCTTGACGCTGTACAGCTCAACAAACAAGCACTTTTAAGTAAGATTGACTGATTTATGTGCTCTGTCGCTCCCCCTTAATGACTTCCGTGTGAAGGCTTTTGGCCCGATAAATCCATTGGAAGTTGGGGAAGCCGGAGTCGCACCGCATTTGTTTGCAGCCAGAGAGTGATGGCGTGCTTCCGCTGGGGAGTCACGTACTCGCCTGGTCTGATCACGCCAGCACAGACACCGATGTTTTTCATAAGGGTTTCTCGCTCCGATGAACTTGCACCCTGTAGCAACCTGACTTGGGCTTTGATAAAATCCACGTTCATAGCAAAAAGTAAAATTAACTAAAGAACTCAGTTAAATAGCGATGCTTAGATTCCAGTTGTAACTCTAAAACCACTTGAGATGAATCAAATTGATTCAATATCCCCGGGACGGGGATCGGGTGTCTAGAGCTAGCCAACTTTATTTACTTTATCTGTTTTTGCCAGCAAAAGTGTCACTATGCTAGCAGTTTTGACAGAATTATTCATAATTAAGAACTGTTACAAATTTGGCTCACCTCCCACAATAATGCAGAGTTTAGTGCTAACGCTACTCTCTTGAACTCAAAAAGTTCGGCATGATCTCCCGATCCATCCCTTTCTAGGTTTTATCCTCCCCCATTGGGAAGGGATTTATCGCCGAACCTTCCTTTTCGATCGCCCCCATGAACACCCAGACACTGCTACCTCACCTGATTGATTGAGAGCAGTCCTATGTCTCGCTCTCGACTATAACTTAAGGCATACGTATTGTTACTTGGGCTACCACAAGCGAGCCAGTTTTTATTCTGGTTTCTCAATGATATATTTTTTCGCTTTTGTTGCAAAGCCCCGATTGTTGTTAATTAAGGAATTTTAGTAATTTTCGTCAGCGAAAAATCGCTGTTGGCGAATCTACACATTCTGCGCTAATGGGGATGAATCTGTTTTCCGCATTAATGGCGGGGATCGCCGACTACAACTACCGATCGCCCTTCATTTGTATAATCAATCACAAATCCCTCGCTCCTAATAATTTTAAAATAGCACAAGTTCAAATAGGCTTCCACCTACCGATAGCTGCTCCTCGTCAAAAATATAAGTAAAACAAATCAACAGACAAATACCCGCACGCTCTAGGTTGAGGCTACAGAATCAATTTTCGCCTTGAGTATTTGATATAATACCATTTTTCTAAAGATCTGCTATGGATGAAGTCTTAGCCCCCCCGATGCTTTGGGGGGGTTGGGGGGGTAATATCTAGCGCTACTTTATGAAATTGATATAAGTTACCAAACACCAAATTTATTAACGATCCAATGTGTCCGATCGATCTGCCCCAAAAAGGTTCGTAGTGAGGACTTTAGTCCTTCTATGGATGCGGACTAAAGTCCTCACGACAAACCAGGATTAATTGCTTTTATTATTCCAAAAAATGCGATACAATTAAATTTAAATTTAAGGATATTTACAGCTTGATTAAAGCGACAAAAACCAATACTTACGGGTTTTATTTAAAAACAAAACAAACTTATTTAGGACTTAAATCTTATTTCTAAGACTTCCCGCAGGCGATGCTAGAAACCTGGTTTAGACTTGTTTTTATAGTTGAAAAACTAATACTTCTCAGACAAACCCGGTTTATTTGCCTAATACCAATTTCATACAGTAGCGCTAGATATTACCCCCCCAACTCCCCCGCGAGTTCGGGGTGGCTCAGACTTCATCAATAGCACATATTTAGAAAAATGGTATAAGTCCTGATTTCTTTTAAACACATCGTTACGGCTATCCTTCGGGTTTAAAAAAACAGGTTTTCTACTGTGGAGGGGTGCGTCGATCGGGAGCCGCTGATTTCGATCGCATAGGATTGTTTTCTTTGAGCGCGATCGCGCAATAGCTCGCAGATATGGTAGAATCAAGCGAGCGAAAACAGCACGCTCAACAGCTTGCGCGATCGATGTTCCCTGTCGATCGAGTTCCAAGACGTGAATTAAAGATATTAATTAACCAGTTCGTCAGAGATTGTTGGCTCAACAAAAAACCATCGCTCCGACAGCATATAAAATCCCCTCCGGCAATTTTGACGGAGGGGAAATGGTGGCTCAAATTATGGGTTTTAATCGCTCTTTAGATATTCTCTTGCGGTGTCAAGAGCGATCGAGCGATCGACCTATCTCAACTTGGTAGCTCAAATAATTTCCCGGCGGAAACCGGGAAATTATCAACTCAACCTTTTTTCTATCGTTTCAGCTTAGCTTTCCAATTGGCGATCGCCTTTTGAGCCGGCTGATAACTCTGCGTACCCGACGGCACCAGCGAAGCAGTTTCAACCGCATCTTTCAGCTTTCCTTGAGAGCCGCGCAACTGAGCAATTTTCAGAATAGCTTCGCTCCACTGTCCTATCAACTGCTGAGCTTCTTCATACTTAGGCTTACCAGGCTTAATTTTACTAGCTTGCTGGATGCCTTTAATGTAAGAAGAGGCAACTCCCCGCTTAATTTGACCCTTCGCCGCCGATAGCAAAGCAGTATTTACCTGCTGCTCTTTTGATAGCTCGTCCCACTGAGCGATCGCCTCTTTCGACTGATTGTAAACCGCCTTATTTACATCAGGCATCAATTTAGCCGCCGCGATCGCCCCGGTAAAATCGCCCCTAGTCGCCCGCCCGTTAGCAATATCCAAAATCGTCAAACTCCAGCGCTCAATATCCTGTTGAGCCTGCGGGTAGAGCGGATCGCTAGCCGAAATCGTTCGAGCCTTAACCACCGCTCGATTAAAACTAGAAGCCGAACCATCCTTAAGGAAAGTTTTCGCCTCAGCCCACACCTGCTGGCTTGACGGAGCCTGCTTGGTTCCACTCCCCGCTTCCACCGCCTGCGGTTGCTTCTGCGGCAAAATAGCAGCAGTAGATTTTTTAGGCGGAGGATTTTGGGCATTCTCAGCAGGCGAAGGAGGCTCTGATTCCTGCTGGCCGATAAAAATCGATCGGTTCGTCAGAAAAACACCCAACAGCAGCACCAAAGCCGTAGCTCCACTCCACAAAACTAGCTGCTGCAAAAACGACTTGTCCGAGCCGCTGTTATCCGCATCCTGCGGAGGTACCGAGTTCGGTCGATCGTTCCCCCCACCAGCAGCAGGGACAGCATTTGGCGGCGACACAGGCGGCTTCTCAACCGGCGCATCAATCGCATTGCTAGCAGCCTCCGGCCGATCGATGCTAGCCGTAGCCACTCCCACTTGCGCGCGATCGAACCCCTCAGCCCCACCAACAGCCATATTCCCATTGCGTCCAGCCAGCGCCGCAGTTGGCACCCCATTCGCATCCGGCAAAATCACCAAATGAGCCTTTCCTGGAGGATTCACCACCATCAAAGGTTCTTGTTTCGGACGCAAATGGTGGTCGCATAGCTCCGGGAGCCGATCGCTCAAGAAACGGTCTAAACCCTTAAGCGTCGTGCACTGTCCCGATCGCAGCCCCTCCAAAAGCGCCGTCGTAAAAAATCCCTGACGCAAAGCCGAAGTTTCCCGCGAAACTTGATTCGGGCGGCAAGAAAGCACCGTCGGGATTTCCAGAACCCGCGCCACCTCGGCCGTTTGAGCGCCGATCATTTCCCCCGCCTTCACAATCTGGCTGCGGTTCATATCAACCAGCAACAACACCGTTTCCGTAGGAGCATTTTTTAGAGTATTCAACAGCCACTCTACCGAAATCCCCGTACCCTCAATGTCCGCCGGATTTCCATCAGCCGGCATCAAATAATCCTTTCCTTCATAGCTGACACCGTAGCCGCTAAAAAAACACCAGAGCATATCTCCCTGTTGCAAGTGTTCCGCGCACAGGTTTTGCGTCAACCTCAGAATATTTTCGCGAGTCGGATACGTTGATTGACCCCACAGCGACGGCGAGCTATCCGTCATCAGCAGACATCCCTCCGGCGCAAAATCAGCCTCCTCTGTCAAAAAACCGTACAGTGCCTCTGCATCCTCTTGGGCGTAACTCAAAGGCTGGAGTAACTGATATTGATTGATGCCTATTGCAATACAAGCGTGATGTTTCATCGCCATATACCCTATATATAGTGAACAGCTTGCACAAAACGATAACACATAGTCGTTTAACGTTATACCCGCTTTTACCTTCAGGCCTCCGACAGCAGTTGTCCCCAGACAGAAGTCCCAACCATCCAAATTCAGCATCCTCAAAGTTTCACAGCTTAATATATTCCAGTCAAAAATTATCCCCTCTACCTCTATTCAGAAAAATGACGTTAAATTGGATACACAGCCCGCTCTATTTTTTCTATTTGATTCAAATTTTCTGCAAACTACACAAAACAGGAGTAACCCGCTAAATGGTCTCTACAGTTCAAAAAGAAATCTCCACCCACACCGAGTCCCCACTCAAGAAAAAATATCCTAAAAGTCACAACCATTATAGGTTTCAGGATTTTTTTGCCTTCGATCGCCAGTTTGGTACAATTGACGACTGGAATGAGTCGCGCAACATTTTTACCAGCGAAGACTTCATCATCGGCTTGGTAGAAGGACTCGAAGAAGAAGTAGGCCCTGCTTCTTCTGTAATCATGTATACTATTGGTTGTCAGTGGGGACTCCAAGATTCCGAATTTTTTCAAAAATGGTTTAGTGCCGAATTCAACCAGAACATTCGCCAGTCAAATCTCATGTTTCTGCTAGAAACTTGGTGGTGGCCGTTCACAGCTCAAGGTTGGGGTCGCTGGGAAGTGGACATGAGCGATCGCAAAAACGGGTGCATCTTCATCAACCTCTTTGACTCAGCAGTTGCTCGCACGTTGGGCGACGTGGGCAAACCAGTCTGTCACATATACGCCGGTTTGTTTGCAGGTTTCTTCGGAGCTCTAGTCAAAAAGCCTCTAAGCTGCATAGAACTCCAATGTTACTCAATGGGAGAAACCTATTGTAAATTCCTCCTCGGCAACCCAGATAAAATTGATGCAGCAGCATTCTGGCTTAACGAAGGTGCTAACGCCCGCGATATTGAAAATCGACTGCAAAACGGTGAAATGTTGCGGTAAACAAACCTGGAAAGGCACATACCCTGCCCTGCCTTTCCTCCCACCAATTCGCGAGACTGCGACAGTGGGCCTCTCCAGGCAGGAAAAAAGATGAAAAGTCAAACTTTATGGTTGGACAAGTCTGTCCAAGACTTCTTCGGTAACTACAATTGGCTGGGAAAACCCTTAGAAACCCAAAATGGCTCCACCCCCCGTCAAGTCCTGACTTTAACCCGATCGGTAGCCGACTTTTTTCAAGCTATTTCTTGGGAAGGAATTCCCCAAGTCGGATCCCTACCCCTACCACCACCATTGCCAGTAATTTCTATTTCCGAACCCGCAGAAGTCACCATTGACGACCTATTCGACCTGTTTTAATCTGTTTGGGGAAGGGAAACCCAAAAATTTCCATCTTCCCCCTTCCTTCTTCCGACTTCCATTTGTCTTCTTCCTTCTTCCTTCCTTTCCTTTCATAGAATAAATGCTATGGTGTCAGGAACCTCAGCCCTGACGGCATGAGGCTTGAAGGAGAAATCTAACAAGCCGTTCTGACGGGCCAAGCGTCTTAATTGACTACGTTTTTAGAGTCACGATACCGGAGAATGCGTAGCTAGTTCTCTGCTCTATCGCTGAAAGTTAAACAGTTCTAAGGTCAATGGAACAGTGCTCTATCGCCGTGCGCAAGCACGCCAAACATTGACCGACAAGCTAACTTTACTCCGAAAGGAGATTGAGGCAACCATACCTCAACGGAGGGGCAACCATACCCCTCCACCCCGCGAGGGGATTCAATTCAATATAAAGCCGTCCTAGAAGGACGGGGCTTCTACCCATTTTTTATGGTGAGACATGACACAGAGAGCATTCAAGTACCGATTCTATCCAACGCCCGAACAGGAATTCCTGTTGAGGCGGACAATAGGTTGCACCCGTCTTGTCTACAATCGTGCGCTTACCGCCAAGACAGAGGCCTGGTACGAAAGACAAGATCGAATCGGATACGCTGAAACTTCTGCAATGCTCACTGATTGGAAAAAAGAAGATATTCTCACTTTTCTAACAGAAGTTAGTAGCCTTCCACTCCAACAGAGATTGCGACACCTCCAAACAGCATTTACCAACTTCTTTGCAGGTAGGGCAAAATACCCGAACTTCAAACAAAAGCATTATGGTGGCAGTTCAGAGTTTACAAAATCTGCCTTCCGGTGGAAAGACGGTCAAGTCTACCTAGCTAAATGCGTTGAACCGTTAGCTATTCGTTGGAGTAGATTGCTACCCAAAGGTGTAGAACCATCCACTATTACAGTCAAACTCTCTCCTGCTGGCAGATGGACTGTTTCTCTGTTAGTAGATGTCGAGATTGAAACATTACCTGAGTCTCCTAATCAAGTTGGGCTGGATCAGGGTATTACCAGCTTAATTGCATTGAGTACCGGTGAGAAAATTTCCAACCCTAAAGCTTTTCAAGCTAAACGCCGGAAGTTGCGTAAAGCACAGAAAGCGTTGAGCCGCAAACAAAAAGGCTCAAAGAATCGGTGCAAAGATCGTTTAAAAGTCGCTAAAATCTATGCAGAAATTAGCGATGCCCGTCAGGATTTTATTCACAAGCTGACGACCAACTTGGTGCGCGAAAACCAAACGATCGCTGTTGAAGATTTGGCTGTAAAGAATATGATGAAAAACCACAAGATTGCTAGGGCAATTAGTGATGCAAGTTGGGGAAAACTAATCACGCAACTTGAATATAAGTGTGAGTGGTACGGTAGGACATTTGTCAAAATTGACCGATGGTTTCCTAGCTATAGGCGTTGCCGGAATTACGGTAATATTGTAGATAAGTTACCTCTAAATACCAGAAAGTTGGATTTTTCTAAATGCAGGGCAAACCATGACCGCGATATTAATTCAGCTATAAATATTTTAGCGGCAGGGCTTGCCGTTTCAGTCTGTGAAGCGAACGTAAGACCTAACAGAAATACTTCTGTCTGGCAGTTAGTTGCCTAGAAGCAGAAAGTCTAAGAAGTAATTCTTGGAATCAAGAGTGCGTTTACGCGCTTGGAGTATGTCAACAATAACCGATTACCACTGAATTAAAATCATGCACCCTGAGATTGAGGCGCTGCTGGATCAGGCAGAAAACCGTTTTTTAAAAGGCGAAGAACTCATAGCTTTTAAGCGTCAAATTGCAACGCTGTCCCAGCGCTTAAAAATTTATGAATTTTTGCGAGAGAAGGAAGCAAGCATCTTCCAACCAATAGCCAACAAGCTACAAGAAACATTCCCAGACGAAAAAGAAGAAACCTTAGAACGATCGCTCAAACACTGGCTCTTAGTCTTGCGGTACAGCTCTATGGCCATGCTGCTCAACGATCGAGATTTTATCGAACAGCGACTCCTTGACTGGGTTTCCGGCATCGTCGAAGCCCACCACACTCAAAAGATCGAAACAACTGTTTGCAATATGCTGCAAACTCGTTTAAAAGAACTACTTTCCGAGCAAGCCAGAGCTATATTGCAACCATTCTTTGACCAAGCAAAGTCAATGATTATCGATCAAGATAATCAAGAATAGGTAAATTCCCAATTCCTAATTCCCAATTCCCAATTCCCAATTCCCAATTCCCAATTCCCAATTCCCAATTCCCAATGATTAATATTGCCGACCTGCTCAAACAGCCCCGACTCCCGGGAAACTACTTTGCTAGCGATGCCTACGTCCGAGGCGACCTTGAACTCGGGCTGCTGGAGAACCGCCGGGGCGATCGACTCATAGCCCTTCCCGAAACACTGATTAAAGCCATTTATATCGGCTTAGAACAAGAAACAGGTCAAGCCTCCCGCCTCGTACTTTTCAACTGCGGTCGCTGGTGGGGCAAAAACTTCTACGTGCGTTTTTGCGAAGAAGTCAGCGAATACTACGGTCAACCCGTTTCCGAAATGGAAATGGTAGAATTTATTCAGTCCCTGCAACAGTGCTGGAAAACCCACGGATGGGGAATCTTTGAACTTGACCCCAGCTATTCCGAACAGGGATTTTTAATAGTAAAAATTACTAACTCTCTGTTTGCCAAAAACGCCCCCAAATCCAAGTGGCCAGCCTGTTTTCTAGAAGCAGGCATCTTAAGTTCCTTCTTTACTCAGCTTACAGGTAGAGAACTCCACTGCCTGCAAACCTCTTGCGAATCCTTGGGCTCCGACTGCAACCGCTTTATTTTAGGGATGCGCGATCGCCTGCAACCAGCAGATTTAATGGTCGAAGAAGGAGAAGATCACGAAGCTATTATCCATAAAATTTGCCAACCCAAAAACTAACTTATTTTACAGCTATTAGTTGCTTCTTAATAGCTGTAGTAACGTTTTATTTATATCTTTAAATTTAAATTAAAAATGAGTGATATCATCTCAAAAAAAGACGAGTCCAATCAGATTAGAACGACCGTTAATAAGGCAAGTCATCTAATAGTTATTAGGACTCAACTCCTCATTACAAACCTTTAGCATAAAAAATAGGTTGAAAGCTTCCCACTTGTAGGGAAAAATTAAAAGAAGACTATTCATTATTCCAATCCTCTTCCTTCCAGCTATAGTTCGCCCTCATCTGTCAACTATCAACTGAAAGATTGCGGCAAATTGAGCGGACGTGGTATGATGACTGCTATAGTGGGGAACGCAGACCTAAAGTTGCCTTTTTTAGGAGACTGCTATCAGAGGGAGCATCTAAATTTTGCATTTGTAGTGCTGTCCCCGCACAGCACAGGTTATACAACACTCGCTTTTCGCGGACAAAACTCAAAAAAAAATATTTTTTTTTACAAAGCCGGAGATGTTCCAATATTCAGATGGATTATATCATGTCCGTTAGATTACCATAACAAAAACGGTTCGTAGTGCGGACTTTAGTCCGCTCTAAGGCTGCGGACTTTAGTCCACACTACGAACCAATTTTATTGTTGTCAATCTACCGCAAACGATATTATTCGGCCGCCATTGCATCTACAAAAACATCTAAAAAGTAAGTTAAATTATAAAAAAGCTACCGAGTAAAAAAAAATGGTTTTAACTATAAAAAAACTTCGCAACTCGCAGTTAGACAATTCATAACTTACCCAACAAACTCATAAAACTTAAAAGCAATCACAACCTCAAACTTTTTGATCTAACTTAATGGATGCCAATGAACTTCTAAATAGATATGCAGCCGGCGAAAGAGATTTTAGACAGGCAAACTTGCGCGGCATTGTGTTGAGTCCGATCGATTTATACCGTTCCAGCGATGCCCCAACTCTAATTTTGGCAAACCTTAACGAACACCAGCAGCGACCCTACTTAATCGGTGCCAACCTCAGCGGGGCCGACCTCAGCAAAGCCCATCTGGGCCGAACCAACCTCAGCAAAGCCGACCTCAGCGGAGCCAATCTCAGCGGCGCCAACCTCATCGCTGCAAGTCTGAGCGGAGCCAATCTCAGCGGCGCCAATCTCAGCGGCGCAAACCTCGCCGGAACTCACATGAATTGGGCAAACCTCACCGGCGCAAACCTCGCCGGAGCCAATCTCATGGGTGCAGATATGAGCGCGGCAAACCTCACCAAAGCCGTTTTTAGCGAGGCCAATCTCAGTAAAGCCTATTTGATTAAAGCCAATCTCAACGGCGCAAACTTCAAAGATGCAGACTTGAGTCAAGCGAGTCTCAAAGAGGCAGACTTGAGCGAAGCACAGCTTACCGGAGCCCAATTGTCCAAAGCCAACCTAGCCGGAGCCAACTTAACCCGTGCTAACCTCAGCAAAGCCAACCTGTTAAAAGCCAATCTTAGGAGAACTAACCTCACTCAAGCCTATTTAAACGGTGCGTGTTTAAGCGAATCAGACCTCAGCGAAGCTTGCTTGGACAGAGCCAATTTGTGCAAAGCAGACCTGAGCAAAACCTACCTGAGAAAGATTACTTTGAATGGCTCCCACTTAAGCGGTATCAACCTCAGTGGGGCAGATCTCGGCGGTGTAGACTTGAGCCGCAAACTTTTAACTGGAATCAATATGGCAGAGGCATTGTTGAACGAAGCCAACTTCAGCGGTGCTTATCTGATGGAAGCCAACTTGAGCGGGGCAAACCTCAGCAAAGCCAACTTGAGCGGAGCCTACCTGATTAGTGCCAACCTTTCTAATTCTTGCCTGCACGAAATTGACTTGAGCAAAGCTAACTTGAGTAAAGCCAACTTACGGAAAGCTGACTTGACAGGAGCCAACCTCCGGGGAGCCATTCTCAGTGAGGCGAATTTGACGGGAGCGAACTTGATTGGAGCCATTCTTCCTAACGGCAAAATTTATCCCCGTTAAGCTGACAGCAGTTTTCGTAAAAAATGCAACTGTATGCCACCTCCAAACCCTTATGTCATCAGTCATTCCCAATTCTTCAATTCTTTAATCTCAAATCTAAAATGGTATGACATCTCCTTTGATTATTTGCCCAGTACAGTGCGGTTGATGTCCAGAATTGGAAAAAATAGGTTGGCTTCTTCAGCAGTGAGATATTGTTTGAGTACCTTTTTCATCACATCGTAGGTCACGGTCGCACTATTTCGCACTTGAACAGCGCCTAAAATATTTTGCAACCAAAGCAGTAGCCGATCGCGCAATCGTTCAGTATCATTAATCAACAGTGCTGCCGTCGAATGCCTCAACACCCGCAGAATATCTCCACGGCACTTTTCAGTCACATCTTGAGTCCCCCGGCGAAATAAATTAGGGTCGAGAGACCGCATTTGTGCTTCCACTTGCCGCATAATTTCTGTTTCAGAGGCTTGAATTTTTTTATAAGCACTCATCCGGTGATTCAAAGACTGAAAGTAGTCTTTCAAAAATTGGAGCTCGTCAGCAGTGGCGTAGCGTCCGTCTGCTTCCGTGCTCAAACGCGCAAGTTGGCTCAGCATATAACTTTTTTCTTTTGGGCAACAATCTGTTTAAATACAACATATCAAGTTTTGACGCTAATTGGGGCAGCGCCCCCAATCCGCAATTAGATTAATACCAATTTCATAAAGTAGCGCTAGATATTACCCCCCCCCAACCCCCCCCGCGAGTTCGGGGGGGCTCAGACTTCATCAGCACATCTTTAGAAAAATGGTATAACGTTGGTAGTTTACGCTTCTTTAGTCCGAACTAAATACTGTCCTACTTGGAAGCGAGTTTCATTAAGCTGTGTAACGATCGAACGCGTAATCAACTTTCCCGATTCCACAACTACTTGACCCGTAATTGGGTGTAGCAAATCTTGCTGGGCCCGGCGGCCGATCAGAGCTTCCACATTTTCGATAGCATTGATGTACATCCCCGCAGGTATCTGTACAACCACACCCTCGCCCATAATTTGCGCCTGACAAGCAAGTCGCGAATTGGCTTGAGCTGTAGTAATGACTTCCAACGTCCTCCTCTCGCGGCGGTTTATGTCAGACAAGCCTTCCATGCCCTCTTTAATGTAAACGTGGCAGGTAGCGCACATTCCCCGCCCCCCGCATTCCTTGAGAACGTCTAAGTCTTTGGAAAGTAAGGCAGACAGGATATTCGATCGGGTTTCCACTGCCATTTCTTCGGCAATTGGATCTAGTCTAATAATTTTAACCATATTGATTTTTCATTCTGTCCAGTTAAGTATGCAAGCAAGGGCGATCGAAATATTGAAAGCTCAAACAATTTTGGCTAACACCCAAAAACGTTAAGATTGCTTGACAGCAGTGGCTTCCGGCTCCATGACCCAGATTGCATAACCGCTAGCTGTTTTGGTAATCGCTGTTGAGTCGCCCCTATTCCCCAGCTTAGCTACGATGGCTAAAACCTTAGACGCTTCTTGGACGGCCTTGAAAAAACTGTAATACTCGCGATCGACTAAAATAGCAGCCACAGGCAGTTCCAGATCCGGCACCCGAATCCGGCAAGATTGATACTGACTCCGAAGCTCAAGGATTTTAGTAGGTGCGATCGTGCCATCGCTCTTAATCGGCTGAGAATGAACCTGAGATAACATAGCAGTACCTGGCGATCGATTCAAAGTTTGAATTTTTGTCAGAATTTTTTACATATTTTAATACTAGCTCAAGCATTTCATATAATTAGACCGATGCAAAATTCTAAATACCGTATTTTAGGGCTAGTCGGACAAGGGCAATTTGGTCGGGTATTTTGTGCCAGCGTTCGAGAAACTCCCGCCAAAGACTCCCGCCTCACCAGCCAACTGGTTGCTCTCAAAGAACTCAGCCATCAAAAAGCCCCAACTAGCGAATTCTTGCGAGAACTGTGGTTTCTGATCACCTTGCAGCACCCCAACATTGTCACCTGCCGAGCACTAGAACACACAGCTACAGGCAGGTACTTGGTCATGGACTACTGCGAGGGCGGAACCCTCCGCAACCTGCTCAAACAAGACAGTCCCTTGCGGCTGCTCGAAGGTTTGCAGTTAGTCATGGAAGTTTTAGCAGGCTTAGACTACGCCCACCGCCGAGGTGTAGTTCACTGCGACGTAAAACCAGAAAATATCCTCCTAACTCTAGGCTCCAAAGGTTGGTCGCCCCGCCTGTCTGACTTTGGTATCGCCCGCAGGCTGCCAGAAATCGGTACAACTCGCCTCCACCAAGAACTTTCTCCCGACGCTACCGTAGGTTCCCCCGCTTACATGGCCCCAGAGCGGTTTTACGGTCTTTATTCCCCCATGTCAGATATATATGCAGTGGGAATTCTGCTGTTTGAGTTGCTAATGGGCTACCGCCCTTTCGGTGGCACCCCCGGAGACTTGAGGTGGGCGCACCTGAATCAACGCTTGCAACTTCCTGACGCTATTCCCGAACCTTTACAAGCAATAGTCAAAAAATCTTTGGAAAAGCTTCCGGCCCGGCGTTTTGCCAGTGCTTCCCAAATGGCTCAAGCTCTGCGGCTGAGCTTGTACGACCCCGCTGTCAGGCAATTGGGCGACTGCATAGTTCCTTGGGAAAATCCCGCAACCCGCGGCGCTAAAAGTCTGAACTCGGAAACTGATTCTTTGGCCGAAGTCGAAGAGAAAGAACCA
>Ga0335397_10001354_pt1 | contig 33312 bp, 27 predicted proteins | sample MAT04_FD_205740 | JGI IMG/M metagenome (GOLD analysis project Ga0335397, IMG submission 205740) | Freshwater microbial communities from Lake Fryxell liftoff mats and glacier meltwater in Antarctica - MAT-04 (spades assembly) (version 2) ... | reverse complement strand
AAAATCAATGGGGTCAGCGTTATTAGTTTCATGCTAGAAAATGACGCTGGCGACGTTTTCATCGCGTCAGTATTTTGACTCCATCCGGCCCGGCCAGTAGGGCTACATCTGCGCCGCGCCGTGCGAACAGGCCGTTGGTGACCACGCCGACGATGCTGTTGATCTGTGTTTCCAGCGCGACGGGATCGTCGATGTGCAGGCCGCGCAAATCGAGAATGATGTTGCCGTTGTCGGTCGTGAAGCCGGCTCGCAGCGCCGGCTCGCCGCCCAGTTTGGCCAACTCGCGAGCCACGTAGGCGCGCGCCATGGGGATCACTTCCACCGGCAGCGGAAATTTTCCCAAGGCCTGCACCAGCTTGGACGCATCGGCGATGCAGATGAACTTCTGCGCTACAGCCGCAACGATTTTCTCGCGTGTCAGCGCACCGCCGCCGCCTTTTATCATAGCCAGGCCGGCGTCAATCTCGTCGGCGCCATCCACATAGACAGGGATGTCGTCGACGTCGTTCAAGTCCAGCACCTTGATGCCATGCGATCTAAGGCGAGCGGCCGAGGCTTCTGAGCTGGCCACCGCGCCGGCAATGCGGCCCTTCATCTTCGCCAGCTCGTCGATGAAGAGATTGGCGGTCGAGCCGGTGCCAACGCCAACGATGGCGCCTTCCACCACATAAGGAATCGCTGCCCGCGCAGCAGCGAGTTTGAGTGCATCAGTGCTCATGGAATCCCTTTGAGACGAAAAAGACTAAACGCGTATGACGCAGATTGCGCGGATGATCGCGGATAAGGCAAAGGCATTTCAAAAAAACCGCGTTCATCCGCGTCTTAGGGCTCTACTTTTTTCGTGGCGCCGGTAGGTCGGTGCACACCCCTTCGAACAACTCGGCAGCGAGTCCGATAGTTTCCGAGAGCGTGGGATGCGGATGAATGGTCTGGCCGATATCCGCGGCGTCGCAGCCCATCTCGATGGCCAGGGCGATTTCGCTGATCAAATCACCGGCGCCGGTGCCGACGATGGCGCCGCCAACAATACGATGTGTCTCAGCATCGAAGAGCAGCTTGGTGAAACCTTCGTCACGCGCGTTGGCGATGGCGCGACCACTGGCCGCCCAGGGGAAAACGCTCTTCTCCACGGCGAAGTTGTTTGCCTTGGCCTGCGCTTCAGTCAACCCAACCCAGGCGATTTCCGGGTCGGTGTAGGCGACGGCGGGAATTACTGCCGCGTCGAAGTAACTCTTCTGACCGGCAGCGGCTTCGGCAGCGACGTGGCCCTCGTGCGTCGCCTTGTGAGCCAGCATGGGCTGGCCGACGATGTCGCCGATGGCAAAGATGTGCGGCACATTGGTACGCATCTGCTTGTCGACTTCGATGAAGCCGCGTTCTGTAACGGCGATGCCGGCTTTGTCGGCATCGAGCGTTTTGCCGTTGGGTGTGCGTCCGGCGGCAACCAGGAGCATGTCGTAGGTTTGCGGTTCGCTGGGCGCTTGCTCACCGTCGAAACTGACGCGCAATCCATCCTTGCCAGCCTCTACCGCCGTGACGCGCGTCTTCAGCATGAGTTTGTCGAAATGCTTGCTGTTGCGTTTCTGCCAGACTTTGACGAGGTCGCCGTCCGTGCCGGGCATCAGCCCATCAAGCATTTCCACCACGCTGATCTTCGCCCCCAGCGCGCCATACACGGTCGCCATTTCCAGACCGATAATGCCGCCGCCCAGCACCAGCAGATGCTTGGGAATAGCGCGCAGTTCCAATGCGCCGGTGGAATCGACGATGCGTGGGTCGTCCGGCATGAAGGGCAGTTTCACGGCCCGGCTACCGGCGGCGATGATGGCTTGTTGAAATTTAACGACCTTGTGCCCAGCGGCGGTGTCGACAGCGAGATGATGGGCATCGAGGAACTTGCCCACACCCTGGACCACTTGCACCTTGCGGGCCTTCGCCATGGCGGCGAGCCCTTGCGTGAGTTTGCCGACCACGCCGACTTTCCAGGCGCGTAGCTGCTCGAGGTTGATCTCTGGTGCGGCGAAGTGGATGCCATGCGCGCTCATATCGGCGGCGTCCTCGATCACCTTGGCGGCGTGCAGCAGCGCTTTTGACGGTATGCAGCCGACATTGAGGCAGACGCCCCCCAGTGTTGCATAGCGTTCCACCAGCACAACATTCTTGCCCAGATCGGCAGCGCGGAAAGCGGCGGCGTAGCCACCGGGACCGGCGCCCAAGACCAGGATGTCGCAATCGAAATCGGCCTGCTGCGTCACGGTATCGGCAGGACTGGATGCGGGTGTCGCCGTGGCGCTGACAGACGGCGCTGGCGCGGCGACTGCGGCAGGCGCCACAAGGTCCACGGTCTCCAACCGCAGGATCAGTGCGCCTTGCGATAATTTGTCGCCCGCCTTCACCAGCACTTCCTTCACCGTCCCCGCCGCCGGTGCAGGCACTTCCATGGCGGCCTTTTCCGACTCGAGCGTGATTATCGGATCGTCGGCCTTAATCACGTCTCCGGCCTTGACGAAGACTTCGATCACCGGCACGTCCTTGAAATCGCCGATGTCGGGGACGATGACTTCCAGCAGTTTCGCGTTGTTCGCCATGCTGGGCTCCTTGTTACTTCTTCAGTTTCACCGAATGCACGACCACCGGGCCTGAGCTGGCGGTGTCGAACTCGATGCCGCCAGCGACGCCGATGCGGGCGATTTCGGCCGCGCTCCTGGCACGATCATAGGCAACGAACATCGCGCCCAGCGCAAAGTTGCGGCCCGAACCTATGCCCCAGAAACGGTCGTAGTCGAAAACTTCACGGTAGGAATACACGCCATAGATGCCCGTGGCGTTGGCGATAAGGCAAGTGATCTGCGACGACTCGTAGGGATCATCATCCTCTTCCTTGGGATTGAGATAGCACTGCTCTTTCAGGATGGGATGCAGCAGACGAAAAGTTTCGAAGACTTCGCCACGACTGCTCAGCTTTAGGTTTTCAAATTTCGTCAGCACATTCTCTAGCACCAGATGATGGGCCGAGCTACCGCAAATGCCGATGTAGGAATCACGCACATGCAAAATCTTGTCGTGCTGCCCCTTGTATTGGCGCCCCAAACGGGTATCGCCAAAAGTCGTCAGCGAGTCCGCCGCAATGGCGACCGTGCCGCCTTTTTTTACTGCAACAATTGTTGTCATAAGGAAATACCAACCGCCAAGGCGCCAAGAACGCCAAGGGAACCGAAGTTGTTCTTGCCGTTCTTGGCACCTAGGCGGTTCAGAGTTATAAAAGCACTCTCCGCATATCTGCGAGGAGTTGCGTGAGATAAGTCGTAAAGCGCGCCGCTTGCGCGCCGTCAATGACGCGGTGGTCATAGGAAAGCGACAGCGGCAGCATCAGGCGCGGCGCGAAGACTTTGTCATCCCACACCGGTTTGGTGATGGATTTCGACACGCCCAGTATGGCCACTTCCGGCGCATTGATGATGGGCGTGAAAGCGGTGCCGCCTATGCCGCCTAGGCTGGAGATCGAGAAGCAGCCACCCTGCATCTCCGCCAATGTCAGCTTGCCTTCGCGTGCCTTGCCGGCGAGCACGGCGGTTTCCTGCGCAATCTCGATCACGCCCTTTTTATCGACGTCGCGTATCACCGGCACCATCAAGCCGTTGGGCGTGTCGGCGGCGAAGCCGATGTGGAAGTACTGCTTGTGGACAAGATTTTCACCATCCAGTGAGGCGTTAAAGTCGGGGAATTTCTTCAGGGCCGCCACTGAGACTTTAATGAGGAAGGCCAGCATGGTGAGTTTGAGTGAGGATTTTTCATACTCGCGATTGAGTTGCACGCGCAACGCTTCGAGATCGGTGATGTCGGCATCGTCGAATTGCGTGACGTGGGGAATCATCACCCAATTGCGCGCCAGGTTCGCGCCGGAAAGCTTCTTGATGCGCGACAGTGGCTGCACGTCAACCGGCCCGAACTTTGCGAAATCGACTTTTGGCCAGGGCGCCAGGGCGAGGCCGCCGACCGCGCCGCCGGTTTGCGTGGTGGCCGCAGGTTGCGCCAGCGCGTTCTTCACATAAGCCTTTACATCCTCATGCAGTACGCGCCCCTTGGGTCCGGTTGCCGGAACTTTGGCGACATCAACGCCCAGCTCACGCGCGAAGCGGCGTACCGAAGGGCTGGCGTGAGGTTTAGCGCCGCCACTGTGTTCGGCGGCAACCTGCACCGGCGCGGCTGGCGTCGCTGGCGGAGGCGGTGCGCTTGCTTGCGCGGCGGGCTGCAAAATAGCAGCAGGAGCAGGCGGCGCGGGCGCCGCCACTAACTCCTGATCCCTGATATCCAGCAACAACACCAGGCTGCCCTCGGACACCTTGTCGCCAACTTTGAGCTTGATCTCCTGCACCACGCCGGCGGCGGGCGAGGGGACTTCCATTGCCGCTTTCTCGGTTTCCAGCGTGAACAGCGGATCGTCCACGGCCACGCGGTCACCGACTTTGACAAAGACTTCGATCACCGGTACGTCCTTGAAATCGCCGATGTCCGGGATTTTTACTTCGAGCATTTTTTCTCCTTGGCCTTCATGACGCGCCGCCTCACAGCGTCACCGGATGTGGCTTCTCCGGGTCTATGCCGTAGCGGGCGATGGCTTCCGTCGCCTTGGCACGGTCGATCTGGCCTTCATCGGCGAGCGCATTCAGTGCGGCGACGGTGACGTAATGGCGATCCACCTCGAAGAAGCTGCGCAGTTTTTCGCGCGTGTCTGAGCGCCCGAAACCATCGGTGCCCAGCGTCACATAGCGGCGCGGCACATACATACGTATTTGTTCGGCGAAAGTGCGCACGTAATCGGTCGAAGCGATCACTGGGCCGCGCGTGTCGGCCAGGCTTTGCTCGACATGCGAGCGTCGTGGTTTGTCGTTAGGATGCAGCATGTTCCAGCGCGCCACCGTCTGGCCTTCGCGGGCTAACAGCGTGAAGCTCGGGCAACTCCATACATCGCTATCCACGCCCCAATCCTTCTTTAGCAAATCGGCGGCGGCGATCACCTCGCGCAGTATGCTGCCGCATCCGAGGAGTTGCACGCGCGGTGCGTTGCTGGCCGGGCCCTTCTTGTAGAGGTACATACCTTTGAGAATGTCGGCTGCCGCGCCCTCCGGCATGGCTGGGTGTTCGTAGTTTTCGTTGAGCAGCGTAACGTAATAGAACACGTCCTCCTGCTCGCGGTACATGCGCCGCAGGCCGTCCTGCATGATGACCGCGACTTCATAGGAGAAAGTCGGGTCGTAAGGGATGCAGTTGGGAATCAGGCTGGCCTGTACGTGCGAGTGGCCATCTTCATGCTGCAACCCTTCGCCGTTCAACGTAGTGCGGCCCGACGTGCCGCCGAGCAGAAAACCGCGGCAGCGTGAATCGCCGGCCGCCCAGGCCAGATCGCCGAAACGCTGAAAGCCGAACATCGAGTAGTAGATGAAGAAGGGCATCATCGGCACGCCATGCGTACTGTATGAAGTCGCCGCCGCTATCCAGCTCGCCATGGCGCCGGCTTCGGTGATGCCTTCCTGCAGAATCTGGCCGGTTTTGGATTCCTTGTAGAACATCAGTTCCCCAGCGTCCTGCGGTGTGTACTGCTGCCCTTCGGAGGACCAGATGCCGAGACTGCGGAACATGCCCTCCATGCCGAAAGTGCGCGATTCGTCGGCGACGATAGGCACGACGTGTTTGCCGATCTCCTTGTCCTTGACGAGTATGGATAGCAGGCGCACGAAGGCCATAGTGGTGGAAATTTCGCGACCTTCGCCGCTGGCCTTGAGTAGATTGTCGAAGGCCGCGAGTTCCGGCACCGCCAGCGGCTCGGCCTTGCTGCGACGGTTGGGTAGGTAGCCGCCCAGGGCGACGCGCCGCTCGCGCATGTAGGTGATCTCGGGCGAATCGGCTGGCGGCTTGATGTATTCCAGTTTTTCCACCTGCTCGTCGGAAAGCGGCAACTGAAAGCGGTCGCGGAAAGCCTTGAGCGAGGTGGTGCCCATCTTCTTTTGTTGATGGGTGATGTTCTGCGCCTCGCCCGCTTCGCCCATGCCATAGCCCTTGATGGTCTTGGCGAGTATCACCGTCGGCTGGCCGCGATGGGCAGCGGCGGCGGCGTAGGCGGCATAGACTTTGTGCGGATCGTGACCGCCGCGATTCAAGCGCCAGATGTCGTCGTCCGACCAGGTGGCGACCATGGCTTTCAGCTCGGGATACTTGCCGAAGAAATGTTCGCGCACGTAGGCACCGTCTTTGGATTTGAACGTTTGGTAGTCGCCGTCCACGCATTCTTCCATGCGCTTTTGCAATATGCCGTCGGTGTCGCGCGCCAGCAGCGGATCCCAGTAACCGCCCCAGATCAGCTTGATGACATTCCAGCCGGCGCCGCGAAAGTCCGCTTCGAGTTCCTGGATGATCTTGCCGTTGCCGCGCACCGGGCCGTCGAGCCGCTGCAAGTTACAGTTGATGACGAATATCAGGTTGTCGAGTTTTTCGCGCCCCCCCAGGCCGATGGCGCCCAAGGATTCCGGCTCGTCCATCTCGCCATCGCCCATGAAGGCCCAGACCTTGCGGTCGTCGGCAGGCGCGATGCTGCGGTCATTGAGGTACTTCATGAAGCGCGCTTGGTAAATGGCTTGCAGCGGCCCCAGGCCCATGGATACGGTGGGGAATTGCCAGAAGTCTGGCATCAGCCACGGGTGCGGGTAAGAAGACAAGCCTTTGCCATCCACCTCACGGCGGAAGTTGTTCATCTGCGCTTCGGTGAGCCTGTCCAGCATGAAGGCGCGCGCATAAATGCCCGGAGCCGAGTGGCCCTGCCAATACACCAGGTCGCCACCGTGTTTTTCTGTAGGGGCGCGCCAGAAATGATTGAAGCCCACGTCGTAGAGCGTCGCCGCGGAGGCGAAACTGGCGATGTGACCGCCCAAGTGGGAGTCGTCCTGATTCGCGCGCAACACCATGGCCAGCGCGTTCCAGCGCACGTAGTTGCGGATTTTGAGCTCCAGCTCGTGGTCGCCGGGCGCGGGTGCTTCCTTGTCGGTGGGGATAGTGTTGATGTAAGCCGTCGTCGCCTTGTAGGGCAGGTTGATGCCGCTGCTGCGCGCCAGCTCGACCAGTTGCTCGATCAGATAATGGGCGCGCTCAGGGCCCTCCTGGGCGATGACGGCCTCCAGGGCGTCCAGCCATTCCTGCGTTTCTTGCGCATCGGGATCGGCCGGCAGCAGCGGATTTTGCACTGCGGACATGGATATCTCCTCCAGACTACTATTGACACGCCTATCGTTGCGGCGTTCGACCTATCTTATTACCACACTCTTACGGCACTGTCGCCGCGATGGAACGGGACGCCACGCCTAGAATTTCACATTACGCAAAAGCCCCCCGTAATCCGCAATTCCAGTAAAGCATAGAATCGCGCCAACTTCCACCGCGCTGGTCAAGCCAGGCAGGCCAGCTCGCGAGCTACAATGGCGCCCGTATGTCTGGGAGTGAATCATGGCGACGCAGGCGGGTTTGACGGGAAAAGTGGCGGTGGTGACAGGTGCGGCAAGCGGCCTGGGCAAGGCTATCGCCGAGCGCTTGGCCGCCGAGGGCGCGCAGGTGGTGGTGGCGGATATCAGCGAGCAGGGCGAGGCAGTTGCGCAAAGCCTGGGCGGTTTTTTTGTGCGCGGCGATTCGGCTCAACGGGCCGATTGCAAGGCGCTCATCGATGCCACGCTGGCACGATACGGCACGGTACACATACTCGTGAATAACGCCGGCTTTCAACATGTCTCGCCCATCGAAGATTTTTCCGAAGACATGTGGGACAAAATGCAGGCGGTGATGCTCACCGCGCCGTTTCTGCTCACGCGCTATTGCTGGCCGTCCATGAAGAAGCAAGCCTGGGGCCGCGTTGTTAACATTTCCTCCATACATGGTCTAGTCGCCTCGCCCCACAAGGCGGGCTATGTTGCCGCCAAGCACGGGCTCATTGGCCTCACTCGCACCGCCGCGCTGGAAGGCGGCGCGCATGGCATCACCGTCAACGCCATTTGCCCAGCCTATGTACGTACGCCGCTGGTCGACAACCAGATCGCCGATCAGGCGAAGACGCGCGGTATCCCCGAAGCTGAGGTCATTGAAAAAATCATGCTCGAGCCGGCAGCGGTGAAGCGCTTGATCGAGCCCGAAGAGGTTGCCGATTTCGTCGCTTATCTGAGTACACCGGCGGCGGGAGTCATTACCGGCTCGGCGCTAAGCATGGATCTGGGCTGGACGGCACGCTGAATATTGGATCGGCGCCGATTGTTACGACGTAACAATCTCGTCACACTGGCGCAATAAACTGCCTTCGGTTCGACTCAACAGGAGACTTTCATGTTCAGCAATAATCTCAAGAACGTTGTAGCAGGTCTGGCCTTCGGCGTGACCGCCGCTGGTTTTGCGCAGGCCCAATCAGTCATCGTCAAAATCGATGGTTCTTCTACCGTTTATCCGATCACCGAGGCGGTTGCCGAAGAGTTTCAGAAGGCCGAAAAGAACGCTATCAAGGTGACCGTCGGTATTTCTGGCACCGGCGGTGGTTTCAAGAAATTCTGCCGAGGCGAGACAGATATTTCCGACGCCTCGCGTCCGATCCAGAAGAAGGAGATGGAGGCTTGCGCTGCGGCTGGCATCAAGTATTTCGAACTGCCGGTGGCCTTTGATGCGCTGACCGTCGTGATCAACCCGAAGAACGCCTTCATCAAGCAAATGACGGTGGATGAATTGAAGAAGATGTGGGAGCCGGCTGCCCAAGGCAAGATCACCCGCTGGAACCAGGTGAATCCCGCTTGGCCCGATGCACCCCTCAAGCTCTTCGGCGCCGGTTCCGATTCCGGTACTTTCGACTATTTCACCGAAGCCATCGTCGGCAAGGCCAAGTCCAGTCGTGGCGACTTTACTGCTTCCGAGGACGACAACGTGCTGGTGCAGGGCGTCAGCCAAGATGTTAACGCGGTGGGCTACTTCGGCTACGCCTATTACGCCGAGAACACCGCCAAGCTGAAGGCAGTGCCCGTGATGAATCCGAAAGGCCAGGCTGTTGCACCGTCCATGGAGAACGTCATCAATGGGTCTTACGAGCCCCTCTCCCGCCCGATCTTCATCTATGTCAGCGAAAAGGCCTACCAGCGTCCCGAGGTGAAGAAGTTCGTCGAGTTCTACATGAAGCATGGCGCCAAGCTCTCGCGTGAGGTGAAGTATGTGCCGCTACCTGAGAAGGCGTACGTCGGCAACATGGAGCACCTGACGAAGGGCAAGTTGGGCACCGTCTTCGGCGGCGCCTCGGAAGTCGGTATCACCATAGAGGAACTGTTGAAGCGCGAAGCCAAGCTCTGAGTTTCTTGCCATTCCTGCAAATACCGACGCCAGCGCCGGTATTTGCAGATTCTTCAAGTGCAGCACAAATAACACGAACTAGCTATCATGAGCGGCTCTGACGTTGCCATCTTAGATCCAGCCATGCCTCCTTCCCAGAGCCGTCTGGCGTATCGCCCCTCTCGCCACATCAAGGAAAAAGTCATCGAGGCGATGCTTCTTCTTGCGGCGATGGTCTCGGTTTTCACAACACTAGGCATCGTCTACATCCTCTTGTCCGAGTCGGTGGATTTTTTCCGACATGTACCGCTGATCGATTTTCTTACCGATACGCAATGGACCCCGCTTTTTGACGACGCGCATTTCGGGATCATGGTGCTGATGTCCGGCACGCTAACGAGTTCCGCCGTCGCCCTGCTAGTCGCGATTCCACTGGGCACTATCATTGCGCTTTATCTGTCCGAGTTTGCCAATTCGCGGGTGCGCGAGATCGTCAAGCCGCTGTTGGAGCTGCTATCCGGCGTGCCGACCATCGTCTATGGTTATTTTGCGCTGATGTTCGTCACGCCTCTGCTGCAGAAGCTCATACCCGAACTACCCGGCTTCAATCTGCTTTCCGCCGGCATCGTGATGGGCATCATGATTGTGCCGACCGTCAGTTCCATCGCCGAGGACGCTATGCGCGCCGTACCGATGAATCTACGCGAAGGCTCCTACGCCATGGGCGCTACCCGGCTACAGACCGCACTCAAGGTTGTCGTGCCGGCCTCCTTCTCAGGCATTATGGCGGCCTACATTCTTGGCATTTCCCGCGCGGTGGGTGAGACGATGATACTCGCCGTTGCCGCCGGCATGCAGCCGAATCTCACCTGGAATCCGCTGGAGCCGGCCGCCACCATCACCGCTTACATCGTGCAAGTGGCTCTGGGCGACCTGCCGCACGGCAGCGTCGGCTATCAGACCATCTTCGCCGCCGGTCTTACCTTGATGCTGATCACGCTGATCTTCAACATCCTCGGCTACTGGCTGCGACGCAAATACCGGGAGCAATACTAATGGCGCGCTTGGACGTAACCCAAATCCGCGCCCTCATCGTGCGTCACAAGCGTTGGGACATCATCTTCGGCGTGGTCGGTATTGTGTGTCTGGCCATCGGTCTAATGACTTTCGCCACGCTGTTCGTCGACATGCTGCTCGATGGCTATACGCGTTTGAAACCAGACTTTTTCACGAGCTTCCCGTCTCGACGCGCCGGCGAGGCGGGCATTCTGTCCGCCTGGGTGGGCACGACACTGGTGATGATAGTCACCGCAGCGGTGGCGGTACCGCTGGGCGTGGCTGCAGGCATCTATCTGGAAGAATACGCGCCAAGCAATTGGATGACGGATATCATCGAGATCAATATCAGCAATCTGGCCGGCGTGCCCTCCATCGTCTATGGCTTGCTGGCGCTCGGGCTCTTCGTCTATCAGTTCGGCCTCGGCCAGAGTATCGCCACCGCGGGCCTCACCTTGGCGTTGCTGATTTTGCCGGTCGTCATCGTGGCGACACGCGAAGCGATCCGTGCGATTCCGTCCGCCATTCGCGAGGCAGCGTATGCGCTTGGTGCGACCCGATGGCAGGTGGTGCAAGGGCATATCCTGCCTTATTCGATGGGTGGCATCCTGACCGGTGTCATTATCGGTATGGCCCGCGCCATTGGCGAGACGGCGCCTATCATCACCATCGGTGCGTTGACTTTCATCGCCTTCCTGCCGCCCTCGCCGGTGACGACCGAGCTCCCTTTTCTTTCGTTCGAATGGCTCAAATCGCCTTTCACGGTCATGCCGATCCAGATTTTCAACTGGACCTCGCGTCCAGATCCGGCTTTCCATGCCAATGCGGCCGCAGCCGGTTTCATTCTCGTTTTCATGACTCTGGCGATGAACGGCCTTGCCATCTGGCTGCGCTATCGCATACGCCGCAACATCAAGTGGTAAACCTCTATCATGGCTGAATCAAAACCCTCCACGAGTTCCATGTCGGTCAAGGCCAGCGCTGAAGGGCTTGATTTCTACTATGGCGACTTCCACGCCTTGAAAAATATCAAGATGCCGATCTACGAGAAGCGCGTCACGGCGCTGATCGGGCCGTCAGGCTGCGGGAAATCAACTTTCTTGCGCTGCTTCAATCGCATGCATGATCTCTACCCGGGAAATCGCTATCGCGGCGAGATCAGGCTCCTGCCAGACAATGTGAATCTACTGGACAAGGCGATCGATCCGATCGAGGTGCGTATGCGCCTGTCCATGGTTTTCCAGAAGCCCAACCCTTTTCCGAAAAGCATCTTCGAGAACGTCGCCTATGGCTTACGCGTACGCGGCGTCAACAAACGCGCCATCCTAGAAGAGAAGGTCGAGGAGGCGTTGCGCGACGCCGCACTTTGGAACGAGGTCAAGGATCGGCTGAACGAGCAAGCATTCAACCTTTCCGGTGGTCAGCAGCAGCGTATGTGCATCGCTCGCGCACTGGCAACCGAGCCGGAACTCCTGCTTTTTGACGAACCCACTTCGGCGCTTGATCCCATCGCTACGGCAAGCATCGAGGAACTGATCGCCGAGCTAAAGGACAAGGTGAGCATCCTCATCGTCACCCATAACATGCAGCAGGCCGCTCGCGTGTCCGACTTTACCGCCTACATGTATCTCGGTGAGTTGATCGAGTACGGCTGGACCGACGATATTTTTGTCAAACCGAAAAATAAGCAGACCGAAGACTACATCACCGGACGATTCGGCTAAGCGTACCAAGACGGAGGAGACAGCATGTCCCAGCAAGACCACCTTTCCAAGCAATACGACTCCGATCTCGAAGATGTCCGCACCCGTGTGTTGCAAATGGGTGGTTTGGTCGAGACTCAAATCATGTCGGCCATCGAGTGCTTCGCCACCGGCAACTACGATCTCATGGCGAAAGTTGCCGAGACGGATCGCCGCGTGAATAGCTACGAGGTCGAAATTGACGACGCCTGTGCCCACGTTATTGCGCGGCGCCAACCCGCCGCCGGCGATTTGCGACTCATCATGGCGGTGAGCAAAATCGTCACCGATCTCGAACGTATCGGCGACGAAGCGGAGAAGATTTCCCGCGCTTCACGGCAAATATATGATCGCGGCCGCTTGCAGATTCCGCGTTCGGCCGATGTGCGGCAGTCAGCCAATCTGGCAGTCGCCATGCTGCGCCGCGTCCTGGATGCGTTTGCGCGTTTGGATTCCGTCGAGGCTGGTCAGATTATCGAACAAGATGCCACCATCGACGATGAGTTTCGCGGCATCGTGCGCCAGCTCATCACCTTCATGATGGAAGATCCGCGCACCATTTCTACCGCACTGGACATCGTCTGGATTGCCAAAGCCATCGAGCGTATTGGTGACCATGCCAAAAACATTGCCGAGCAAATCATCTACATCGTGCACGGCACCGACGTACGCCACACCGCCTTTGAGCGGCATTCGCCACCGGGAGCCAGCGAATGAAGCAACCAACGAACCAGCCTTCGCGATCCGTATGACTACTCGAGTTCTGGTAGTAGAAGACGACCCGGCTATCCAGGAATTGATGCGCTTCACTTTGGAGCGCGCCGGTTTCAAGGTCGCCGTCGTCGCCAACGCCGAAGACGCGCAGAACGAACTGCGTGAAGCCCTACCCGATGTGGCGGTGATCGACTGGATGCTGCCGCGCACCTCCGGCCTGGCTCTCGCCAAGCAATTGCGCGAGTCGTCACGCACGCAAAAGCTGCCCATCATCATGGTCACCGCGCGTGGCGAAGAGGCCGATCGCGTCGCCGGTCTGGAGCAGGGCGCCGACGACTACGTGGTCAAACCGTTCAGCCCGCGCGAGTTGGTGGCGCGCATCCAGGCTGTGTTGCGTCGCCGTGCGCCGCATGTCTCGGAGAGCCAGCTTACGGTAGGTGGTTTGCATCTCGATCCGATTACCTATGAAGTCACGCTGGACAACCAGTCTATCAACCTCGCGCCGACGGAGTTTCGCCTGTTGCGTTTCATGATGGCCAATCCGGGGCGCGTGTTCAGTCGCGCCCAATTGCTCGATCAGGTCTGGGGCGACCATGTCTTCATCGAGGAGCGCACGGTGGATGTGCACATCCGTCGTCTGCGTCAGGCTTTCGGCTCGGATCGCGAACACCTGGTGGAAACAGTGCGCGGGGCCGGCTACAAATTGCTCGTGCCGCGTTCTGGCCAGTAGAACTGAGCGATAGTCTTCGCGTGATTTCTCCCGTTTGGTTCTCTTTGCTGTTGCGGCTGGTGGGTGTAGCGTTTGTCGGGCTATTCACCGGCGTTTTTGGTGGGCCGGTAATGGGCCTGGCCTTCGTCATTGCTGGCCTATTGCTCATGGTGGTCGGCCATACCGGCTACCTGTCGCGCTTGCAACGTTGGCTCAAATCGCCCGAAGGTGTAGAAGTGCCCGAAGCACGCGGCGCCTGGGGCAATATTTTCGTCGACTTGTACCGCATGTTGCGCCGAGGGGAAAAGGCCCGATCCCGCATTCTGGCGGAACTCGAATTGTTCCGCCAAGCCTGTAGCGCCTTGCCTGACGGCGTGGTTTTCCTTGATGCCCAAGGCCACATCGTCTGGTGCAACGGCATGGCCGAACAACACCTGGGCATCAATAACGAGCGCGACACCGGCCTGGTGCTGACGCACTTCATCCGTCAGCCGGGCTTCGCGACTTTTTTTGCCAACAGCGACATTGGCGCGACCTTTACTTATCAACCGCCGCACAACCCTGGCATGACACTCTCGCTCGAAGTGATTCCGTTCGAGGGCAATCGCAAGCTCGTCATCAGTTTCGATATCACTCAGATCGAGCGTGCCGACACCATACGTCGCGATTTTGTCGCCAATGTTTCGCACGAATTGCGCACGCCGCTGACGGTGATCGGCGGCTTTCTCGAGCACTTGACGTCGGACGAATCCTTGCAGGACGAGACCCTCCGCCTCCAGCTTGCGCTGATGGATAACCAGACTCACCGCATGCTGCGCCTGGTGGATGACTTGCTTACGCTGTCGCGCCTGGAAGCGGCCGACTCCCTGCCCTTCGAGGACGCGGTCGATCCGCGTGAGTTGCTGGCGCTTGCGCTGGAAGAGGGGCGCAGTTTGAGCCATGGTCGTCATAGCCTTTCCATGGAGGTTGGTGCGGGAAAACTCAAGGCGGCGCGCGAGGAGTTGCGCACCGCTTATACCAATCTGGTCAGCAATGCCGTGCGCTACACACCCGAAGGCGGCGCCATCGTATTGCGCTGGCGCGTGACCGAAGACGGCGAGGGCGTGCTCAGTGTCGAGGACAGTGGCATCGGCATCGCGGAAGAGCATGTACCACGGCTGACCGAGCGCTTCTATCGTGTCGATCGCGGTCGTTCGCAGGAAACCGGCGGCACCGGGCTGGGGCTGGCCATCGTCAAGCATGTGTTGTTGCGCCATCAGGCGAGTCTGGAAATCAACTCGCAGGCGGGCGTGGGCAGTACTTTTAGCGCGGTATTTCCAGCCTGGCGGGTGTTGCCCGCCGATTCCCTTTAAGTCCGACAGGCTCCTAGCGGTCTCACTCCGCTGTCAGGACGGCCGCGCTGCGCAGGTTTTCCTGCTTTTCGTGGGATGCCACGATTTCATGCAGCACCCCGGCAAAATCGCGGACCACATTTCGCCAACTCAGGCGTTCGGCGGTTAGGCGAGCGCGCTGACGCGCCGCTGTGCGACGCAGTGGTTCGCCCAGTGCTCGTAAGGCCGCCTGTGCAAAGGCTTGCTCGTTGCCGCAGGGCGCGACAAAGCCATTCTCCCCATCGACGATCAACTGCCCGGCCGCAGCATAGTCGTAGGCGATCACCGCCAAACCGCTGGCCATGGCCTCCGTCGTGACATTGCCAAAGGTTTCGGTGAGGCTGGGAAACAGGAACAGGTCGCCGGAGGCGTAATGCGTGGCGAGGTCTTCACCCGTGCGCATGCCGGCAAAAACATGCTGCGGGTAGCGGCGCTGCAATTCCGCACGCGAAGGGCCGTCACCCACCAGCACCAGGCGGGCCTGTGGTGCCACTGCGGCGAGTTGCTCAAAGGTGTGCAACACCAAGGGCAGATTCTTTTCCGGCGCGAGTCTCCCCACGTAGATCGCCACTGGCGCGTCACCTTGCAAACCCCAGCTTGCGCGCAAGGCGACACTACGGCGGCCTGGGTTGTAGAGCAGGGTATCGACACCGCGCGAGACTACGCGCACTGCTGTGTAGCCTTCGGCGATGAGGTCGTCGCGCATGGCCTGCGTCGGCACCAGCGTGGCGTCGCCCTTGTTGTGGAAGTTGCGCAGGTAGCCGGCGATGGGCTTGTGCAGCCAGCCAAAGCCATAGTCGCGCGAATATTGATGGAAGTTGGTGTGGAAGTCGCTCACCACCGGCAGTTGCAAGCGTCGCGCCGTCCTGAGCGCCGACCAGCCTAGCGGCCCTTCCGTGACGATATGCACCAGATCCGGCCGCACTTCGGACCACAGCTTGAGCAGCTTGCGCTCTGCGGGCAGACCCATTTTCAAACCCGGATAGCGCGGCAGCGGGATGCCGCGCGCGAGAACTTCGGTGTAGCGCTCGCGCTGTTGTGCTTGATCGTCGCGGTGCTGGCGCGGCCGCACCATCTGTACATGATGGCCCATCTCAAGCAAGCCATCCACCATGCGTGCGATGGTCATGGCCACGCCGTTGATCTCGGGCGGGTAGGTCTCGGTGACTATGGCGATGCGCAAGCGGAACAGGCTGTCTGCGCAATCGCAGTCGCAATGGGTGAGCGGTAAGGATAGCTGCGCTAAGGATACCTTTCGCATGGCGGCATTGTTGGCGGCGCAGGCGACGACATGATGACTCTGAGGTTAACCTTCCATGACGGAGTCCATTAGACACCAGTGCGCCAGGCCGCCACCGTCGCTAGTTCGGCGTTGGGGCGCTCGACGATCACCTGCGGCTCGTGCGCGAAAAGCAGACCGGAGCCGGCGTCCATCCACAGTGTGTCGCCCTCGGCCAGCTCCTTGTCGCCCAAGGCGATGCGTCGCGTTGTCAAATTGATTTTTAACTGTTCGCAAGCGACCAGACAGGGTTTACCCAGTTGTCGCGCCACCACCGCTGCATGCGCTGTGCGGCTGCCGCGCGTGGTGAGCAGGCCGTCGCACACGGCGAGACCGGCGATATCCGCAGTTGCGATATCCTCGCGTACCAATAGCGTTGCCTTGCCCTCGCTGGCGTAACGGCGCGCCGTATCCACATCCAGCGCGATGGCCCCGCCGGCTGTGCCCAGGCCAGCGGGGGTGGCGCGAGCCAGCGCCATCACCGCCGAACTGTCGGCAAGATGGCGACGTTCCAGCTTGTCGATATCCACGCCTTCCAGCCGCGTCAGTCCGGTCGCCACATCGATCAGGCCTTCATGCACTTGATCGACGGCGATGCGCAAAGCTGCCCAGGGCGTGCGCTTGCCGGTACGTGTTTGCAGCACGAAAAGCTCGCCATCCTGCAAGGTGAATTCGAATTCCTGGGCATCTTGATATGCGTTTTCCAGTGCCTTGGCGACCGCCAGCAATTGCGTCTGTACCGCCGGCAACACGGCAGCCAGCCGCTCGGCGTCGCCCGCGGCATGGCGGCCTGAAACCACATCTTCGCCCTGGCTGTTGAACAAAAAATCGATGTACAGCCGGTTCTCGCCCGTGGCCGGGTCGCGCGTGAACGCCACACCCGAGCCCGAGGCGCAGCCGGCGTTGCCGAACACCATGCGCTGCACCGTCACTGCCGTTCCCAGCGTGTCCGGCAGATCGTTAAGCCGTCGGTATTCGATAGCGTGCTCGCTGCGCCAGGATTCGAACACCGCCGCGACGGCGGCATCGAGTTGTTCCAATGGGTTTTGCGGAAAGGGCTGTTTGGCTAGTGCTTGAAAGAGCGACAGGTACTCCAGCGTAAGCTGGTTTAGGCTCTTGAAATCGAGCTCCCGCGCTTGCGTCACACCGGCACGCGATATGGCCGCATCCAGGCCGGCGCGGAAGGGCGCCGGATCGGCGCCATACACCACCTCGGCGAACTGCTGCACCAGGCGACGGTAAGAGTCCCACACCAGGCGCGGATTGCCGGTAGCACGGATCAGCCCATGCACCGTGGCGTCGCACAGGCCGATGTTGAGTAGCGTATCCATCATGCCGGGCATGGAAATCGGTGCACCGGAGCGCACCGAGACGAGTAAGGGTTTGCGGTTGCCGCCGAAGCTTTGCTTGGCGGCAAGTTCAAGTCGACGCAGCATTTCGGTGAGCAGGTCGCGTAGCGCCTCGCGTGCTTTGGCCGGCTGTTTGAGAAAATCACGGCATATCGGCGTGCCCAGCACAAAGGCTTCCGGTACCTTGAGGCCGAGATGCGCCATGCGCGCCAGGTTGTAAGCCTTGAAGCCCATGTCAGCGGCGCTGCCGCCATCGCGCGCCCCGGCCAGGCCGATCTCAAAAATATGCTTCTCGGTGTACTTCATGAAATGTCCCGCTTAGTCCGTAACCATCTCGCTCAGGACGTGATCGCGTAGTCGCAATCCGGTATGCATGAGGGCATCAGCCGCCGCTTCGAGGTTGCGCGCACATTCAGAAAATGCGTAGAGACGCCGGAAATCCGAGGCGCAACGGCTCAGCGCGGTCTTGACAGCGCGTTGCGCGCCGTCGCTCTGGCGCTCGACAACCATGATGCGGTGGATGGCTTCGAGAAAATCCTGCACGTCTTCGCGCGGCCCGCTGCGGCGAATGGCGCGCGTCGATTCGATGGCGCGCAGATATTCCTGGGCGCCATCGACCAGCAAGCGCGCCAGGGCATTGAGCGGCCCGTAGAGTTCGCTATCGCTGCCCTCGTGCGGCAGCAGCGTCAGGTGAAAGGCGGCCTCTTCCAGCTCGTCCAAAACATCGTCGGCGGTCTCGATGAGCTTGCGATAAAAGTCCGTGCGCGCCGAACTGCTCACCTCGTTGCGCGCGCGATTCACCAGCTCGTCCGCCTGGCGTTCCCAGTGCTTGGCGCGCTGGGCGTTGCGTTCGAAGCGCGCCGTGTCGTCTTCGCTGCCAACGCCCAGCAAACAATCGCATATCCCCCTGGCGATCTCGATGGCGTAGGCCGCTTGCTCGGCGGCGATGTCGAGCAGATTCTGCTGTGTGCTGTGAAAATAATTGACCAGCTCGGCGCGAATTTCATCCTGTATCAAGGCTTCCGACCGCCCCTGCAGTAAGCCATTGGCGCAGGCGCGGAAGACGAAGCGCATGAATTCGATGGTGGCTTCGCGTCCGAGCAGGTCATCCAGACGCGCGCCCAGCGGCAGCGGCGCCTTGGCGATAAATCCCAGCGCGTCGAAAAGCATCTGCTCGCCGCCTGCGCGCAGAAATGCCATATGGCCGTGGTTGTTGTCGCCGGCCCACTTGAGTAGGGCCAAGGCATCTTTCTTGGGCAACAGTTGGCGCAGGCGCTTGCGGGCGCGATTCCAGTCGATCAGGAACACCAGGCGCGAGCCGAGAAAGGCCAGATACTCCTCTTGCTCAGTGGCCGATTTCGCGACAAAGCTGCCAACGCATAAATGGTAGATGCCGTCTTCCGTCGAACGGTCGGTACGTGAGCGGGTGTCTTCCCAGGTGACGCGCCAGCCGTCGAAAAGGCTTTGAAAAAACAGCAACCGTTGCATGTGCACGTCGGTGTAGGTGAGGCGTACCTTTTTCGTTTCCACATACACCACCAGCACATGGGCGTCGGTTGTGCCGATATCGTTTTGCAGCACCAGCGTGTCGCCCGAGCGTGTGGCCGTAGTCCCCAGCCCCGGGTGGTCGAATTTGAGCGGCAGCGTCAGGTTCACGCCGCGCATGAAGGCGGCAATGAGGCGGCGATCATCGCTGGCGATCTCGTAGACGTGAGCGCCCTCTAGCACTTCTGACGAGATGCGCATCTGCAAGCTATTGAGCGACTTATGCATATCCATCACCAGCAAATGCAGGCTGTCGCCGCGCTTTCGGTCGCCTGAGGCCATGGCCGCGATTTGCGTGCCGGAGATGATGTCATCGGAATTACACCAGGGTTTGGCGGCGAGCAACTTGAGTCGTGCCGCGTAGCCACCCCATTCCGCCATGGCGGCGGCGTGCAGCGGCTCCAGCATGCATTGCATGTCCTGGTAAAGCTGGGCGCAGACGGCCTGCACGCGCGGCATGCGATAGAGGTCGCTCTCACCTTTGCTGCTGGCGGCGATGATGGCGTCGAAGGACTCGTCCGCCAGGCCCGTGGCCTGGCGTTCGGCACGCAAATCGGAGGCCGGCTCGTCGGCGCCAGGCGGTTGATCCGCTCTGGCCTTGGCCATTTGTAGCAGGCTGAAGAGGTATTTGGCGCGGTCGTTGGCTGCGAGGGCGCTGTTGAGCAGCGAGGGCAGGAGCAGGCTTTCCTCGCCCAGCGCATCGATGATGTGGGATTTTTCCATAGGACTTTTGGGCGACCATGACAGCCGCGCCGAGAGACTAGTCACCTCGTGTTACGGCCCGATGACTCGCCCCGCAGCGTTGTGATCGTCGGTGATAAAATGCCGGCTTGCGGAGCGTCGTGGACGAGCGGGCTCCGCCTTTATTTTTTCGGATGCCATGACAGCGAAAATTCTCGACGGCAATGCGCTCTCAGCGACTTTGCGCGAATCTCTCCGCGAGCGCGCTGCGGCGCTGGCGGCGCAGGGCTGCAAGCCAGGTCTGGCGGTGCTTTTGGTCGGAGAAAATCCCGCCTCGCAGGTTTATGTACGCAACAAGATCAAGGCCTGCGAAACGGTCGGCCTGCATTCCGAGAAGTATGATTACCCGGCCGATGTTGCGCCGCCAGTGGTGTTCGAGCGCATTGCCGCGCTGAACGCCGATCCGAATATCCACGGCATCCTGGTGCAGTTGCCGCTGCCGTCGCAGTTCGATGAAGACGCCGTGCTCGAAGCCATCTCGCCGGAGAAGGACGTCGATGGTTTCAATGCGGTGAATGTTGGTCTGCTCATGCAAGGTAGCCCGCGCTTCATTTCCTGCACACCCTATGGCGTGATGCAGATGCTTAAGGCCGAGGGCGTGTCTCTGAAGGGCAAGGAGGCCGTGGTGGTCGGTCGCAGCAACATCGTCGGCAAGCCCATGGCCATGCTCCTGCTGGGCGCCAACGCCACCGTTACGGTGTGTCATTCGCAAACGGCCGACCTCGCCGCACACACACGCCGTGCCGACGTGCTGATCGCCGCCGTGGGCCGGCCGAAAATGATCACCGGCGACATGGTGAAGCCCGGCGCGGTGGTCATTGATGTCGGCATCAACCGTCTTGCCGACGGAAAGCTTTGCGGCGATATGGATTTCGAATCGACGAAGGAAGTGGCGTCGCTCATTACGCCGGTGCCCGGCGGCGTCGGGCCGATGACCATCACCATGCTGCTTACAAATACGATAGAAGCCGCCGAGCGGGCGGCTGAACATAAGGAGAAATGAATATGGTCAAACATCCTTTGGTTGGCATCATCATGGGCTCAGACAGCGACTGGCCGATAATGCGTATTGCCGCAGAAACGCTCAAGCAGTTTGATGTGCCCTACCAGGCCAAGGTGCTCTCCGCGCATCGCACGCCCGACGCGGCGCTCGACTACGCCGCCAGCGCGCAGGAGCGCGGCATGAAAGTGCTGATCGGCGCGGCCGGCGGCGCTGCGCATCTGGCCGGCGTGCTGGCCGCCAAGACCGAACTGCCGGTGCTGGCCGTGCCCATGCCTTCCAAGCATTTGCAGGGCCTCGATTCCTTGCTAGCCATGGTGCAAATGCCCGGCGGCATACCTGTCGCCACTTTCGCCATCGGTGAAGCCGGTGCTATGAACGCTGCGCTGTTCGCCGTTGCCATGCTGGCGCTGAGCGACGCCACGCTGGCGCAGAAACTCAGCGAATTCCGTCAGCGCCAGACCGAGAAAGTCCTGGCTAAAGCCCTGCCCGACATGCCGTGAACGACCGCCTCGCCAAGGCCGTTGCGCTGCTGCGCGCGGGCGAGTTGGTGGCTTTTCCCACGGAAACGGTCTACGGCCTTGGCGCCGATGCGAGGAACGCCCAGGCGGTTGCGAAAATTTTCGCCGCCAAGGGCCGCCCCGCCGACCATCCGCTCATCGTGCATTTGCCGGACGCGAACCACATTGCAAACTGGGTGCGCGAGCTGCCTTCTGAGGCGATGCGGATTGCGCAAGCCTTCTGGCCCGGCCCGCTCACCTTGATCTTGAAACGTGGCGCCGGCGTGCCGGATGCCGTGACGGGCGGGCAGGACACGGTCGGCCTGCGCGTGCCCAATCATCCGTTGGCGCTGGAACTCTTGCGTGCATTCGGTTCCGGCGTTGCCGCGCCATCCGCTAACCGCTTCGGCCGCATCAGCCCGACCACCGCCGCGCATGTGCGCGAGGAATTGGGCGATGCCGTGCCGCTCATACTCGATGGCGGCGCTTGCGAAGTCGGCATCGAATCCACCATCCTCGATCTTTCGCGCGACCGCCCAGTGATCCTGCGGCCCGGTGCGGTGAGTGCGGAAGATATTGCTCGGGTGATAGGCCGTGCGCCGGAGTGGCCGCATGGCGAATCCAGCCACACGCATCAGCAAGCCCCGCGGGTGTCAGGCGCGCTGGCCGCGCATTACGCGCCGCGCACCGCACTGCAATTGCTAGCCTCCTCAGCGTTCGCAGCGCGTGTGGCGGTGGTGGCGCAAACGCAGCGCGTCGCCGTGCTGGCGCGTACCGTTCAAGCCATCACCGGCGTAACGCTCTGGCGTACCGCGTCCGACGAGCCGGGCCGCTACGCCCACGACCTCTACGCCCATCTGCGCGATCTCGATCATGCCGGCTGCGACCTCATTCTCGTCGAAGCGCCACCGGCTACGGAAGCTTGGCGCGCGGTGGCCGACCGCCTGCAACGCGCCGCCACCGGTTCCGGCGAAGCCGACGAAACCTGATTCCCCGCGCCAGCTATCACCAGGTCGATATCGCCACGCCGGCGCCTATCGTGGTCTGGCGATGGTTGTAGTCAAGCAGGTTCTCGCCATAGCCGTTGAAGGCGCGCACATAGCCCTTGAGCGGGCCAGAAATCGGAAACGCCCAATCCGCCTCGAAGCCGCCGCGATGCCCCGCGAAGCTATAGCGCGCCAGCGCCGAGACGACGTGCGCGCCGCTTCGATACACCGCAAGCACGTCACCATTGCCCATGTAGTCGTAGATGTCCGGGTTGTCATCACGGCTCCTCGCTTCCAGCACGCGCCACCACGGCCGCGCCATCAGCATGAAGTTGCCGCGCTCCAAGCCGATCTGCGCATAGAGGCGATTCCAACTGCGCGACAACGGATTGGCCCGCCCGTTGGACTGGTGCGAGAAGCCAAAATTAATCATGCGCAAGTTCACACCCAGTAGATCGCGATTGATCGGCACGGTGAGGATCACCTCCGGTTCGTAATCCGTTTCGCGGAAAGGCGCCGATCCACTCGGGTTGTAAAGCTGCCAATTGGATTGCTGCGTATAAGCCAGCCACAGATCCACGTCGCTACCGACGATGTTCTCCAAGGCCTTGGTCTTGGCACTGATCTGGTACTTGGCTTCAGTCGCGTCGTAGCGCGTCGGCGCCGTCGCGCTGCGTCCGGGCGCGGGGCTGGTTGGCGCTGTATTGATCGCGTCGGTGTGCTGCGTTAACAAAAAGTACATTGGCCGATGACCCGTGATGGCGAAAGTACCGGTCTTGGAACCCGCATCCAGCTCCCACGCTTGTGCCAGTTGCGAGCCGCCCGGCTGCGGTCGGGACATCGCAGGGCGCGCCGTCGAACTGTCGGGTGGGTTTTGCATGGCTTGCGTATCCATCGATTTAGTCAGGCTGTCATAGCAAGCCAGCCGCTCGGCATCGGCGCGGATAGCCGCGCATTGCCGTAGGCTGTCTTGGGCATGGGCGCTGTTCAAGCAAACAAGCCCGGCGCAAGTGACGAGTGAAAACAGAACTGCTTTTTGTAATGCGGCCATCATTGTCTCTCCACGTTGTCTCTCCAGTCTCGGCGCACGAGCCGAGCGGGTCATCCAAAAGCGCATTTTCCATTCTAAGCGTTCGGCCCGCGGAACTCCGTGCGCTGGCACACGCGCTCGCTGGCGCCGACCCGTGAAACTGGCTATAATTCGCGCCTTCTTTGGGGCGGTAGCTCAGCTGGGAGAGCGTCGCGTTCGCAATGCGAAGGTCGGGAGTTCGATCCTCCTCCGCTCCACCAAATACAAAAAGCGCATCTGAGCAATCAGATGCGCTTTTTTATTGTCGGTGAGAGCGCTAAACCGCAAGCCCCAGTTCGCTGGTGAACGGGTCGCTGGGCAGATGGAAGGGCACCGGGCCGTCGGGTTTGCCGTCGACGAACTGGCGCACAAAAGGATCGGTGGAGTTGCGCACTTCTTCTGCGGTGCCTTCGGCGACGACGACACCCTCCGAAATGAAATACACGTAGTCCACTACCTGAAGTGATTCAGCCACGTCGTAAGTGACGATGATGGAGGTCACGCCCAGCGCGTCGTTGAGGCTGCGGATGAGATTGCCGACCTGGTTGAGCGAAATCGGATCGAGACCGGAGAAGGGCTCGTCGTACATGATGAGCATGGGGTCGAGCGCGATGGCGCGAGCCAGTGCGATGCGGCGTGCCATGCCGCCCGAAAGGGAATTGGGCATGAGCTTGTAGGCGCCGCGCAGCCCGACGGCGTGCAGCTTCATGAGCACGAGGTCGTGGATCAACTCTTCCGGCAGATTGGTGCGTTCGCGCATGGGGAAGGCGATGTTGTCGAAGACCGAGAGGTCGGTGAATAGCCCGCCCTGCTGGAACATCATGCCCATCTTGCGGCGCATTTCGTAGAGGCCGTCGGTGTCGAGCTCGTGGATGACGCTGCCATCGACCTTGATCTGGCCGGCGCTCGGCCGCAACTGCCCGCCGATCAGCTTGAACAGCGTGGTTTTGCCGCAGCCGCTGGCGCCGAGTATGGCGACCAGTTTGCCGCGCGGCACGCTGAGCTTCAGCCCTTTGAGTATCTCGCGATCGCCATAGGCGAAGTGCAGGTCGTCGATTTCGATCAGGCTGTCTGTGGAGGTATTCATGCGCGGCGAAATTTAAGGATACGAGTGCGAATTATCCGGCGGCGCGGGCGTTGCGCGCAACTTTCTTCTGGGGCGTCGTCTGAGCGGCGACCAGGCCCAGCTTCTTCGCCAGATAGTGCCCGGTGTAGCCCGTATCCTGCCGCGCCACATCTTCGGGCGTGCCTACGGCGATGATGCGTCCGCCGCCATCGCCGCCTTCCGGGCCGAGGTCGATGATCCAATCGGCTGTTTTGATGACATCGAGGTTGTGCTCGATGACGACAATCGTGTTGCCGTGTTCGCGCAGGCGCGTCAGCACTTTCAGCAGCATCTCGATGTCCTGAAAATGCAGACCGGTTGTCGGCTCGTCGAGGATGTAGAGCGTGCGGCCGGTATCGCGTTTGGAAAGCTCCAGGGCCAGCTTGACGCGCTGCGCCTCGCCGCCGGAGAGCGTGGTGGCGGATTGGCCCAGCGTGATGTAGCCCAGGCCCACATCGAGCAGCGTCTCGAGCTTGCGCGCCACTACCGGCACGGCGGAAAAAAATTCGCGCGCGATCTCCACGGTCATTTGCAAAATCTCGTGGATAGTTTTGCCCTTGTAGCGTATCTCCAGCGTCTCGCGGTTGTAGCGCTTGCCGTGACAGACATCGCAGGGCACGAAAATGTCCGGCAGGAAATGCATTTCCACCTTGATCATGCCGTCGCCTTGGCAGGCTTCGCAGCGACCGCCCTTTACGTTGAAGGAGAATCGCCCCGGCCCGTAACCGCGGTTGCGCGATTCCGGAACGCCGGCGAACAGCTCACGGATGGGCGTGAGCAAGCCGGTATAGGTGGCCGGATTGGAACGCGGCGTGCGGCCTATGGGCGACTGGTCAACGCTGATCACTTTATCGAAAAATTCCAGTCCCTCGATGTTCTCGTACGGCGCGGGTTCGGCGGTCGAGCCGTAGAGATGGCGCGCGGTGGCGGTGTAGAGCGTGTCGTTGATGAGCGTGGATTTTCCCGAACCGGAAACGCCGGTGACGCAGGTGAGCAGGCCGACCGGCAGATCCAGCGAGACGTGCTTGAGATTGTTGCCGTGGGCGCCGCTGATTTTCAGCAGGCGCTCGGCGTCGATAGCGTGGCGCTTGGTCGGCACGGCGATGGCGCGGCGACCGGACAGGTAAGCGCCGGTGAGCGAATCCAGGTGGGCGAGTATGTGGGCCGGCGTGCCCGAGGCAACGATGCGGCCGCCATGCTCGCCCGCACCTGGCCCCATGTCGACCACGTAGTCGGCGGAGGCGATGGCTTCCTCGTCATGCTCGACGACGATGACGGTGTTGCCAAGATCGCGTAGTCGCACCAGCGTATCGAGCAGGCGCGCGTTGTCGCGCTGGTGCAGGCCGATGGAAGGTTCGTCCAACACATACATCACGCCGGTGAGGCCGGAGCCGATCTGGCTGGCCAGGCGGATGCGCTGCGATTCGCCGCCAGAGAGGGTTTCGGCCGAGCGGTCGAGCGAAAGATAATCGAGACCGACGTTGATGAGAAAGGTCAGCCGGCTGGCGATTTCCTTGACGATTTTTTCGGCGACCTGCTGGCGATGGCCTTCGAGTTGCAGGAGGTTGAAGAAGTCGCGTCCGGCAATGAGCGGGAGAGCAGAAAGTTCGCAAATATTGCGGCCGCCGATGAGCACATTGCGCGCTTCGAGACGCAGGCGCGTGCCTTCACAATCAGGGCAGGCGCGGCTGTTGAGGTACTTGGACAACTCTTCTCGCACCGCCATCGAATCGGTTTCTTTGTAGCGGCGTTCCAGATTGTTGAGGATGCCTTCGAAGGTATGCTCGCGGACGGTGGTGCGACCATTCTCGGCGAGATAGCGGAAGGCGACTTTTTCTTTGCCCGAGCCGTAGAGCACCAACTGCTGAATTTTCTCGGGTAGCGATTCGAAGGGCTGCTCCAGCTCGAATTTGTAATGCGTAGCGAGGTTCGCCAGCATCTGGAAATAAAACTGGTTGCGTCTATCCCAGCCGCGTATGGCGCCGGCGGCGAGTGACAAATGCGGATAGGCCACCACGCGCGCCGGGTCGAAAAAGCTGATCTGCCCCAAACCATCGCAGCGCGGGCAGGCGCCCATGGGATTGTTGAAGGAGAACAGACGCGGCTCCAGCTCCTGCAGCGCATAACTGCATACCGGGCAGGCGAAGCGTGCGGAGAAGAGATGCTCTGTGCCGCTATCCATCTCGACAGCGAGAGCGCGGCCGTCGGCGTGGGTGAGCGCCGTTTCGAAAGATTCAGCCAGGCGCTGACGCACATCGCTGCGCACTTTCAGTCTGTCGATGACGACATCGATGGAATGTTTGTTGTTCTTGGCCAGCTTGGGCAGCGTGTCGATCTCATGCACCTTGCCGTCTATGCGCAGACGCACGAAACCTTGCGCGCGCAGCTCGGCAAAGAGATCGTGCTGTTCGCCTTTGCGGCCGGCGACCACCGGCGCGAGGATCATCAGCTTAGTGTCTTCCGGCAGCGCCAGCACGTGATCCACCATTTGCGACACGCTCTGTGCTTCCAGTGGCTGGCCGTGCTCGGGGCAATGCGGCGTGCCGGCGCGGGCGAAAAGCAGGCGCAGGTAGTCGTGGATTTCCGTCACCGTGCCGACAGTGGAGCGCGGGTTGTGGCTGGTGGCCTTCTGCTCGATGGCGATGGCTGGCGATAAACCCTCGATGAGGTCGACGTCGGGCTTTTCCATTAACTGCAAGAACTGCCGCGCGTAAGCGGACAAGGACTCGACATAGCGACGCTGGCCTTCGGCATAGAGCGTGTCAAACGCCAACGAAGACTTGCCCGAGCCAGACAAGCCGGTGATGACCGTCAGCTTGTTGCGTGGCAGATCGAGGCTCAGGTTTTTGAGATTGTGGGTGCGCGCACCGCGAATTCGTATTTCGTCCATGGGGCCGGTTTTGAGTTTCGGGTTTTGAGTTTCGGGTTTCGGGTTTCGAGTTTCGGTTGAGCTCCCTGGGGTTTGCAACTCGAAACCCGAAACCCAAAACTAGAAACCCGAAACACCGCGCCCATGGGCGCGGAGGGCAATCTGCTAATATACGCAATTCCGCCAGTACAAGCCAAGATTCCTCTGATGTTGCCTACCGAGAAAGATCGCATGACCCGGCAAGAGGTTCGTGCCGGCGTGTCGCTGGCGTCGATTTTTGCCTTGCGCATGCTGGGCTTGTTCCTGATTTTGCCCGTCTTTTCCATCCACGCACGCGATTTACCCGGTGGTGAAAGCCTTACGCTGGTGGGCATCGCGCTGGGCGCTTACGGCCTGACGCAGGCGTTTTTGCAGATACCCTTCGGCATGGCGTCCGACAGCTATGGCCGCAAGCCGGTGATCATCATCGGCTTGCTGGTGTTTGCCCTAGGCAGTTTCATCGCGGCGCTGGCGCCGGATATTTACTGGACCATCTTCGGTCGCGCTGTACAGGGGGCGGGCGCCGTATCCGCCGCCGTCACTGCGCTCGCCGCCGATCTCACGCGCGATCAACATCGCACCAAGGTCATGGCGCTGATCGGCTCCAGCATCGGTTTGATGTTCGCGGTGTCGCTGGCCGCCGCACCGGCCCTGGACGCGGTGATCGGCTTGCACGGCATATTTTTTCTGACGGGTCTGTTGTCGCTGGCGGGCATCCTGGTCGTGCTTTATGTAGTGCCGGCTGCACCCGCGCAAGTGCCCACCGAGCGCACTGTGGCTGGCTTCATGGAAGTGCTGATGGAACCGCAACTGCTGCGCCTTAACTTCGGCATCCTGGCCTTGCATCTCATCCAGATGGCAATGTTTGTGGTGGTGCCCGCCGCCATCGTTTCGGCTGGCGGATTGCCGGTGAGTGGCCACTGGAAAGTCTATTTGCCGGTTGTTGTGGCGAGCTTCTTCCTGATGCTGCCGCCGATATTTTATGGCGAGCGGCGCGGTCGTATGAAGCAGGTGTTCGTCGGCTCAGTTGCTATATTGTTGGCGACGCAGATCGGCTTTTTCTTCGGACTTGGCCACTTCGTCGCGTTGGTGGCGACGCTGTTGGCGTTCTTCGTTGCCTTCAACATACTCGAAGCGAGCCTGCCTTCAATGATTTCGCGCATTGCGCCGCCGCAGGCCAAGGGTATGGCTCTCGGCATTTACAATACGACGCAATCGCTGGGCTTGTTCATGGGCGGAGCGCTGGGCGGCGTACTGGCGCAACGCTTCGGCCCATCGGCTATCTTTGTCGTTGGCGCCACGCTGGCACTGCTCTGGCTGGCAATCGCAGTTAGCATGAAAGCCTTGCCAGTGGTGGCGTCACGCGAGTTTTTCATACAGCCCCACGTCGATATTGAGAGGGTGCGCGCGGAGCTGGTAGCCTTGCCCGGCGTACGCGAGGCACGCGTGGAAGCCGAACAGCGCAAGGCTTATTTGAAGGTCAATCTAGAACGTTGGGACGAACGGCGCGTGCGCCAGCTATTGGGGGAGGGGGTCTGAATGGCATCAATCAATAAAGTCATCGTCGTCGGAAATCTGGGTAAGGATCCGGAAACGCGTTACGCCCCGAGCGGCGACGCCATCACTAACATCACCGTCGCCACCACCGACACCTGGAAGGATAAAGCCACCGGCGAAAAGAAAGAGGCCACCGAATGGCATCGCGTGGCTTTTTTCGGCAAGCTCGCTGAGATCGCCGGCCAGTATTTGAAGAAGGGCTCGCAGGTCTACATCGAAGGCAAGCTGCGCACGCGCAAGTGGCAGGACAAAGACGGGCTAGACCGCTACACCACCGAAATTATCGCTGATGTAATGCAGATGCTCGGCAGCCGTCAGGGCTCTGGAGAAGCGCCGACGCGCGAACGTGAGGCCACCTCTGCGCCGACCGCCGACACTGGCGCTGCCAAGAAACCGGCGCCCGCATCCAGCTTCAACGACATGGACGACGACATTCCTTTTTAATTGGCAACTGCATAAAAAAGTCCGGACAAGCTTCAAGGCCTGTCCGGACTTTTTTTATGTGAACCTAGATAGCTTATTTCTTGTCGCCATTCGCCGCGTCCTGAATTTTATCGCCGGCTTTTTCAATCTGTTCTCCGGTTTTTTTAGCCGCCTCGTCTACTTTCTTTCCGGCTTGCTCCACCGGGCCTTCCTGTTTTTGGCAGGCGGACAGTGCGGCCATCAGGAGTATCGTCGTCAATCCCACTGCCAACTGCTTGCTGAATTTCATCATTTGTCACTCCTTGGTCGTTAAAGTCGGAATATTGCTCGTGGAAAAAGTTTTGCTGCGTGTGCAAGCTTAGCCGAGTATGCGCTCGTAGGTGTCTTTCACAGCTCGATAGCAAGCGCAGGATACCGCTTCCAGGCCGGCACGGTCGAGTACGGTAATGTCACCGCGACTATAGCGGATAAGTTTTCGTTTCTGCAGCAGGCCGGCGGCGTTGGTGACGCCGACGCGGCGCACGCCGAGCATTTGAGCGAGCACTTCGTGTGTGAGATGGAACTCGTTCGAGTGCGCTCTGTCGTGAGTCATCAACAACCAGCGTGCGAGGCGTGCATCCAACACGTGGAAGCGTATGCAAGCGACCGTTTGGTCGAGCTGCGCCAACATCACGTAGATGTAGCGGTTCAGTTCGCGTCGCAGCGCCAGGCTGGCTTCAAGTTCCTGGCGAAACGACGCGGCGTCCATCCGCAGCGCAGTGCCGGGGCCGTGCACCGTTGCCTTCAGTGGGGAAATGTCGACGCCTAGTGCTAGTGGAACGCCGACCATGCCCTCATTGCCGATCAGTTCCACCTCCAGGCTGGCGTGGCCATCTACCGGGCTTAACAGTGAGACGAAACCGTCTATCGGAAAGTAAACGTGTCGTATCCGCTCTGCGGATTCGTAGAGCACGTCGCCAAAGCTTAACTCGATCTGCTCGCAATTTTTAAGCAGACGTTGGCGATCTTTGCCCGGCAGGGCCGCCAGCAGACGATTCGCGACCGAAGTGCGTTTCAGTTTGATGGCGGGTGGCGAACTTTTGCGGGGCGCTAGAACAAGCCCATCCGCATCTGACGCTATATTCGGCATTTCAAGTGAGCGAGCTGTCATCGGTACGGAACGCTAACGCGAGTCGTTCATGTGGGCGGCCCTTTGCATGGGAGTTTCCATGCTCGCGCCGATTATCCGCATCCGCGCCAAATGGTCTGTGCAGCAGCGTACATAAGACGAAATCAACGACTGTCCGGTCGAGCCGGTGGCCTGGCCGCTTTGTTGCGGAAAGACGAAAAGACGAAAAAGCGAAAGACGAAGGAGGCGTTGCGGGGCTGAACTACCGCCCAGACCAGCGCTTGAGAACTACCGCGCTCGCCGAGTGCGCTGGTGGGGTCAACGCGGGCGCCGCTTCCAGGGCCGCGAAACGACTCGAACGGAGTGCGCGCCGTTAGACGCTGGATTGGCCGAGCACTTGAAAAGGATCGCCCAGGGGTATTTCTGCCAGCAGCCGGTCAAACTCCTTCTTGACCACCGCGTAGCACTCGCACACTGATCGCTCAAGGCCGGGCCGATCAAGCACCTGGATGTGGCCGCGGCTATAGCGTATCAGCCCGGCGCGCTGCAATTTCCCGGCGGCTTCCGTGACGCCTTCGCGCCGCACGCCGAGCATGTTTGCAATCAGCTCCTGCGTCATGGCCAACTCGTCGGATTCTAAGCGGTCTAGACTCAGCAATAGCCAGCGGCACAGTTGCTGCTCCAGCGCATGATGCCTATTGCATACCGCAGTCTGCGCCATCTGCGTGATCAGGGCCTGGGTGTAGCGCAGCAGCAGGCGCAGCACTGGCCCGGCGCGATTGAATTCGTCTTTGAGCAGTTGCGCCTTGAGACGATAGCCATAGCCCGCGCTTTGCACCACTGCCCGGCTGGGCGTGGTTTCGCCGCCCATAAACAACGAAACGCCGAGTATGCCTTCATTGCCTACCACCGCGATCTCGGCTGATGCGCCATTCTCCATGACGTAGAGCAGAGACACGATGGAAGTCGTCGGGAAATAGACGTGCTGCAACAGTCCGCCAGACTCGTAAAGACATTCGCCGAGCGGCATCGGCACCAGTTCCAGATGGGGCACCAGGCGCTCAAACTCTGCTGCTGGCAGCGCGGCGAGTAGATGGTTTTGCTTGGGGGTATGGGATGTGGGCATAAGCGAACTCCTTCAGTGCAGTGACAAAGCGGTAAGTACAAAGCCTAAGCCGATCGCATCGTGCTTACAATATATCGATTCGAAATAGGCGTTCTGTACGCTACCGGACATACCCCCCCCGCAGCCATACTACCTCAAGAAAAGTCATTTCTATGCTACTCCTTAAATGGCATTTACATTTTGACCGCGCTCAATACAAAGGCTGGCGCGTTGACCGAGCGCCGATGGTTGCCTGGTGCAATCTTGGCGAGATATGTACGCTAGCGTACCGATTTTCATTGCTACTGGCTTCAAAGTGGCGCCTTATTCCGGCCGCCAACACGCCGGCTTCGTTGCGCATGACTCAAAGAAACGCTATGGCTGACCATTGGCATCCAACCTTGCTGCTCACCCTCGTCGCTATCGGTCTTATCGGTCTATCTGCCTGTGGCTGGCCCGCGCGGTTAACGGTTGCTGACGGGACCGGCCCCAACCCGATCCTGCCCGAGCCAGAGACGTCACTTATCCCAGTTGTGAACATTGCGCCGGCCAAGGGCTGGCCTAGCGGCGGCAAGCCTGTCGCGGCGCCGGGCACCGTCGTCACCCGCTACGCAGAAGGCCTCGACCACCCACGCTGGCTTTTTGTTTTGCCCAATGGCGATGTGCTGGTCGCCGAGACCAATGCGCCGCCCAAGCCTGAGGATGGCAAAGGCCTCAAAGGTTGGATCATGAAAATAGTCATGGGCAGGGCGGGTGCCGGTGTGCCCAGCGCCAACCGCATTTCGCTGTTGCGAGACATCAATGGAGACGGCATTGCCGACGCCAAATCCGCCTTCCTCGAAGGGCTCAACTCGCCCTTCGGGATGGCGCTGATCGGCCGGGACTTTTACGTAGCCAACACCGACGCGGTGCTGCGCTTCGACTACACGCCAGGCGATACCCGCATCGCCGGGCCGGGCGTCAAGGTGATGGATATCCCCGCCGGACCGCTCAACCATCACTGGACCAAGAGCCTCATCGCCAGTCAAGACGGCGCCCGGCTTTATGTGACAGTGGGCTCCAACAGCAATGTGGCGGAAAACGGCATCGATAAGGAAGCCGGGCGCGCTGCCATCTGGGAGCTGGATCTTAAAACCGGCAACAAACGCATTTTTGCCTCGGGCTTGCGCAATCCGAACGGCATGGCCTGGGAGCCTGAAAGTGGCGCCTTGTGGACTTCCGTAAACGAGCGCGATGAACTGGGCAGCGATCTGGTGCCGGACTATATGACGTCGGTGAAAGACGGCGGTTTCTATGGCTGGCCGTACAGCTATTTCGGACAGCACATCGATACGCGTGTCGTCCCGCCTAGACCGGACCTGGTGGCGCAAGCAATTTCGCCAGACTATGCCTTGGGGCCGCACACCGCCTCGCTGGGGTTGGCTTCTGCGCAAGGCACCAGCTTGCCTGCGCAGTTCCAGCACGGCATGTTTGTGGGGCAGCACGGCTCGTGGAATCGAAAACCGCATAGCGGCTACAAGGTGATTTTCGTGCCCTTCAGTCATGGCAAGCCGACCGCCGAGCCGGTCGTCGATGTGCTGGCCGGTTTTATCACCGAAGAAGGCAATGCGCTGGGACGGCCCGTCGGGGTCACGCTGGACAAGGCTGGCGCGCTGTTGGTGGCGGACGACGTGGGCAACATCATTTGGCGTGTCAGCGCGGCCGCAC
>Ga0335397_10001352_pt1 | contig 33338 bp, 29 predicted proteins | sample MAT04_FD_205740 | JGI IMG/M metagenome (GOLD analysis project Ga0335397, IMG submission 205740) | Freshwater microbial communities from Lake Fryxell liftoff mats and glacier meltwater in Antarctica - MAT-04 (spades assembly) (version 2) ... | reverse complement strand
CGAGGGCTCGCCATCGGCATCTTCGGGGTCGGCATGGGCGGAACGGCGGTGTCGGCGTTCACCACGGTGCAGCTCGCCGACACCTACGGACGGGCCTTCCCGTTCGTCCTGGTCGCGGTCCTGCTCTTCGTGTACGCGGTGGTCGCCCGGCTGCTGATCCAGGACCCGTCCCGGCCACGACCAGCCGCGGGCGGCTTCCTGCGGCGCACCTGGGAGACGCTGCGGATGCGGACGACGCTGCAGCTGTCCGCCCTGTACGCGGTGGGTTTCGGAGGCTTCGTCGCCTTCAGCGTCTACCTGCCGACCTATCTGCGGAACGCCTACGAGCTGAGCGCCGGTGACGCCGCCAGCCGCACAGCCGGGTTCGTCGTCCTGGCCGTGATCGCACGACCGGTCGGCGGCTGGTTGTCCGACCGGCTGCATCCGGTTCCCGTCCTCGGCGCGTGCTTCGCCGCCGCTGCGGTCCTGGCCGCGCTCGCCGCACTCGAGCTTTCTCTTCTGCCCTGGGCCACGATCGCCTTCCTCGGCCTCGCGGCCGCCCTCGGCGCCTCGTCCGGGGCCTGCTTCGCGCTGGTCGCCCGGTTGGCGCCCCCGGACAAGGTCGGCAGCGTGACCGGCGTGGTCGGTGCGGCCGGCGGTCTCGGCGGCTTCGTTCCGCCCCTGCTGATGGGCACGATCTACGGCCGCACCGGGGACTACACCACCGGCTACGTGCTCCTCGCCGTCGTTGCTGCGTCCGCAGCGCTCTACACCGTGCGCGCAGTTGGGCGCGCAGACCGTCCCTGAGATCGGGGCACTGGACCGTGCATCTACGCTTGACCGCGAGGCAGCCAGCGGAGCTGGCGATCGCCGAGGTCACGCTCGCGCTCTGCTCACGGCTACTCGTGTGTCAGGACCGGGTGGTCCAACAGCCGGCGTCTGCCACTCCACCCCACACCACCTGCTCGGCGGATCGCTCGCGGGGACGGGCTCCTCGCCGTATGCGCCAACCCCGTGTCGAGCGGCCGAGGGTCATCCGGGTCGGTCCGTTGCGGGTGGGGAGAGGTCATCGAGCATCTCCTTGGCGCTGTCGCACCGATCCCAACGGAGAACCGACCCGAAGCCGGACGGCATCGACCTCGTCCCACTCGGCCGACGTGAGAATGGACAGGGCGGCCGGGAACAGGCCGTCCTGTTCTTTGAACACATGGGCGCGCAGCCCCTCCAGCGTCTTGAGCAGCCGTCCCTCCCACCCGCTGGCGGGTGTGGTGGCTGCCGTCATCTCGTCGAACATCGCCTCGGCCTCGGCATGCTCGGCAAGCAGCGTGTCGACGTGCGCCGGGTGCTCACGTGCCATCGGCGGAAACAACGCCTGCTCCTCGACGGCGGTGTGCGGCCCCAGCAGACGGGACAGGGCAGCGCAGGTCGCTACGGCAGTGCGCCCATCGCTGGCCCCGGCTGCCGCTGTGGCCGTGCGCACGAGGTCCAGGACGGCGTCGTGCTCGCGTGTCAGCTCCTCGATGGAGGTCAGTGCCTGGCAGCCGCAGTACTCGCACATGGCCCCACCTGTCTTCCTCGTCGTCATGAGCCATGCTGCTGCTGCCCCCTGAACACGACCAGAGGCCGAGGTCCGGCCGGACCACCGACCTTCGCCCCTTCCCCGGCGGACGGGTGCCCGGCCTACGACAGGTGCTTGGGCGCCATCAGCATCGCCGTGCTGGCCAGCACCGTCGCCAGGAGAACGGCGCTTCCCGCGGCCGGGCGCCCACAGGAGGTTCCCGCGCCGGGAGGCCGGGACCACATCCCTGGGGTCGTCCGTGGGTGCTGTCCGGAGCAGACGCCCCGGCATCACGCGCCCGTCGACTGCAGGACACTCCCGGTTCGTCCCCCTGCGGTGGATTGGACCTATGACACTGCGCACTCTCCTCACGACGGCTGCTGCCGTCGCCCTCGTCCCCGCTCTTGCTCCGACCGCCTCCGCTGAGCCGCGCCCTGCCTTCGACCTGCAGGCCCACCGGGGCGGCATCGCCCTCGTCGTTGAGAACACCCTCCCCGCCTTCGCGAACGCCCTCGAGCTGGGGGTCAGCACACTCGAGCTGGACGTCCAGATCACCGAGGACGGCGAGGCCGTCGTCACGCACGACCGTCGCGTCAGCGGCAGCAAGTGCCTCGACACCGCGCCGGTCGTCGCGGGCGACCCGGAGTTCCCCTACGTCGGCAAGTACGTCAACACGCTGACGCTCGCCCAGGTCCGGACCCTCGACTGCGGTTCACAGCGCCTCGCGGCCTACCCGGAGCAGGAGCTGGCCCCCGGCGCCCGGGTGCCGATGCTCGAGGAGGTCTTCGCCCTGGTCGACCGCTACCGCGCCCGTCAGACGATGCTCAACGTCGAGACCAAGGTCGAGGCGGGCGCCCCCTCCGAGACGGCGCCCAGCGAGCAGTTCGTGCAGGTCGTCGCCCGCGAGGTCCGCCAGGCCCGGCTGACCCGCCAGGTGACGATCCAGTCGTTCGACTGGGGGACCCTGCAGCGGATGCAGCAGGTCGCTCCCGAGCTCCCCGTCGTAGCCCTGACCAACGGTCAGCAGTTCCTCCAGGCCGGCCGCCCCGGTGCCTCGCCATGGCTGGGCGGGATCGACATCGACGACTTCATGGCAGGGGGCTCGCGGTCGCTGCAGCAGGCGCTGGTCGCGGCGGTGGACTCGTTCGGCGGCGATGCGATCTCCCCGGTGCACGGCGACCCCCAGAACGGATCGGTCGCCGACCCCGGCTACCGGCCGTTCACGACCCGTGAGCTGGTGGACACCGCCCACGCCGCCGGCCTGCCGGTCATCCCGTGGACCGTCGACGACCGGCCCACCATGGAGCACCTGCTGGACCTGGGCGTTGACGGGCTCATCACCGACCGGCCGGACCTGCTCCGCGAGGTCCTTGACGAGCGCGGCACGCGCCTGCCCCGCGCGCTCAGGACGCCACCCCCGGCCCGACCCTGAGGCTTGCGGTCCGAGTGCCCCGGCGCCTGGCGGACGCTCGCCGCGTCTGCTGACCCACGCTGTGGCCCGCTGGCGTGGTTGGTCCGGACCTGGATCACGTCGCTCCCCCTGCGGCCTGCGTCGGCCCCGTTCCGGCACAGGCCGAAGGCACGCACCGAGCCGGCGACGCGCCTGGCCTCGCCGCCCCTCCGCTCTCAGGGAAGCGACCGGCCAGGTGGGCTCTGGCGCGGTGGCCCGGTGTGCGTCATGCTGCGCCCGCCGGTCGTCCGGCTCTACGCCTCGCTTGGGAGGACCGATGGCCGCCGCGTCACGAGCGAGATACCGAGACGCTCTGCGGCACCGCGACTTCCGTCTGCTGACCGGCGCGTTCGTCGTCAACCAGGTCGGCGGCTGGGCCTACAGCGTGGTGCTGGCCGTGTACCTGTTCGACCGCACCGGCTCGACGACGGTGCTGGCCCTGTCGGCCGCCAGCCGCTGGGTGCCGGCGATGCTCGTGGCCGGCTACGCGAGCGTCCTGGCCGACCGCTACGAGCGCACCCTGGTCATGCGGACGTCGGCGCTGCTGTCTGCCGGAGTCATGGTGGTGCTGGCAGTCGCGGTCTTGTTCGATGCTCCCGTTCCGGTGCTGATCGGCCTGTCCTCTCTCGAGGCGATCCTGCTGTCGCCCTACAACCCGGCCGCGGGTGCGTTGACGCCCGACGTCGTCGGGGAGAAGGACCTCGCCGCCGCCAACGGGCTGTTCAGCGCGCTGGAGAACCTCGTCGTCGTGCTCGGCCCGCTCGTCGGCGGAGCCATCCTGCTCGTGGCGTCGCCCGTGGTCGGGGTCGGGCTCAACGCGGTGACGTTCCTGGCCTCAGCGCTGATCATCCAGCTGCTGACGGTCCGGGCGACGGGCAGCGCCGGCCAGGAAGGGGGAAACGCCTTCACCCAGTGGCTGGAAGGTGTCCGCACGCTCGGCCGACACCGCACCGCGCTGGTCCTGGTGCTGTTCGCCGCGCTCGACTCGGCGGTCTACGGCGCCAGCACGGTCGTCTACGTGCCGTTGTCGATCGAGCTGGGGACGGGCTCGGAGGGCTACAGCTACCTGCTTGCCGGGGCCGCGCTCGGCGGGGTCCTGGGGGCGACGCTGGCCAACCGCCTGGCGGGGGCGTCCCGCGTGGCACCCGTCATCATCATCAGCATCCTCATCCAGACCACCCCCTATCTGCTGACGGTCCTGATCGACCGGCCGGTGCTGGCGTTCGCGCTGCAGCTGATCTCCGGTATCGGGATGATCATTGTCGACGTCCTGGCCATGACCGCCCTGCAACGCGACCTGCCGCGCGCCGTGCTGGGCCGCGTGCTGGGGGTCTTCGATGCCCTGGTCATCGGCGCCATCGTGCTGGCGAGCTTCCTGGCCGCGACCCTGCTGAGCCTGACGTCGTTGACGACGACCCTGATCGCCATCGCCATCGGCACCGTCATCCCGGCGATCGCGCTGGTCTTCCTGCCCGTGCTGCTGCGGATGGACCGGGAGACCGCCGCTGTGGCCGACCGCCTGCGCCCGCGCGTCGAGCTGCTCTCGGCGCTCGACCTGCTGACCGGTGTCGACCGCACCACCCTGGAGCGGCTGGCCGCCCACGCCGACGAGCGCATCGTCCCGGTCGGCACGGTCCTGGTGCAGCAAGGCGAGGACGCCGACGCACTGTGGATCCTGGTGAGTGGCTCGCTGATGGTGCATGCACAGGGCGACGGCGGCATCGCCCGGGAGCTGCCGATCATGACGGCGCCCAGCTACGTCGGCGAGCTGGGACTGCTCCACAAGATGCCGCGCACGGCGACCGTCCGGACACGCGAGGGCAGCTCACTGCTGCGCATCGACGGCAGCGACTTCCTCGAAGCGCTTGCCGATGCGCGGGCCAGCGCGTCGCTGCTCTCGATCGCCGGCACCCGGCTGGCTCGGACCACTCCCCAGCCGCCCCGCGAGGCCACCGAGGACCGCGTACCGCGATGACGCACGTGGGCGGCAGTGCAGCTCCGACGGCGGCGCGAGGCGCTGCGCCGGGGGGTGGTGCCCCGCGCTCCGGCACCGCCGCGGCCGTGTGAAGGACCGACTCCTGCGACCACGAAGTGGCGCGAGTGGTTCGCGCCCCGGCGGGCATGTCCGGCTTGTGCCGACCGTGACGACCAGCGACGGCGTGCGGCTGCACGTCGCAGACATGGGCGGTGACCGCCGACCCCTGGTGATGCTGCACGGCTGGCCTTGCAGCGGGGCGTTCTTCGACCGGGCCGCGGCGGACCTCGCCGGTGTCGTCCGCGTCGTGCGCCCGGACCTGCGGGGCTTTGGCCGCTCGGACAAGCCCGACCACGGCTATCGCGTGTCACGGCTGGCCAAGGACCTGCGCGACCTGCTCGAACGGCTCGACCTTCGGGAGGTCACCGTCCTGGGCTGCGCGGTCGTCTGGAGCTACCTGGAGCTGTTCGGCACCGACCGGCTGGCGCAGGCCGTCTTCGTCGAGCAGTCCCCGCGGCAGTGGCGGGGCCCCGGGTGGGACCTGGGTCACCGTGAGATCGTCGACCAGCAAGGCCTGCTGGACCTGCAGGACCGGGTCAGCGGTGACCCCGTCGCCTTCGACGAGGGCAACATGGCGACCCTGCTGCGCACCCCTCCGGTTCCGGCCGAGCACGACCGGTTGATGGCCGAGATGGCGTTGTCCCCGGTCCACGCCCGCAACGCGCTGATGGCCGACCACACCACGCACGACTGGCGCGACCTGCTGCCGCACGTCGACCTGCCCACGCTGGTGCTCGTGGCCCGACACGACCCAGCGTTTCCCGCGGACGGCGTCGCCTGGGTCGGCGGCGCCGTACCCGGGGCCCAGACCGCGTACTTCGACCACAGCGCTCATGCGCTGTTCCTGGACGAGCCCGAGCGCTTCGCCCAGGTGATGACCGGCTTCCTGCAGCAGCACCTGACACCCAGCACCTGACACCCAGCACCTGACACCCTGACGAAGGGCGCATCTCGTGGACCTCGGCATCTCCGGACGTACGGCCGTGATCAGTGGGCCGACTCCGGCATCGGTCTGGCGACCGCCCGCCTGCTGCTCGACGAAGGCGTCCGCGTCGCCCTCACCGATCTCGACCAGGAGCGGCTGGATGCCGTGGTCGGGGAGCTGGGCGGCGACGTCGTCGCGGTCGCTGCCGACCTCACGGTGCCCACCGACGTCGAGCGGCTGCGCGGGCAGGTCCTCGAGCGGCTCGGCGCCCCCGACATCATCGTCAACTGCGCCGGGATCACCGGGGCGCAGGGGCTGTTCCACGAGATCGACGACGCGGGCTGGCAGCACACGGTCGAGACCGACCTGATGAGCCCGGTCCGCCTGGTGCGGGCCTTCCTGCCGGAGATGCGTGAGCGCGGCTGGGGCCGCATCGTGCTGCTGGCGTCGGAGGACGCTGTGCAGCCCTACGCCGACGAGATCCCCTACTGCGCTGCCAAGGCCGGCGTCCTGGCGCTGGTCAAGGGCCTGTCCAAGACGTACGCGACCGAAGGCGTCCTGACCAACGCCGTGTCGCCGGCGTTCATCGAGACGCCGATGACCGACGCGATGATGGACAAGCGGGCGCAGCAGCGGGGGACCTCCCGCGAGGAGGCCATCACGAGCTTCCTGGAGCAGGAGCGGCCAGGCATGGAGATCAAGCGGCGCGGCAAGGATGTGGAGGCGGCTGCGGTCGTCGCCTTCCTGTGCTCGGAGCGCGCGAGCTTCGTCAACGGCAGCAACTACCGCGTCGATGCCGGCTCGGTCCAGACGATCTGACCAGCGGCCACACGCTTGCCCTGCAGGCTGGAGCTCGACGGCCGGGGCCGGCTCGACGTGACCAAGCCCGGTGGGCGTCGAAGACCATCAGCCAGCTCGAGAGCCCGCTCACGCTCGAGGACGTCGACGTCTCCACCTACGACGCGGTGGTCTACCCGGGCGGCCATGGCCCGATGGAGGACCTGGCCGTCGACGAGACCTCCGCCGCGATGCTGACCACCACGCTCGCCGCGGGCAAGCCGCTGGGCATCGTCTGCCACGCACCGGCCGCCTGCTGGCGACCCGGACGACCGGCACCGGCTGGCCGTTCTCGGGCTTCCGCCTGACCGGCTTCACCAACGCCGACGAGACCCAGGCCGGGCTGGCCGAGAACGCTCCTTGGCTGCTGCAGGACCGGCTCGTCGCGCTCGGTGCCGAGTTCGTGGGGGGCGAGCCGTGGGCCCCCCACGTCGTGGTCGACCGCAGCCTGTACACCGGCCAGAACCCTGCTTCGTCCGGCCCCCTCGCCGAGCGCATGCTCGAGGCTCTCTCCGTGTAGCAGTCCGGGCCGCCGGCAACGTCGTGCGGCTCCAGCCGCGATGTGGACGCCTGCCTGCTCAGAGGGCCGCCACGCCGATCAGGCCGTTGCGCGTCACCAGGTTCGCGAGCTCCTGCTCGGACAGGGCGTCGGTGCCCTCCGGCCGCCGCGGCAGCACCATGTGCCGCGAGTCGGCGCTCGCGTCCCAGACCGTGATCTCGACGTCCGGCGGCACGTCATAGCCGAACTCGTGCAGGACGCCCCGTGGGTCGCGCACCACCCGGGACCGATAGCCCTCGCTCTTGTACCAGCTCGGCGACGGGCCGAGCAGCGCGATCGGGTAGCACGAGCAGAGCGTGCAGACGAGGACGTTGTGCGCGGAAGCGGTGTTGGCGACGACCTTCAACCGCTGCTCCTGCAGACCACCACCCATCGACAGGCCGATCTCGGGCAGGGCGGCGTTGGCCTTGTCCAGCAGCCGATGCCGGAAGCCGTCGTCGACCCACGCCCGGGCCACGACGCGGGCACCGCTGGCGGGTGAGCCCTTGGCGAGGAACGCCGTCAGCGCCCGGTCCAGCTCAACCGGGTCGACCAGCCCTCGTTGCTCGAGCAGCGCCTCGACGTGCCGAACCTTCGCTGCCAGCGCGCTGGACGCCCCGGCGTGGTCACCGCTCATCGCTCCTCCTGCAGGTAGCTCTCGAACAGCGCCAGCATCACGCTGTGATCGCCCTGGCCGAACAGCTCACGTGCCTCGAACCGGACGGTGTAGACGGTCTCCGTCTGCGCCGGCAGGCCGCGCGCACGGTCGTCGGCAAGCGGGCTGGACCCCTCGGGCTCGAGCACGGTTCCGACCGCGCCTCGGGCGTAGCGCGGCAGTCTCGTGTGGTGCGGCGGGTCGCTGCGCCGGGTCCGGACTCGGGTGCCTGGGGGAAGGCGGTCAGCCACCGTGCACCTCGTCGTGCGACAGCACGGCCTTCTCCACGCACAGCGTCGTGACGGCGTGGAACCACTTCTCGTAGTAGCTCGAGGCGAGGTAGTCCGCCGGCGGCATCCGCTCGATCGCGTCGCGGAACTCGTCGAGGTTGTAGACGCCGGCGCCGATGAGCGCACGGTTCATCGCAAAGACGTGCGCCTCCCAGTCGGCGTGGAACGCCGGCTCGTCGAGCTCGGGCTGCGGCAGGGCGAAGCCCTCGACCCCACCGACGTCGTTGATGCGCGCCACGTCGTCACCCTGACACACCGGCCGGGGGCGTGCTTGAGCCGCGCAGACAGCGGGCCCGGATCTCCGCTGATCCGCAGGGCAACCCCTGGTTCCGTCCCGTGTACGCCGACAGCGGGCCCGTCGAGTTCATCATGCTGAGTCGGGACGTGGAGCCGAAGCCGCCCGAGATCAACGCACCGTGGTTGCTGTGGAAGCTCCTCATCGACCACCCACTCCAGGGCAAGGGGTAGGGCCGCAAGGTCGTGCGAATGATGGTGGGAGTGCTGGGTAGCGAGGGCCCTGTGAGGATGCGTGGCCGGAGGCACTGGTCGCCCGGCGGCTCCCGGCTCTCATCTGCTAGCCCCACCTGTGATGACGGCGACCGGCGGCCTTGTCGGCCATGAGGTCCTCATGCGCTGCGCTGCCCGCGGCTGGCCGCAGGCAGCTCCTGGCGTTGCGTCCAGGCGAGCAGCGCCTCTGGGTCGTCCGCGTGCTCCAGGGCCAACGCCGCCTCGATCAGACCGAGGTGGGTGAAGGCCTGCGGGTAGTTGCCGAGCGCCGCGCCGTCCGGCGACCTCTCCTCGGAATGGCATGCCGAGCGAGCGCATCGTCATGGAGCGCTTCGCCTTCGTCGACTGATCGGAGCTGCACCGTGTGCCACACCATCGCCACGCGCCTGGTCATCGCCGTCGCGGCCCTGCTGCTGGCAGCCAGCGTCACGTTCGCCCTTGTCTCCGGATGACCGGGGTTCGCCATGACTGCGGGAACCGGGCACGACGAGAAGGGCGGCCGATCCGCGCTGGCCGCGGACCGGCCGCCCTCGTCGAAAACGCCAAGCTCGGCGTCAACAGCCGCCGCGCGGCCGTGCACCGGGCGCAGGACCTGGGACTGCTTTCGCAACCGCACCCCCTGACGAGGAGAGTGGCATGCGGTTCCCTCGCACTCCCGTCTACGCGCCCCTGTTCGGGGCGGGCCAGCGGTGACGTCACGCGGGGTCTGACCGGCTGGTTCCTGCGCTCGCTCAGCTCGCGCCCCCTGCCTGCACAGCACCCAGCCCGATCCGAGCTGTCGAAAACACGCATGATCACCGACTGCAGCCTGCGCAAGACGTAGTGCACCCGTACAGGACTGAACGACGTCACCTTCGGCGTGGCTACCGGTCGCGGCACCGACTTCGTCGGCCCGAAGGGCGACGAGCCCGGGACGGGAACCTGGGGCACGTGGGGAGAGCGATCCCGCCTTGTCCGGCGACGTGGGAGGCCGGGGCTGTCGAAGTCTTGTCAGCCGTGCGTCGTGAGGGTGAGACTCGGGATCGGCCCGGGCTCGTCGAGGAGAAGGACGTGTCATGAAGTACCTGCTCATCATCGCCGCTGACCCCGCCATCCCGTCGCCCGAACCGGGCGACGAGGGCTTCGAGGAGTACATGAAGGCCTGGTTCGCCTACGACCACGATCTGAGCCAGGCAGGGGTCCTTGTCGGCGGTGAGGCCCTGCAACCTGTCGAGACCGCGACGACAGTCCGTCATGACGGCGGTGCCACGACCGTTGTCGACGGCCCGTTCGTCGAGCTCAAGGAGCACCTGGGCGGCTACTACCTGATCGACGTGGACACGTTGGATGACGCGATCGCGTGGGCACGCAAGGTCCCCGTGGGCACCGGTGCGATCGAGGTGCGACCGATCATGCCGATGGGCCCGGACAGCTGAGCGACGCCGAACGGGCCGCGGTCGAGCTGACGCGGGTGGCTCGCGAGGAGGGGGGGCGGCTGCTCGCCCTGCTCGTGGACCGCGTGGGCGGGCTGGACCGTGCGCAGGACTGCCTGCAGGAGGCGTACGCGCGTGCCCCGTCGGCGTGGGCCCGTGCGGGCGTGCCCGACGACCCCACGGCGTGGGTCTACACCGTCGCCCGCAACGCGGGGATCGACGCCGTGCGCCGCGAGGCGTCGTCGGCACGTCGCCTCGCGGCCCAGGCGCGGATCCTCGACGCCGGCGTCGCGGCCGTGCCCGGCCCCGGCGAGCACGCCGACGAGGGCGATCCCCGCATCGTCGAGCACGCAGAAGTGGGCGACGAGCGGCTCCGACTGATGCTCCTGTGCTGCCACCCGGCGCTCGCCCGGGATGCCCAGGTGGCGCTGACGCTGCGTCTGGCCGGTGGCCTGACCACCGCTGAGATCGCGGCGGCGTACCTGGTCCCGGAGGCGACGGTCGCGCAACGCATCGTGCGGGCCAAGCGCAAGATCCGCGCCGCGCGCATCCCGCTGACCATCCCCGCGGACCTGACGGAGCGCTCGGTGGCCCTGGCCACGGTGCTGGGCATGGTCTTCAACGAGGGCTACCTCGCGCACACCGCTGCCGCGGGCACGCTGACGCGCGCCGAGCTCGCCGACCAGGCGATCCGCCTCACCGCGACCGCGGCCGACGCCCTGCCCATGGAGCCCGAGCTGGGGGGGCTGCTGGCGCTCGAGCTGTTCCACCGCTCGCGCGAGGCGGCGCGAACAGACGCCGACGGGGTCCTGGTCCGCCTCGCGGAGCAGGACCGGAGCCGCTGGGACCGCACGCTGGTCTCCCGCGGGTTCGCGGCCCTGTCGCTTGCGCTCGCCCAGCGGCGGCTCGGGCCGTGGCAGGTCCAGGCACTGATCGCCGCCGAGCACACGCGCGGCCGCACAGACTGGGCGCGGATCGTCCGGCACTACGACCTGCTCCGGTCCATGACACCCGGACCCGTGGTCGAGCTCAACCGTGCGGTGGCGGTCTCGGAGGCGGACGGACCCGAGGCGGGACTGGCGGTGGTCGACGGCATCACCGGTCTGGAGGACTACCACCTGTTCCACGCGGCCCGTGGACACCTGCTCGCCCGCACGAGCCGGGCATCGGAAGCTGCTGCGGCGTGGCGGCGCGCGGCCGCCCTCACGCACAACCCGTCGGAGGCTGCCTTCGTGGCGGCTCGGGTCGCCGACGCCGAAGCCTACGAAGGACCGCCACGACCGTGACCCTTGCCGCCGGTCCATGCGCGCACGGGCCGGGCGTCCTCGCTGGCCCGCGGGTCGGATCCCCGTGTGCCGGCCGCGGCTGCTGGCCGGCGCACCCGCTGCCCCCGCACCGCCGTCGACGGCGGCCACGGTGACGTGCTCACCGCCCGCTCCCCGACCGCGAGCCCCTCCTCGGGCACCCGATCCGGCGATGGAGCTGTCGCTCTCCTATCGCCCCGGCACGACCACCACGTCGACGGGGTGGTCGAGGACAAGCCCCGGGCCGGGCAGCCGCAGGGAGATCAGGTGGTCGAGGACCGGCAGGCGCAGTGAATCGGGAAGCACTGCCTGCACGGCGAAGTCAAGCACCTCGCGCCCTGTCGGGTCGCAGGGGTCGAGGCAGTCATCGAGGTGCAGGCGACCGTGGAGTGACACGCGCTCGGCCTGCAGCTCCGCAACGACGAGCTGCTCCGCGAGGTCCTCGGCCCACCACTGCCGGCTCCCGTCGACCTCGGGTGCCAAGGTCGCCGCGAGCACGTTCAGGTCGCCTCGCGGGGCGACGCCGATGATGACCTCGCCGCCGGGGGCCAGACGCTCGACCAGGGCCCTGACCGTGCGACCGAGGTCCTTGACGTAGTAGATCGAGTGCAGGCAGATGACGACGTCGTACGCGGGCCCGTCCGGAAGCTCCTCGGCCCTGCCGACGGCCGCGCTCACCTCAACGCCCCCGACCACGCCCACCGCAGCCAGGAAGCGGCCAGCGCTCGCGGCGTGCGGGTCGAGCCCGCCGTAGCGCACGACGCGACCTGTGTCGGCGGCCAGCGTCGTCGCCAGGGCTGCGTCGACGGTGCCGTCACCGCAGCCGACGGACAGCACCGACATGTCGCCGGTGCGGCGTGACAGATGATCCCGGAGCCAGGACGTCAGCATCGCGCGCTGGGTCGACCGCGCCTCGAACGCCGCGTGACCGGTGGCGTAGGCCGCGCCCGACAGCCCCGGCAGGGGCGACAGCCCCGCGGCCAGCTCGTCCAGCTCGCGCAGCCCGGCGGTCCTGGCGTCGCCGTCGTGGGGTCGGGTCGTCATGGACGCAGAGGCGATCGCCGTGGACGTCGCGGTGGAAGCAGGCACGGGGCTCCTGTCGCGGCCACGACGCTCGCGGCCTAATGTCGATGCAACACCACATGCCTGTTCTTGGCATCAACGAAGGGTGCGCATGAGTCGCGGCGACACCGCACGACGAAGCCTCGAGCACTGGAGTGAGGCCGGTCGGTCCGAGATGGAGGCGTTCTACGCGCTCGCCGTAGAGGACTACCGCCAGCTAGCCCTCGCCGCGGACTGGCCGGCGCTGCTGCGGCCTCACGCAGGCGACGGCAAGCGCCTGCTCGACGTCGCCTGCGGGAGCGGCAAGTTCCCTTCAGCCCTGCTAGCGCACACCGACCTGTCGACCCTTGGCCCGATCTCCTACGACCTGCTCGACCCGTCGTCGTTCTCGGTCGCCGAGGCCAGGGCCACGCTCGGCGGCCCCTTCGTCCCAGGTCGCGAGCTGGTCCTGACCCTGCAGGACCTTCCCGCCGACGTGCAGCCGTATGACGTCGTCTGGGCCACCCACGCCCTGTACGCCGTTCCCCCTGTCGAGCTGCCGGCCGCCGCTGAGCGCTTCGTCGCCGCCCTTGCTCCGGGCGGGCTGGGCGTCGTCGCGCAGGCGACGGCAGCCTCGCACTACCTGGCGTTCTACGACGCCTACCGCGCCGGTATCGCTGAGGCCACCCCGTACACCAGTGCCGAGCAGGTGCGCGACGCGCTCCGGTCGGCCGGGGCCGAGGTCCGCGAGCAGGCCCTGCACTACACGACCGGCACCCCTGACCGGGACGTCGCCGAGGGCTTCCTGCAGCGCTGCGCCTTTGACGACACCGTCAGCCTTGAGCAGATGCTGGCCGCACCGGTGCTGGGCGACTACCTGGCCTCCTGCCGAACCGGCAGCTCCTGGACCTTCGAGCACGAGGTGCTGCTGCTGTGGCTGTGACAGGACCACGTCGCAGCGGTCCCGTCGCGTCCGGGTCCCCGTCGCTGCTGCCTGAGGCCAACCGCGAGGGCGGCATCGACGCCGAGTGGGCGGGCGATGACCAGCAGTGGTGGGACTGGTACGTCACCCTGGCCGAGAACCCCTCTCTGCATGCACCTCTCACCGATGGTCCAGGCCTGCCGGCGGTTCCGGCCGCGACCGACCGCGTGGTCCGCGAAGCGCTGGCGGAGCCCTACGTCCTGACCGACGAGCAGGTCGCGACGTTCCGCGACGAGGCCTTTGTCAAGCTGCCCGGCGTGCTGACCCCCGCAGTCGTGCGGCGCCTCGCCGAGCGACTGCAGCAGCTCCTGGTCGGCGAGCACGGCGACGACACAGCGGGCCGGTTCACGGCGCTGGAGCAGATGTGGGTGCGCGACGACCTGATGCGCGAGGTCGCGCTGTCGCCCCGCCTCGGCGCTCTGGCAGCAGAACTGCTCGGCGAGGACGCCGTGCGGATCTACCACGACAACGCGCTGTCCAAGGAGCCCGGTTGTGGCCGGACGCCCTGGCACCACGACGCCGAGCACTTCCCGATCGCCTCGACGCAGGCCGTCACGGCATGGATACCGGTGTCGGCGATCCCCGGGCCGATGGGCCCACTGGCGTTCGCGCGGGGCACCGGGCTGCGGCCACTGCTCGAGGGCCTGGAGTTCGACAAGATCGGCACTACCTACGACGTCGAGGTCGCCCGGCGCTTCGCGGCCCACGGGGTCGCGGTCCAGGACGGCGGCTACGCCGTCGGAGAGGTGTCGTTCCACTCCTCGCTGTGCTTCCACACGGCAGGCCCGAACCGCACGACCCAGCCACGCCGAGCCCTGGCCACCACCTACTTCGCCGACGGGGTGCGGGTCGTCGACAACCCCACGATGATCAGCGGGGCCTGGCGTGACTTCCTGCCCGGCGTCGAGCCGGGCGGCCTTGCCGTCAGCAGGCTCAACCCGATCGTGGGACGGCGCTCGGCACCGGAGGACCTGCCCGACCGGGCAGGTCCGCCTCGTGCGTGTCGTCCCTGAGCTCCGCCGCCCGGCTCGCCTGTCGAGACCGCCGAACGACCCCGCGGTCGCGCCTGGACGAAGGGCTGGCCACCCTCACCCGGCGGCACTGTGCAACGCTTGTTGGCGTGGTGGGCGTCGTCGGGTCGGCTGCACGAGGGTGCGCTGGACCGGCGAAGACCCGCAGGCGTACTGGTGACCGAGAGGCGAGCTGTTGAGGTTGGACGTGTCGGAGAGAGCGCTGTTCCTCCGCGCGTTCCTGGCCCACCCGCGCCGTGTGGGGGCGGTGCTGCCCACCTCCGGGCGTGCGGTCTCCGACATGCTCGACATGGCCCCGCTGGCGCAGGCGGAGCTGGTCGTCGAGCTGGGTGCGGGAACGGGCTCGCACACCGCGGCAGTGCTCTCGCGGCTGGGGCCGCAGGCGCGACTGGTGGCGTTCGAGATCGACCCGACGCTGGCCGAGGCGCTGCGCAGCAAGCTCGCGGATGCTCGCCTGCAGGTCGTCACCGGCTCCGCCGAGGCCGTGGAGGAGGTGCTGGCCGGACAGCGACCGGACGTCGTCGTCTCCGCGCTGCCGTTCACCTCGTTACCGGCGGGGACCGGCCGGCTGATCCTCGAGCGCACGGCGCGGGTGCTGGCGCCGGAGGGGGTGCTGCTCGTCCTGCAGTACTCCCCGCTCATCGTCCGCGAGCTGTCCCGCCTGTTCGCCAGGCTCGACCGACGCGTGTGCTTGCTGAACGTCCCGCCGGCGTTCCTGTACGCCTGCCGCGAGCCGCTGACGACGAACGAGCCCTCCCCGGACGCCGCCTCATGAGCAGGCACACCTGGCCCGCCGCGCGGCGCTACGTGCTGCCGCCGCTCGCCCTGGGGGCCCCGCTGGCGATCTCCGGCCGGCGCAGCGGCTGGGCCCTGCTGGGGCTCGCTGCTGCTGTCGCGGCGTTCTTCCGCGACCCGGAACGGCCGCTGCCGCAGGACGCGAGCCTGGTCTACGCGGCCTCCGACGGCTTCGTCACCGGCGTGGACGACGACGTCGAGGAGCCGTGGCTACCCGGTGGCCGGGCGACCCGGATCACCGTGTTCCTGTCGTTGACCGACGTGCACGTCAACCGCAGCCCGGTCGCCGGCACCCTCACCCGGAGCGAGCAGGTCGGCAGCGGCTTCGCTCCGGCGCTGCTGCGCGGCGCGGAGGACAACCGGCGCAACCGGCTGGCCCTGGACGGTCCGGCCGGGCCGGTGGTGGTCGTGCAGGTGGCCGGGGCGATCGCTCGGACGATCAGCAACTGGGTAGGCGTGGGTGACCGGCTCGTCGCCGGGCAGCGCCTGGGAGTGATCCACTTCGGGTCGCGCACGGACGTCCTGCTGCCCCGCGGCACCGCCGACGTCCTGGTGTCCAAGGGCACGCGGGTCCACGCAGGGGTGACGCCCCTCGCCAGGCTTCGGGTCGGGTAGCGCAGGTGCGTCAGCACGTCGGCCCGGCCAACCTGGTGACCAGCCTCAGCCTCGCCGCCGGCTTCCTCGCCCTGGTGGCCACCCCGGCGCAGGCCCTGCTCGCCACCGTCCTGGTGCTCCTGGCCGCGCTGCTGGACGGCGTCGACGGCGCGCTGGCCCGCCGCGCCGGCGGTGACCGGACCTTCGGGGCCCAACTCGACTCGCTGGCCGACCTGCTGTGCTTCTGCGTTGTCCCGGCCTTCGCGCTGCACCACGTGGCACCGTCCTCCCTGGCGGCGATCTGGGTGCTCGGTGGGTGCTGCGTGGTCCTGGCCGGGGCGTGGCGACTGTCGCGCTTCCCGCTGGTGCAGGAGGAGGGGCACTTCGTCGGGCTGCCGACGCCGGCGTCCGGCGTGGTGCTCATGGTGCTGACCCTGTGGGCGCACCCGGGGGTCGCGCTTGCGGCCGCGATAGTGCTCAGTGCACTCATGGTCAGCAGCATCCGGTGCCCGACCGTGCTGGCCGCAGCGGCCAGGGTCCGTCCCGGGGATCGGGCGCACGCGCTGCGCCGCCAGCTCACCCGTCGTCGGCCCCCTCTCGTCCCTCGCGTGGTCGCGCGTGCGCGCCGCTCGCGCCATGCCCGGTCGGCAACGGGTAGACGGCGCGGTTCGCGTCGTGCTGGGAACGTGCTGAGGACCTTGCACCGGGACGGCGGGCCGAGGCGCAACCGGCCCTGACGGGCGGTCCGGAGCGGCTAGCCTGCGGCCGTGGACACGGCGGGTATGGGCGATCCCCTCTGGGAGGACGGCGGCGGCACACCGCACGGCCCGCTCACGGGGACCAGCAGCGCGGACGTCTGCGTAGTCGGGCTCGGGGGCAGCGGCCTGGCCGCGGTCGACGAGCTGCTCGCCCGGGGCGCGTCGGTGGTCGGGCTCGATGCCGGCCAGGTGGGCGGCGGCGCGGCCGGCCGCAACGGCGGCTTCCTGCTGGCCGGACTCGCCGACCCGTACGACGCCGTGGTGGACCAGATCGGACGCGAGCGTGCCGCCGGTCTCTACCGGCTGACGCTGGCTGAGATGGACCGCATGACGGCGGCGGCGCCGCAGGTCGTGCGCCGGGCCGGGTCGCTGCGGGTGGAGGACGACGAGGCGGGGCTGGCCGCCTGCTCCTCGCAGGCGGCCGCGATGAGGGCGGACGACTTCGCCGTCGAGGAGTACGACGGGCCGGAGGGGCGCGGACTGCTGTTCCCGGACGACGGCGCGATGCAGCCGCTGGCCCGCTGCCGGGTGCTGTCGAAGGCGGCCACGGCGGCCGGGGCCCGGCTGCACGAGCACTCCCCCGTTGTGGGCGTCGCACCAGGTCGGGTCACCACCGCTCAGGGCCACGTCGACTGCGGGGCCGTCGTCGTGGCCGTCGACGGGCGACTGGACCTCCTGCTGCCCGAGCTGGCCGGGACGGTCCGCACGGTGCGCCTGCAGATGCTCGGCACTGCGCCGACCGACGAGGTGGACGTGCCGCGGCCGGTCTACCGGCGAGGTGGCTACGAGTACTGGCAGCAGCTGCGCGACCGGCGGGTGGTCCTGGGCGGCTTCCGTGACATCGGCGGGGCGGCCGAGGACACCGCGGACGGGCGCCCGTCCGTGGTGGTCCAGGACGCGCTCGACGCGCTCTTGCGCGACCGGCTGGGCGTCACGGCCCCGGTGACGCACCGCTGGGCGGCAAGCGTCGGCTACACCCGCACCGGCCTCCCCTACCTCGGCGAGGTCCGCGAGCGGGTCTGGGCCGCCGGCGGCTACTGCGGCACGGGCAACGTCATCGGGGCGCTGTGCGGTCGGGCGGCGGCGGCGCGTGCGCTGGGTCAGGACGCCCCCGGCACCGCCTTCGAGGCGCTCACCCCCGTCGGTTGAGCGCCGCCCGGCTGGCGCAGCCGATGCAGGTGCGCGCCGTCGGACGGGCCTCCAGCCGCTCGGGAGCGATCGGTTCGCCGCAGACCTCGCAGGTGCCGTAGCCCGATCCGCGCTCGAGAGCCCACTCGATGTCGGCTCGGCTGCGCTGCAGCTGGGCGGTCAGCGCCACGATCTGCTGGCGCTCGAAGGCGATGGTGGCGCCCTCCGGGTCGTGCTCGTCGTCGGCGTTCGCGTCGCGTGAGGCGGCCACGACCTCCTCGTGCTGACGCGTCAGCTCGGCGAGCTGCGCGGTGTTCTCCGCGAGCGCGGCCTCGAGGCGGGCAGGGAGACGTCGTCCACCGGGTCAACCACCGAACAGCGATCGGACCCGTTCGACGACCACCCACGGGGCGTGTTCCGGAGCGAACCGGTTCTGTGCAGGTTGCAGACAGTCACGGGTGTCACGGCTACGTTGCATCTTCGCCGTGCGTCCTGGGGGAGCAACTGTGACAGTCGTGGACCGTCCGGACAGTCGACCGGCCCAGGACGACCCCCTGCGCACCGGCGTGCTCGCCCTGCGGGCCCGTCGGTCGCCGACGCCCGGCGCCGTCCTGCTCGTCGCGGCGTTCGGGGCTTTCCTCGCCTTCCTCGACTCGACGATCGTCAACATCGCCTTCCCGGACATCCAGCGGACCTTCCCCGAGTCCTCCCTGTCGACGCTGTCATGGGTCCTCAACGCCTACAACATCGTCCTGGCTGCCTTCCTGGTCGCAGCCGGTCGGTGCGCAGACCTGCTGGGGCGCAAACGGGTCTTCGTCGTCGGCGTCGTGGTCTTCACCGTGGCCTCTGTGCTCTGCGCGATCGCGGGCACCGTCGGACAGCTCATCGCGTTCCGCGTCCTGCAGGGCCTCGGCGCGGCCCTGACCAGGGAGATCCGACCGACGGGCTCTACGTGCTGCGGTCCGGTCGGCTGCAGGTCACCCAGGGCGAGGTGGTCCTGACCGAGCTGACCCGAGGGGCGGTGCTGGGCGAGCTCGGGCTGCTGACCGGTGCGGTCCGCTCGGCGTCCGTGAGCGCGGTGCGCGACAGCCGACTGGTGCACCTGACCCAGGAGCAGTTCGCGGGCTTCGCCACGCTGGACGTGATGACCAGCCTGGCGCGAGGTCTCGCGACCCGCCTCCAGGAGATCGCGCCCCCGCCGGTCTCGCGCACCCGTGGCGCGGACGTCGTCGTGGCCGTCGTCGCCCTCGACGACGGCGCGCCCGTCGACGCCTGCTCGCAGGCCCTCGTCGCGCACCTCCGGACCCACCTGCGGGTGGCCGTCCCCGGCCAGGTCGACCGGGAGGGCCTGGAGCGCGCCGAGCGGGACGCCGACCGCGTCGTGCTCACCGCCGACGGTCGGGACGCAGCCTGGCGGGACCTGTGCCTGCGGGTGGCCGACCGCGTCGTCGTGGTGTCCGGTGGCCCGTCGCCGTCGGCCGACGCGCTGCCCACCCGGGCACGGGGTGCCGACCTGCTGCTCACCGGGCCCCCGGCCACCCGGGCGCAGCGCGCGCAGTGGGAGGCCCTGCTGACACCGCGGTCGACCCACGTCGTGAGCGGTGACGTCGCCGGGGGCACGCGCGCTCTCGCGGCCCGGCTGGCCGGCCGGTCCCTGGGGCTCGTGCTGGCCGGCGGCGGTGCACGCGCCTTCGCCCACCTCGGGGTCCTGGACGAGCTCGAGTCCGCGGGCATCGTCGTCGACCGGTTCGCGGGCGCCAGCGTCGGCGCCTGCGTCGCCGGGCTCGCCGCGACGGGCGCCGACGCCGCAGAGGTCGACGCGCAGATCTACGAGCACTTCGTCCGGGCCAATCCTCTCGGGCGCTTCACCCTCCCGACCAAGGGACTGGTGTCGGGTCGTCAGACCGTGGCCGAGCTCGAGCGGGGGATCGGGGACGTGCTGGTGGAGGAGCTCCCCCACGAGTTCCGCTGCGTGAGCGTCGACCTGCTCAACCGGAAGGAGGTCGTCCACCGCTCGGGGCGGGTCGCCCACGTCGTCGCCTGCTCGCTGCGGCTGCCGGGGCTGTTCCCACCGTTCCCGTACGGCGGCACGCTGCACGTCGACGGGGGTGTGCTCAACAATCTGCCCGTGTCTGCACTGTCCCGCGACGAAGGGCCCCTGGTCGCCGTCAGCATCAGCTTCGGCGGCTCCGGGCGGCCGCCGGGAGCGCCAGAGCGCACAGGTCCGCCACGGGTCCCCGCGCTGGGCGACACGCTGATGCGCACCATGATGCTGGCCAGCGGGAGCGCGGCCGAGCAGGCGATCGCCGGCGCCGACCTCGTGCTGCGTCCGCAGGCGGTCGGAGTGGGGTTGCTGGAGTTCCACCAGATCGACCGGATGCGGGAGGCCGGCCGGGAGGCGGCGCGGGCAGCGCTGCCGCAGCTCAGCGCCCTGGTGTTCCGCTGACCTCCGGTCCCGCCGCCGGGCGCCGGGCTGTCAGCCCAATCGCGCCACGTCGTGCGCTCTGGTCCCCCATCTCGCCCCGGCCACTGGGCCTCCGGGCCAGGGCCGCTGAGCCTCGACCTGGGTGCCCACAACGGAAAGACGCCGCGATCTTGCGCTGCTAGGTTTCGCAGGTGAGCTCCCCGTGAGGTTGGACCTGCTCGGCGTACGAGGGTCCACCGCGGCCCCCGGCCCTGACTTCGTCCGCTACGGCGGCCACACCTCCTGCGTGGCGGTCACGGCCGACGGCGACCAGCACCCGACCCTGGTCCTGGACGCCGGGACCGGCCTGCGCTCCCTCACGACCCGTCTGGGCGGTCGACCTTACGACGGGGCGATCCTGCTCAGCCACCTGCACTGGGACCACGTCCAGGGGCTGCCGTTCTTCGCCGCCGGCGACCGGGACGACGCCCGGGTCCACCTGCTGATCCCCGCCCAGGACGGGCGTTCCGGTCGCGACCTGCTGGCCCAGACCCTGTCCCCGCCGGCCTTCCCGATCCCGCCCGAAGGGCTGCGCGGCGACTGGACGTTCAGCGCGCTGCCTGCAGGGACCTGTGAGGTGGAGGGGTTCACCGTCAGGGCGGTCGACGCCACCCACAAGGGCGGCCGCACCCTGGCCTACCGCGTGGAGAGAGACGGCGCGTCCGTCGTCTACCTGCCCGACCACGCCCCGGCGGCGGGGGTCTCCGCGGAGCTGTGGGAGCTGATGAACGGCGCGGACGTCCTGGTCCACGACGCGCAGTTCCTCGAGGGCGAGCGCCCCGTGGCCGTTGACTACGGCCACGCCACCGTGCAGGACGCCGTGGCACTGGCGGTCGAGTGCGGCGCCGGGACGCTGCTGCTGTTCCACCACTCCCCCACGCGCAGCGATGAGGCCCTCGACGAGATCGGCAGGTGGGCCGCGGACCTCGCGCCAGGTCTGCGCGTCCTGGTCGCGCGGGAGGGGGACGTCCTCGACGTCCCTGCCGCACAGACCCGTCTCGGTACGCGCGACGGCTGCGAGGAGCCCGTGCACACCGGGACCTGATGGTTTCCGCCCCTCGTCTCGCGCAGCAGCGCTGACTCCAGAAATGCCCCGAGCACGGGCCACAAGGGTGACAATGGGTCCCGTGAGGCGCTCCTTCTTCCTGGTCTGATCCCGGGCGCCCCGCCCAGATCGCCGCCATCCTTGCTGCGCCTCGCCGTCCTGGAGTCCGTTGCGCTCCTTCCTCCGGTGCCGAGTGTGAACGACCGACTGAGAGGAGGCGACGTCCATCGTGAGCACCGCAGTCACCGAGGGGACGAGCCACCGCCGCTCGCACAGGCAGCCCGCCAGCCACCTTCGCGTCTGCTGTTCGCCGTGCCAGGCGTCCTGGTCGGCCCTGTGGTCCGAGGCATCAGCGGCCATCCGCTCGCACCTGGGCCAACCAGACAGGAGCGGCTGCCCGCGCATGGCGCGCACCCGCCCCTCGTCCCGGCCTGCCGACCTCCCCCACCCGCGCGAACCCGCGCCCGACACGACCACCGTCCTCTGACCGGGCCTCCCGACGTCGTGCGGGCGCTGAGCACCACGGACCTGTTCAGCGGCCTGCCACCCGCAGCTCTGGCGCAGCTGGCGGCGTCTGCGCAGACCCGGCTGCTCACGCCGGGCGACGTGCTGTTCCACCGCGGCGACCCGGCGACCGGGCTCGTCGTGGTGGTCGACGGCCGGCTCAAGGTGGGGTTGGCGTCGCGCGACGGGACCGAGCTGCTGCTGTCCGTCGCCGAGCGGGGCGACACCCTCGGCGAGCTGAGCGTGGCCGATGGCGGGACCCGGTCAGTGACGGTCACCGCGCTGCACCCGACCTGCGTGGTGCTGCTGGACCGGCACGACGTGCTCGCCTGCGTGCGGTCCGAACCGGCGGTGCTCGACGTGCTGCTGGGCACGCTGGCCGAGCTCGTGCGCCGCCGCACCGACGAGTGCGCCGACCTGGTGTTCCTTGATCTGCGCCGCCGGGTGGCCAAGCTGCTGCTCAGGGAGAGCGTCGACGACCGGGTGGAGCTCGACGTCAGCCAGTCGGCGCTGGCGTCGATGGTCGGCGGGTCGAGGCAGGCCGTGAACGTCGCCCTGCGCGAGCTCGAACAGCGCGGCTGGATCGCCCGGGATCAGCGCCGGGTGGAGCTTCTCGACGGGCCGGCGCTGAGGCGGTTCGTCGCCGGCTGATCTGATCGTGCGCTGTCGTCAAGATGACAGCCGCTGGAGCTTCAGGAGTCCGGAAACGCGGTTTACTTCGGTGCAAACGGTCAGATGATCTACGCCCGTCACAGGAGGAACCGCCTTGACCCGTCGACCTGGCCCCCACCGCCGGCCCACCACCTGGCTGGCACTCGGCGCGGCCCTGCTGGCCAGCCTGGTGCTCGCCGGACCGGCCGCGGCCACACCCGCCACCCGCCTCTACACCGACAGCGCCAGCCCGGCGGCAGCGGTCGCGGGCAGCACGCCGACGCCGGTGTCGGTGACGCTGACGAACTGTCGGCTCTGCGGGTCCAGGACGAGCACGCTCCCGTTCGGCTCGGCGGAGGTGACGCTGCCTGCAGACGCGACCTGGGAGCCCCTCGGCGTCTCGACCAGCGCTCCCGGCAAGGCCGCGGCCTGGACCGCCGCGGCGCGCCCCGGGACAGCTGGCCGCACGGTCGTGCTCCTGCGCAACAGCGCCAGCGGGACGTCCGCGGCCATCGCCCCCGGTGAGTCCGTGACGCTGCACCTCTCCCTCACCGCGCCGACCGCGGGGACGCTGCGCCTGACGACGGCGGTCAAGCAGTCCAACGACTTCAACGGCACAGGCAACGACTTCGCTCGTCCGGCAGGCAGCCCCGATCTGGCGATCGACGTCCGGGACCAGATGCCGGTCGCACTCAAGATCATCACGCAGCCCTCCACCGTTCAGCTCGCCTCCTCCCCCGTCCCGCCCTCCGGCGCTCGCCGGGTCATGTGCGAGGCCCCTGCGGTGGCCTTCGTCGACACGGACGACGACGTGGTCACCGGGTTGCCGCCGACGACGGTGGCGCTTCGTCCGTCGGCCGGTGACGGCGGACTGCGCTTTCGCGGGTCGACGGCGCTGACCACCATCACGGTCGGCGGGGTGGCCACCTTCGGCGACTGCACCGACGGCATCACCGCCACCAAGCTCGGCACCCGCCTGCAGGTGGACGCGACTGCGTCCTACGCAGGCACGACGTTCACGTCGGCGCCGTCGTCGACGTTCGAGGTGCTGCCGTACTACGCCTTCTGCCCGGCGACCTGCAGCACCCCGGAGCTCAGGGGCGACGACGGCACCCGCGCGCAGGTCGAGGCGACCGGCGGCGGCACCGAGCCCGACCTGTTCCAGTTCGCGGTCGGCCTGGACGACGCCGCCGACAAGCAGACCTACGCCGCCTGCCAGCCCGACCCGCAGGGAATCAACCCGTACCGCGACGTGGTGCGGGTCGACGTCGCCAACCACGCCAAGGCAGTGACCCTGCGCTGGACCAAGCAGGCGGTGCAGTGGGCGACGAACAACGGCACGAAGCAGTGGGAGGTCTGCGTCGCCGCTGCCTGGCCGTTCCAAGCCCGCACCGGGGAGGCGACGCCGGCCGCGGACGGGCTCTACGTCGGCCTGGCGCTGGCCTGCGCCGACGTCAACCCGCTGACGACACCGTGCCTGTCCCGGCTGTTCCGGCAGGCTGGCGGCGAGCAGGGGGCGCTGGTGCTGCTGCCCAACGTCCAGGGCGACCCGAAGATGTGGTGACAGGCGCTCAGCCCGGCTCGGCGACGACGCCGAGCCGGGCGAACAGCGCCGCCTGCTCTTCGGCAACGCCGTCCGGCGCAGGCGTGCCGGCAGAGGCGTGCAGGTCTCGAAGGGCGCGCAGGCCCCACGCCAGGTCGTAGGTCGCCCCCCTGGTCCGGGCGGTCGCGACACTCTGCTCGAGCCCAGCCAGCGCGTCACCCCTTCGTCCCTGCGCGCCGAGCGCGAGCGCCCGCACCCGCTGCAGCAGCGCCAGCTGCCCGAGCTCCGCCCGGCGACCAGGTGGCACCTCGGCGAGCACCCGGTCCACCGCGTCGAGCGCCTCGCCAGGGCGACCGGCGAGCAGCAGGCACTCAGCCACCCGAGCGTCCGTCTCGACCACCTCTGCCTGCTCCCCGTCCGCGACGTAGGACTCACGGGCTTCGGCGAGCAGGCGCAGGGCCTCGTCGTACCGGCCGGCGCGGGCGGCGAGTCGGCCGAGCTGGCTGTGCCCGAAGGCGATGAACGACGGCGCCGACGACGCGCGCCACACCCGCAGCGCGTCACGCAGCAGCGGCTCGGCCTGCGCCAGGTGCCCCTGGTCGGACAGCACCTCCGCCCGGTTCGCCGACTCGACCGCCGCCGTGAAGGCGTCGCCCGCGCGCTCGCACGCCAGCTGCGACTGCCCGTACAGCTCGACGGCGTCGTCCCACCGGCCGGCGAAGTAGGCGCGGATGCCGAGCGCGTTGAGGGTGCGGCCCTCGTGCCACGGCTGGTCGCCGACCTGCAGCCACAGCTCCAGCCCGCGCAGGGCGTCCTTGCCGTCCTCGCCCTGGCCGAGCCGCAGCAGGCACGCGTCCAGCCACACCAGCGCGTCGGCGAGCACGTCGGGGGCGTCGAGCTGCTCGGCCTCGGCGACGGCGCGCCGGCACCAGCGCACCGCCTCGGCCGAGCGCCCTTGCCAGTGCCGGACGGTCGCGCGCGCGGTGAACACCTGCGCGAGCAGGCGTCCGCGCTCCACGCCGGGCGGCACCCGTCCGAGCAGCCGCTCGGCGGTCGTCAGCGCACCCAGCGCGCGGCGGTAGTCGCCCTGCCGGTCCGCGGCCAGCGCTGCCTTGTGCTGCAGACGGGCCGACGACAGGTCGTCGCCCGGCACCCGGCCGGCTGTGCGGTAAGCCTGCACCGCAGCGGCGAAGTCGCCGAGCCGGTACCGCACGTCGCCGAGCGCCTCGGCGGTGCGCCGCACCTGCTCGTCGCCGTGGCCCAGCCGACGCAGGCCGTCGAGCGCTCGGGCGTACAGCTCGGCGGCCTGCGCGTTCGCCGACGCCACGTGCGCGTGGGCTCCCGCGACCAGCGCGTGCTCCACGGCCTCGTCCCACCGCTGGGCGCGCGCGAAGTGCAGCGACAGGACGTCGTCGAGCCGGTCCGCGTCCGGCTGCGCACGCAGCACCTCGGCCGCGTGGCCGTGCAGGACGGCGCGGCGGCTGAACGCCAGCCCCTCGTAGGCGGCCTCGCGCACGAGGGCCCGCCGAAAGCGCAGGCGCCCCGGCGCGACCTGCTCGACCAACGGCGCGAGCCGGGCCAGGGCGTCGTCGTCGGCTGAGCCTCCGGTGCGTGCAGCCAGCTGGCGCAGGACCTCGGTGTCGATCTCCGTTCCCAGGACGGCGGCAGCGCGCAGCAGTGCCCGGTCGGGCGGCGGCAGGCGCTGCACCTGTGCGGCCACCACCCCCTCCACCGTGTCGGGGAGGTCGTGGGTGCCGCCGCCCGCCCTCAGCCCCGTCACCAGCCCGTGCAGGAACAGGGGGTTGCCGCCAGACCGCTGCACCAGCACCTGCGCCTCGTGCGGCGGCAGCGGGTCATCTTCGGTGAGGGCGTGGAGCAGGCGCAGCGTCTCGTTCTCGTCGAGCGGACGCAGGTCGAGTCGCACGTCGGGCACGGGCAGGACCGGCGAGGCGTCTGCGCGCCGTGCGACGACGACCAGCCAGGGCGCGTCCTCGGCCGAGGCGACGAGGGTGGACAGGAGCGCGCCGGAGGCCTCGTCGAGGTATTGCGCGTCGTCCAGCAGGAGCGCGGCAGGACCCGGCACAAGGGCGCGCAAAAGCGCGACGACGACCTCGTGCTGGCGGGCGGCGCGGAAGCGCCCGTCGAGGGCCGCCGTGAACCGGGTGTCCGGGACGGCGATCCCGAGCACCGCACCGACCAGCGGCGTCCAGCGGGCGAGGTCGGGGGCCGCCACGTGCACCGCGGCCTCCAGCGCGGCACCGGTCACCGGCAGTGACACGCCCAGCAGCGGGGCGAGCAGCCGGCGCACCGGGGCGTAGGCCGTGGCCGCGCCGTCCGGGTCGCAGCCGGTGGCGAGCACCGGCACGTCCAGCCGGGCGCCCAGCTCGTGCAGCAGGCGGGACCTCCCGGCCCCGGCCTCGCCGACCACCTCAACCGTGCGCAGGACCCCTGTCGCGGCGAGGTCGGCCTGCTCGCCGAGCATGGCCAGCTCGGCCGCGCGACCGAGCAGGGGCAGGCCCGTGCTGCTGCCCTGCACCCGCGTCGTCCGTCCGGCAACGACGGCGGCGAGCACCGGCGTCGAGCGCCCCTTGACGAGGAACGGCGACAGCGGACGCACGTCGTAGGCGCTGCGCGCTCGGTCGAGGACGGCGGTCGACGCGAGCAGCTCGCCCGGCCCCGCCCGCGCCATCAGCCGGGCCGCCAGGTTCACCGCGTCGCCCTTGACCGACAGGGTGCGGCGGTAGGGCGGGCCGAACCCGCCGAAGAACACCCGGCCGCCGTTCACGCCCACCCGTACCCGAAGCGGGACATCGACGGCCAGCACCTCGCGGGCCACCTCGAGCACCGCGTCGGCGTCCACCCCGCTGCTGACGGGCGCGCCCGCGACGAGCATCACCTTGCCGCCGTCGCGGCTGACGTCGGTCTCCCAGAACGTGACGCCGTGCCGGTCGCAGGCTTCCTGGCAGGTGCTCACCACGGCGTCGACCGCGGCTGCCACCGCGTCGGGTCCACCCGCCGCGCGCAGCGCCTGGACCCCGGCGAACTCCACGAACGCCACGACGACGACGCGGTGGTCGGCCTCCAGCTCCCCGGCGAGCAGGTGCGCGCGGACAGGGGCCGGCAGGCAGGCGGCGGGGTCGGAGGCGACCTCGCGGCCCGACACCGCGACAGGCGCCGATCGCGGTGAGCGGGCCAGCAGCAGAGCGCCGTCCGGTCCGGGTACGACCAGTGCGGCCGGCACCTGTGCCGCGGTCTCCGGACTCAGGGCCACTTCCCCTGCCGAGGCCGCCGCCTCCATCCGGACCGTGGTCGTGGCCCCCTCCCCCGTCAAGACGAGCTCGGCGTGGGACGAGCCGCACAGCAGGAAGTCAAAGGCGCCGCTGTGGATCCCGGTCGAGATCCGCAGCCGCACCGGGCCGACGGTCGTCTGCAGTCGCCCGGCGACGTCGAGGACGACGCGCATCTCCATGGCCGCGGTGCACGCGCGTGCCGCGTGCTGCTCGCCCTCGAACAGCAGCAGGACCGCGTCGCCGCCCCACTTCACCAGCCAGGCGCCATGCTGGTAAGCAACACCCAGCAGCGCGCCGAACGTGGCGTCGAGGACCGACGTCAGCTCCTCCGCACCGATCTTGCCGCGGCGGGCCAGCCGCTCGGTGAGCGTCGTGAAGCCGCTGATGTCGACGAAGGCCAGGGTGCCCTCGACGCTGCGGTGCGCGACGTCCGGCGTCTGGGCGCGCCAGTCGAGCAGGAACGCCGGGACGAAGGGCGAGAGCAGGTCCGACGACACCATCCCCACCCCCCGTCCGGACCCTATCGGCGGGAGGGGGCCTGGAACAGGCAGCCAGGCGTCCGGCTGTCGGCTCCGGGACGGCAAAGCTGATGATCAAGGAGTGCGGACACGGGCCCGTCAGTCCCCCGGCCGACTCGGGGACGGCGCGGCCCGCTCGAGGTGAGCTCGCGCGATGTCGCCGGCGACCGCCATGACGGGGCCACCGCCTGCGGTGAGGGCGGCCAGGAAGACCGAGCCCTCCATCGACCGCACGACGGCGGGGGTACCGGCGGTGACGGTCGCCGTGCGTACCCCGTCGCCCAGCAGAGCCACCTCACCGAAGGCGCTGCCGCGGTGCAGGGCGCCCACGGGGTAGCCGTCGACGGTCACCTCCAGCTCGCCGCCCTCGACGATGAAGTAGGTCGAGCCGGGCTCGCCCTGCTGCACGACGACCTGACCGACCTCGAGGTCGACCCGCAGCAGCTGCAGGGCCAGCCGTTCGAGCTCGACGGTCGGCAGCAGGGCGAAGGGCGCGAGGCCGCGCAGCAGTGCGACCTGCTCGACGGGCGCGGTCAGGTGCCGGTCGAGCCGGTGCAGGGGCCGTGCGGCGAGCAGCGTCACCACGCCCAGGACAGCCGCCATCGCCGCCACGGTGGCCACCGGGGTCAGCCGGTCCTCGGCCACACCGGCGAGCGCCGCGCCGGCGCCCAGGCCGACCACGACGACGGTCTCCAGCAGCCCGAACACGCGCCCCAGCAGCGGTGGCGGCACGGCGCGCTGCAGCAGCGTGACGCACGCAACGTCGAACAGGGCGTTCCCGCCGCCGACGACGGCGAGCAGGACGAGCATCGGGGTCAGCGTCGGCACGAGCGGGACGAGCAGCAGCGGGACCGCCCACAGCAGGAGCGCAACGGCGGTGAGCAGTCCCAACCGCCGGGAGCCGGCCAGGGCGAACAGCCCGAGCGAGCCGAGCAGCCCACCCAGTCCGAAGGCGGCGATCAGCAGTCCGACCGCGCTGAGGTCGGCGTCGAGCGACTGGGCGGCGAGCGCCGGGTAGAGCACGACCAGGCCGCCATTGAGCACCGTCTGGACCAGGACGAGGGCAAGCAGCAGTCGGGCGGCCGGGATTAGGAGCAGCTCGCGCCCCCGGCTCCTCGGCCCCGCCGTGCGGTGGCCGGCGACGACGTGCCGGCGCCCGGGACGGTCGATCAGCAGTACGGCGGCGGAGGCCGCGAACAGCGCGGCCGCGGCCCCGAACGCCACGCCCTCCCCGTACGCGCCCAGGAGCAGCCCGGCGAGCGCCGGTCCTGCGAACACCCCGAGGGCCTCGACCGCGGTGACGAGCACGTTGGCCGCGGTGAGGTCCGCCGCGTCCTCGACCAGGTCCGGCAGCTGGGCCGCCAACGCGGTCCGGAAGACCTGGGTCGCCAGCGCGACGACGGCGACCAGCGCGACGGGGGCCACCAGCGCCTGGCCCGCCACGGCTGCCCCGACGCTGCCCACACCGCCGACGACCGCCGACCAGAGCAGGCAGCGCTGTCGCGAGCTCCGGTCCACGAGCGCCCCGAGCAGGGGCCCCACGACCGCGGCCGGCACGGTCCTGGCTAGCACGGCCAGGGCGACGGCCGGCGTGCCGCCCGCGGCGTAGGCCACGACGGCCAGCGCCACGGTGGCCGTCCACGAGGCCATGATCACCGCGGCCCACGCCAGCTGCAGCCGGAGCAGGGGCCGATTCGAGGCGATACGACGGAGCGCGCGCGCGGGGGCGGTGACGCCGTGTCCCAGCCTGCCCACCCGCGAGATCTCCGGTCCGCCGGGCCCGCTGTCGTGCACCCCCCGGGGCACGGGCCTCCGATTGATCATGGCTCTTCAGCGCTGCCAGCGCCACGTCAGGGGCGGGCGCGTCTGAAGTAGGCCACGCACTGCCCCTGGGAGGCGAAGGCCGGCTGGGCGAACCCGCGCCACCCGCCGTCCTTGCAGTCCCCCGGCCCCTCGCTGACGGTGTAGGTCCTCAGCGCCGGGTCGGCCTCGATCTCGGCATCGGTGTACTTGATTGTGTCCCAGCCCTTCTGGCTGTACAGCCGGGTCTGGTCGGCGTAGTGAGGCGATTTGGGGTTCGCGGACTGGGAGTACGTCAGGATCTGCCGCCCGCTCGGGCCGTCGGGTCCGAGCTCCACCGCCATGACGTACGACGAGCCGGCCGTGACCCGCGGGTAGCCGACCCCGGCCACGAGCGGTGAGGCGATCACGTTGAACGTGCCGGTCTCCCCTCGGCCGCCGTGGATCGGGAGGCGCTCACTCCCGCGCGACTCGGTCTGGATCGTCCCGAGCGGGGCGTCGAGCGGGATGCCGGCCAGCTTCTGGACGGCGTCGGCCAGCGCCCGGAGCACCCGGACGTCACCCGCTGCGAGCGTCTTCGGGGTGCCCACCGGGTCCGCCAGCGAGAAGGAGTCGGCGAACCGGATCCCGCCGGAGACGGCGAGCTCGCGGAACACGTGCGCCCCCCTGCTGCTCAGGTCCGTCTTCAGGTCCCATCCCGCGAGGGCGTCGCAGGCGGCCACGAGGTCGACCGTCGCGCCGTTGGACGCTGAGGCGGACGTCGTCGTCCGGCATGCCGCGACCAGCTGGTCCCGCAGGAGCTCGCCGCCGTAGACCCGGTTGTCGAACATCGACTGCCACAGCCGCTCGGTGGTGAAGCCCGTGCCGGGCAGACCGTCGGTCCCGGCCAGCCGCTCCTGGACCTTGAGCACGCCGAGCCGGGTGCGCAGGCTGCGCTGGGCCGCCTCGTCACCGATGATCCGCGGGAAGCCGGTCAGCGGCTGCTCCGGGTTGGCCAGCCAGTAGCTGTCGTTCATGTTCGTGACGTAGTCGTCGCGGAACAGCACGGGCAGGTTCTTCGGGCCGAGGATCCCCGGCACGGCGGCGTCCGGGTCGGTGGGCAGGTCGCAGGCCGTGCGCGAGCCGTCGAGCACCGCCTGGCCGCTCCCGGCGTACGTCGGACCGAAGCCGGGGACGAGGCAGGCCGCGGCCAGCGCGGACGTCACCGCCGGGACCACGGAGTGATCGCCGTACATCGCCTTGCCGGTCGAGTCCGCGGCGATGATGTTCACCCACGGCAGGAACTGACGCTCGTCCAGGGCGGTCTGGAGCTCGCGCACCGTCTTCGCGCGGCCGAGGGCGAGCCAGCCGTCAATCGCGCGGTTGTTCGTGGCGTTGATGTCGGTGATCGCGTACGCCGACTCAGCGGTCCACTGGAAGGCGCTGCCGGGCGCGATCACGACGGGGCCGAAGCGGGTGTCGTAGAAGGTCTTGCTGACCCCGGCGACCGAGACCGTGCGTGAGGTCATGGCGACCGGCTTGCCGTCGACGAGGTAGGAGGTCGGGTCTCCCGGGACCAGGGCCAGGCGGTGCCAGGTGAAGCGCCGGGCGGTCGACACGGTGTGGCTCCAGGCGACCGAGGCGTTGTGGCCGATCTCGACCATCGGGTCACCGACCAGCGTGGCGCCCTCCACGTCGTACTCGCCAGGGATGGTGATGTGGAGCCGGTAGAAGCGCTCCGGGCCGTTCCACGGGAAGTGCGGGTTGCCCAGCACCATGCCGCTGCCGCCAACAGTGGCCTCGCTGCCCAGGCCGAAGGCGTTGCTGCCGACACCGGCGGACGTGCCGTCGGGTGAGGCGACGACGTCGGCCGTGCTGCCGACCCTCGCCGCGTTCGCTGCAGGCGCGGGCGGATCCGCGGCCACGATCCCGCCCAGCAGCGCCCGGGACCCGGCGCGCACCATGCTGGCGTGCAACGTGCGGTAGAAGTCCAGCTCGCTGATCTGCCGCACCCACGGCTGTCCCTGGCAGGCAGGGTCGGTGACGCCGCCGGTGCCGGTGGTCCGGACGTAGCGGTTGTAGCCGGCGATGAAGCCGCGCACCAGGTCGCGCGCCTGCTGCGACGGTGCGTCGACCCCGTCCGCCTTGCCCACGAGCAGGTCCTCGACGTCACCGCGGGCCACGACGTTGCGGAAGAACAGGTCGCTCGACACGTTCGCTGCGCTGGCGCCGAAGGCCTCGACGCGGTCGCCCCTCGCCGTCACGACCTTCTCCGCGATGATGCACACGTTGTCCTCGGCCTGGACGTAGCCGCTGCCGAAGCCGGCGCTGGCGTAGTCGGCCGCCAGGATGTGCGGCACGCCGTAGGCGGTCCGCCGGATCTCGGCCGAGTACCCGTCGATCTTCCCGACTGGACCCTTGACCCGGTCGGGGGGTCCGGCGGACGCGGGGGCGACCAGCGCGAGCGAGGACAGGAGAAGCCCTGCGACTGCTGCACCGACTGCTCTGGACCGGACCTTCACCGCGCACCTCGTTCCGCCCGGCATCCGGGCACCGCCAGGACGGCGTACGGCGGGCGCCGCTTGCCGCGAGATCTGCTGCGGCAGCAAACACCCCCGCAACACACCAGGGCAAGCCGGGCGGTCGGACGAGAGTCTGGACTCAGCGGGAGCTTGCTGAGCGGCGCTGCCGGGGGGCGAGCAGCCGGGCGGCGACCAGGCCACCCACCGCGCCGAACAGGTGGCCCTGCCACGACACGCCCGCCTGCGGCAGCAGGCCGAGCAGCAGCGTCGTGCCGTACACCAGAGCGACCAGCAGGCCGACGGCAAGGCTGACCACCCGCCGGTCGAACAGCCCTCGCGCGACAAGGTAGGTAGCGAAGCCGAACACGACACCGCTGGCGCCGAGGTGGATCGTGGCGGACGGCGCCACCAGCCAGGTGCCGAGGCCGCCGACGAGCGTGACGATCGCGGCGACCGCGAGCACCCGGGCGAGACCGCTCAGGGCGATGAGCGCGCCGAGCACCAGGAACGGCACCGTGTTGGCCATCAGGTGCCCGAAGTCGGCGTGCAGGAAGGGGGCGAGCACGACACCGGTCAAGCCGTCAACCTGCCGGGGCTCGATGCCCAACGCGTCCAGCCGCCCGCCGAGGACCGCGTCGACGACCTCGGCTACCCACATCACCGTCACCAGGACGGCGACGGCGAGCAGTCCGCCCGTGCGGCTCTTGGAGGTGGTGGGCGGTGAGGGGGTCACCCCTGCAGTCTCCCCGGTCGGACCGGCAGGCGCGTGCCGAGGCCATGACTCGGGTTCAGGGCCCCAGCCTCACGGCCCGGCTGTCTGGCCCAGCGTGATGCGCACGTGTCGTGGCGGCGGACCAGCGAGCTCCGGTCGACGCGGTTCGGGTCATGGGTGAAGACGTCTGGCACGCCTCAAGGACGCCTGCCACCGGGCAGGCGTCCTGTGCGGCTCGACGGGGTGTGAGGTCGAACCGAGGGCAGCGGCGGCAGGTGCCAGCTGGAAGGTGGCAGGGCGATCCGAACTCGACCCCCGGATGTCGATCTGGCCTCTCTGATCAGAACGGTGGGTCGTGGGCGTTGGTGCTGGCGTGTGCTGTCGGGGGTTGTTGGTGTCCGGTGAGCCAGGGGACGTGCAGGTGGTGCAGGGCGAGGCGGCCTTGGTGCCAGAGCAGGTGGTGGCGTCGGCAGAGCAGGACCAGGTTGTCA
>Ga0335397_10001350_pt1 | contig 33348 bp, 31 predicted proteins | sample MAT04_FD_205740 | JGI IMG/M metagenome (GOLD analysis project Ga0335397, IMG submission 205740) | Freshwater microbial communities from Lake Fryxell liftoff mats and glacier meltwater in Antarctica - MAT-04 (spades assembly) (version 2) ... | reverse complement strand
TACGCGCCCCCCCGGCGACGTCTGCCCCGCGGATCGGTTGACGCGGCGCGTTTCCCGTCAGTCCCCATCGGCGTCGGCGGCGTCCCCCGCGTCGAGCGACACGGGCGGACCGCCGTCGTCGCGAACGTGAAGAGCGCGGCGCGGCCGAGTAGGCCACCCGTCCGACGCCTCGAGCGGGTCGCTCTAGCTGACCCGGGGAGCCGGCGGACGGGAGGCAGCGCGGTGCGTAACCGATTCAAAGGCCTTTGAGGCAGGAAGGGCGGGGCCAGCCGGCGCTGGAGTCGAGCGGTCGCAGATCTGTGCAAGGCCGGAAAGACGGACGGAGGCGCGCGAAAGTCGGGCACATTGGCGCGAATCTGGCCGATGGCCGGATCGGTGCCCGAGAGCCTCGGGGGCTCTCTGCGTGGGTGAGAGACTACGCGGCGCCGGTCCGGATGCGCAGCGCCCGACTTGCCCAATAGGGCGGGTGATTGAGCAGGCGCGCGCTTGGGAGGTTCGGTGGGCTCGCCGAGGGCCTGGAGGAACCGGCGCACCTCGTCCTGATCGCGCACGAGCGCGAGGATGCGCATGCGGCCTTGACAGCTCGGGCACGCGAAGGCCTCGATCCCGAGGGTGCGCAGGAGCTCTGCCCAGGACCGGTACCGGCAGCCTGCGCGCTTCGGTTTGCTCGACTCGCACGCGTCCTCCGCAACCTCGACGGCCGCACGCTTCGGGACTGGTCGGAGCTTGCTGGCCGAGGCGAGGACCCCGGCGTACGGACGGTGTGCCGCCCCGGTGCTTGAGCACGATGCGCACCAGCCCGTCGGGGCCCGTCGTCACCCGCTCTCGTGCGATGGGCGGCCGAAGCAGTTCCTCGGTATTCACGAGGCGGGCGGCGTCGTGTGGCTCTCCAAGGAGGCCTTCGAGGAGCTCGCGCAGTTCATCGCCGACCGCGAGGGCACCGAGGGCCGCGCGAGCGTCGCGCTGCAGGAGCGCGAGGTCGACGAGGTCTGTCGCCGGGCGGCGCGCGAGGGCTATCGCGCCAACGCGATCGCCAAGGCGCTCGTCGCCGACGTGAAGCTCGCGCCGACCTCGCCGGAGAACCAGCCCGTCGTCGCCGCCCCTGCGGTCAAGCATCCTTCTTCCTGAGCACGAGCCAGGGGGTGGATCGCGCGTGATCTGACCTAGTCACCGCGTGCTCACTCTCGGGCGCGGTCGACCGCTCGAACCATCCGGAATTGTTCGAGTCCACGCTCGGTGTGCGACGGCACCCTACATGCATCTGAGTGGCCCATGGCCCGCTCCGCCCTCTTCATCCTTCTCGCTGCTGCCGCTCTCGCGCCGATGACGGCATGCTCGACCGAGGTCGATGGCGAGTCCCCCGCCGAGGAGACCGAAGACGAGCTCAACACGAAGAAGGCTCTCTTCTCGAACGACGTCTCGATCCTGTTCTCGCTCCCGAAGGGGCGCGACAAGGACCTGCTCCTGTCGTCGACCTCCTCCGGCGACAAGGGCGAGCTGCTCCCGAAGGCGACCTTCGACAAGCTCCCGCCGCTCGCGCCCGGCGGCGCGGCGCGCGAGGACATGCGCGTCGTCGCCCTGCGCATCGACCCGTGCTTCGCCGGGATCGGCGTCGAGGACGCCGCGTGCAAGAACCAGCTCCGCGTCGTCCTCCAGCCGATGAGCTTCGAGGCCGACGACGAGTCGATCTCCGCGAAGGACGCCGCCGTGCACGCCTTCTACTCGATCGATCGCGCCGAGCTCGGCACGATCGCGAAGGAGATCCTCGCGGCCAAGCGGGGGGCGCGCGGCTCTCTCAGGACGGCCCTCGGCGTCCACCCGCTCATCGAGCAGCAGGGCCTCTCGGGTACCTTCGCCACCGATCTGCGCGCGATCGTGCTCCGTCACGCCGGCAAGGCGAACCTCTCGCGCGTGACGTTCATGACGCGCGAGCCGCCTCGCCAGGGCCAGTGGAAGTTCGGCGGCTTCGACATCGCTGGCACTCGCCACACGAAGATGAAGATCGCGTCGCTCGGGAACGCCACGGAACAGGTCTTCTCCTCCTTCATGCGCAACGGGAGCGCCGAGCCCGCGGTCGCCTCGCCAGACGACATGTCCCTCTTCTTCCGCGCGTTCGATGCGCAGTCGGCGCCGCCGGAGAAGGTGGCGAAGGCGTACACCGCCGCGCTCCGCATCCTGAACCCCACGATGCACACGCCCGACACCGTCGACTGCGTGAGCTGCCACACGTCCACCTCGGCCCGTGTCTTCGCCGAGAAGAGCATGAACCAGCGGCCCGACGGGAACCCAGCCAACTTCACGTCGCGCACCAACATCTCGCTGTCGAAGAGCCCCGGCTCCGAGCAGCCGGAGAATCTCCATGCCTTCAGCTACCTCGGCACGCAGCTCACCGTCAGCCAGCGCACCGCGAACGAGAGCGCCGCGGTCGTCGAGTACGTGAACTCGAAGATCCTGATGCAACGATGACGTGGGCTCAGCCGAGGAGCGCCGACGCGCGCGGGACCGCGCGTCGCGCGGTCAAGCGTCCTTCTTCCTGAGGACGACCCAGGCAACAGCGGAGCCGACGGCGGCGAGCACCACGGCGAGCGCGAGAAGGGTCCACACGATCTTGGAGTCGGCGCGTCCGGTGTCGGGCGGGCAATAGATGAGGCGAGTCGACCGGGTGCAGTGCTGCTCGCACTTCACCTCGAGGCTCTTCTCTCTCGCGCGCTCCGCGCACTCGCGGTCCTCGGTCTCGCAGGCGATGCCGGTGCTGGAGCAGTTCCGGATGATGGAGCAGGGCATCTCCGGACACTCGGGCTCCGCGAAGGCCGTCGCCGACGACAGCGCGACGGCCAGGCCAAGCGTCCAGGGGATCCATCTCGTGATCACGGGCAGGCCGCGAGGGACTTGATCCACGCCTCCACGGCTGACACGCCGGCTTCGTCGACGACGCGCGAGGCGAGCTTGGGCATGCGGCGTTCGTCGAGCGTGCGCATGCGCGAGAGGAGCACCGAACGCGCCGGGTCACCCGGGGCGACGATGCGCGCATTCGCGAGTCCGAACGCGTCGGTCTGGGGCTCTCGACACAGGCCCGTCTTCGCGAGCGGCGTGTCCGACCGGAGGTCGAGGTCGACCACCGTGCCCGTCGCGCTGCCCTCGCGATGGCACGTCGAGCAGTTCGAGTGCAGGTAGCTCCGCGCGCGCGCCTCGGCGGTCGCGGGAGGCGGCGCATCGACCGCGACGAGCGGGGCGAGCGCCGCGTGATCGATCGGTGCCTCGAGGCTGGCCTCGAGGCGCGCCAGCGCGTCGCCGCGCCCGACGAGCTGCTTCGCTTCGAGGCCGAGCGTGTATCCGGCGGCCGGCGTGTGGCACGCCGTGCAGTCCGCGCTGCTCGGGAAGGCCCAGCTCTTGCCGCCCGCGAGCTTCGCCTCGCGATTGCCCTGCACCAGCTCGGCGTCGGTGCCCGCCTCGTTCCACGCGTACGAGTAGCCCGTCCAGTCCTCGAGGTCGTGCTGCACGAGCAGCCGCGTCTCGACCCGCTTTCCGTCGACGGCGAACGTCTTCACGGCGACGGTACCGACGGGAAAGACGAGGTCGCCGTCGGGGCGCGCCGTGATCCTGGCGCCTCTCGGCACGACCACGAAGCGCTCCTTTGCCGCGCCGTCCGACCAGAGCGGCGTCGTGACGTCGTACGCGATGGCGCCCGCGGGAACGCCGGCGGGAGAGGCGAAATCCCAGCATTTCGTGGCGAGCAGCGACGTCGGAGTGGGTGCAGGCAGGCTGGCGTCCATGACGCGTGAGAGTCCTCCGCGGCCGGGCGCCAGCACGAGCTCGTCGTCGGCGCCGCGACCGATCGGGCCGTCCTCCCCGACGACGGCCCTCGAGGCCTGCGGCGGCCCGGAGGGCCCGAAGCGATCGATCGCGATGAGCGCCCCGTTCGATGCAGGATACACATATCGACCGATGAGCGAGGGAACGAGCCTCCCGCGGTAGACGTGCCCGCCCGTGAAGGCCGCGCGGCGGTCCGGCGACGGAAGCGAGAGCATCGGCGCGAGATCGACGAGGCCCCCACGGACGAGCCGATGCACACGGGTCGTGTCGGCGCGCGCGGAGTAGTCCGTGAGCCAGAGGTCACCCGTCTCGGGATCGACGTCGAGCCCGCGCGGCTCGTGGACGCCCGTCGCCCAGACCGGCGCGAGGGCGCCTGCCGCGGCCGCAAACGGGTTGTCGCCAGGGACGACGTACGCGTCGCCCGAGACGTCGAGACGCAGGATGCTGCCGAGCAGCGTGGGCGCGCCACCCGGCGCGGGCTCCGCGTCACCGAGCGCCACGAACAGGAGGCCGTCGCGCCCGAACGCGAGCGCGGCGGCCTCACCCGTCGGGCGGCCGCCGGGCACCGAGAGCAGCACCTTCTGGCTCGCGGCGTCGAAGGTGGCGCCACCGTCCGCGCTCGTGAAGCGGACGAGCTCGAACGTGGCAGGCGCGCCCGCCGCCCCTTTCACCCATCGCGCGACGAAGGCCACGACGGCGCCGCTGCCCTTCTTCGTCACCGCGAAATCGACGCCACCAACACTGCCGGAGGCGACGGCGGAGGGCACCGCGCGGGCCCCGGCCTCGAGCGACGCGAGAAGGCCGTCCGCGTCGAGCCCGTACGCGCGGCCGGCGCCCGCGCGTATGCGAACCAGCGGAGCTTTGCCCAGGTTCGCGGAGAGAGGTTCGGCCTTCAACGAAGGCGCGCTCGCCTTCGCGAAGGCGACGCACGGAGAGTCGCTCGGCGTCTCCGGGTCCGCCTTGCAGGAGCCCGAGCCCACCGCGAGCGTCGCGAGCGTCGCGGCGGCACCCACGAGCGAGAACGCACGCTTCACCTCACGAACGTATCACCTCTGGCGCTGGGTCGAGTCACCCCGCCGCGCCCGCGGCCCGCCGTTGCTCGCGCTGTGCACGGGGTCGACGGCGTCGGCACCGACGTTCGCGGGGTCCTCCTCCTCCTCCTCCTCCTCCTCCTCCTCCTCCTCCTCCTCGACCTCGCTCCCTTCGGCGACGTCGTCGAAGTCATCGTCATCGTCGAGGTCGTCGTCCTCGTAGCCGAGGTCCTCGGCGAGCCGGTGCGCGAGGATCTCCTTGAGCTGCAGCACCAGCTGCTCGTCCTGATCTCGCATCGTGCCGAAGAGCGCACGTAGCTCGTCGTCGTCGTCGGCCTCGGCGTCGCGCAGGTACTTGTCGTACGCCGCGAGCGCCTTCGTCTTGTGGTGGAGCACGGTGATGACGTCGGAGGTCAGATCGTCGATCGGCGACATGGCAGGGCTCCTCGAGGGGTATGGACGAGGTTGAGACGCAGGGGGGACGCCTCCCCTCGAAGCGAACCTCGTGCCGATCGGAGGCGCGCCTCAGGTCGCCTCCCGACAGGTCGAACGTCGCAACCTGGCCTCACGTGGCGCTTTTTCACCGGGCGCAGGATGTGGGCGGGGGAGGCTTCGCGGTCGTGCTCCGTAGAACCACCGCGCGGTACGTCTGGGTGCTCCGGGAACGCCCGTTGCACCGGCCCGTCACAGTGCTAGGAGGGTTGCCCATGAAGCTGGACCGTTTGGCGTTTTCGCAGTCGTTTGGCCTGGGCATCGCCCTCGTCGCGACGGTCGCGCTCGCGTGCGGTTGCGGCAGCTCGGTGCCCGGCTCGGGCGTCCCGCGCACCGCGAGCGCAGACCCGCTCAGCGCCGCGGCCGCGAACGTCCCCGGCACGACGAACCTCATGTCCGCGCGCCTCGCGGGCCCGGCCCCCAGGGTCGGCAAGGCTCATCTCGTGGTCGACGATCTCTCGAGCGCCGACGACATCGAGAGCGGCGGCACGAGCAGCGAGCTGGGCGCCCCGAAAGAGGCGCGTCGCTCGGACGGCTCGCGTCGCGGCGGCGGCTTCGGTTCCTCGAAGTAGTCGCTCGAGTCACGCCTCACCGGATCGGCGGAGTCGCCGCACGACGGCCCGCACGTCGGACGCCGGACGACGGCATCACATCGTCGACGCCCAGCGCGAGCGGAGACTCGGCGAGCCGCGACACGAGGTCGGCCGGGTGATCGTAGATCGCGATCGCCCCCGACAGATCGCGATCCTTCCAGCCGCCTGATCGGAGCGCGATGGTGGAGACGCCCGCGCGCGCCGCCGACGCGATGTCGTAGGGCGTGTCGCCGATCAGCACCGCCTCGCGCGGCCCGACCCCCAGCCTCTCGAGCGCGACCTGCACGAGGTCGGGGTCGGGCTTGCTGCTTTCCGCATCGTCGGACGTGATCACCGCGTCGAACAGGTTCGCCACCGCGGCCTCGCGAAGGAGGTCGGCGAGCTCCGAGGCCCCTGCAGACGTGACGACGGCGCAGGCGAAGCCACGTGTTCTCAGGCGCTCGACGAGCTGCCGCGCACCGGGCAGCGGTCCGAGGTCGGGCAGGTAGTACGCCTTGAACAGCGCGGTGCGGTGCTCCGCCACCAGCTTGCCTTCCAGCGACTCGCTGTCGATGCCGGCGAGCTGCATGAGCAGCTTGTCGCCGCCCATGCCGATCTTCGACCGCACGAGGTCGAGCGGGACATCCTTGCCGTGTCCACGCAGCGCATCGAGCCACGAGCGAGCGTGAGCGTCGTTGCTGTCGAGGAGAGTCCCGTCGACGTCGAAGAGCACCGCTCGGACGCGCGCCATGGACGTCAGGCGATGCAGTCGACGTGCCGGCGGCGCACAGGAACGCGGCTTGCTAGCTGGCGCAGCATGAACGCGATCGACCTACTCAAACGGCAACACCAGAAGACCAAGGCCGCGCTCGCGAAGGGCGCGGAAGGCAAGCTCGACGCGCGTGAGGCGAAGAAAGCCGCCGACGAGCTCGTCGCGCACATGGTGATCGAGGAGCACATCTTCTATCCCCGCGTGCGTCAGCTGATGAAGGACCTCGTCGGCGAGTCCTTCGAGGAGCACACCGTGGCTCGCTTCGCACTGGCACGATGCCTCACCGCGCGCGGCGAGGAGCAGACGAAGACGCGCTTCACCGTGCTGAAGGAGATCGTCGGCCACCACATCCAGGAGGAGGAGCGCGAGATGTTCCCGAAGGTCCAGAAGGGCATCCCGGCGGAGGAGCTCGAGCGTCTCGGTGACCGCATGCAGGCGATGTTCGAGCAGGCCGTGGAGGCCGGACTGGAGGCGCTCGTCACGGGCGCGACGCACGACCTCCGCGGCCCGAACGGCAGCGGAACGAGCGGACGCGCGCGGAGGAGCGTGCACGCGCACCGCTGAGGGAAGCGATTCACGGACCGCGAGGTGGGCTTCTCTGGGAGCTCACCTCGTGGTGTCCGTCGGGTTCGACACGACGAAGGCGATGCCGCCTGCGATCAGGAAGACCCCGATGACCACCAGCGCGACCTGGGCGGCGGGCCCGATCGAAGGCGCCCACACGAACGCGGTGAGCTCGACCGTGACGCCCGCAAGCACGGCGGCGGTGGCGGCGAGACCGAGCACGAGGCCGCGCAGCGCGAACGGTCGCGAATGCGTGTCGCGCACCGCGGCCAACCTCTCCTCCGCGGGCCTCATCGGCGGCGTCGACGGATGCGCCACGTCGCCTTCCGCATCGACGCGATTGCCTGGCTCCACGTCAGCCTCGGGCCTGTCGCCGTAGAGGAGCGTCGTCATCCGCGTTGCCATGGGCTGCGCCGTGCATCGCGGGTGCCAGCCGAGGTCGTGATCGCGTCGTGCTCACCAGCCTGCCTTCGCCCTGATCACCGCGGCAAGCTGCTGCGCCACGCGATCGTGGAACGCAGGCGTGCCATGGCCGTTGCATGCGGTGAGCTCGCTCGGAACGGCGGCGGGGGGAGCGACGCTGTAGACAAGCAGGTCACCGGCCGCGAGGCTCTGCATCGCGACGGTATCGAACGCCGTCTTCACGTTCGTGCGGCTCTGGTTGCCAGGCGGATTGTCATCGCTCACCGACGGAGAGACCGCGAGGAACACGTGCGCGGCCGGAGCGTGCGAGCGGACCGTCGTGACGAGGTCGTGGGTCGCCTGCGTGAACTCCGCCAGCGGGGTCGGACCGTTGTCGTAGCCCTGGCCGATCGCGAAGTCGTTGCCGCCGAGCATCACGACGACCACCTCGGGGACGAACGTCGCGAAGTCGAACGCGCTCGTCTTGTCGATCGGGTTCGCACGCGGATAGATGATGGGCATCGTGTCGGGGTCCGGGCGGTTGATGTTCCGCACGAGCCCCTTGCCCGAGTACACGGTGCCGTTGAGGTCCGCGTCGAAGATCTCCCCGAGTCGCGCGCCCACCGACTTGTGGAAGTTCTGCCAGTGCGCGGACCAGTCGGGACCAGGGCAGTCGGGGCCGAGGCCGACGCCCTCGATCCCGAACCCCGCCACCGCGGAGTCACCGATCATCTCGATGTGCCGCAGAGGCGGCAGCGGTGGAGGCAAGAGCTTGCCCTCGCCGAAGTCGTAGCCGAGGAACTGCGTGTAGCCGTTCTGCGTCTCCGAGCGTTTGTAGAGCTCGACGACGTGCGGGCCCTCCGCGAGCCCGGTCCCCAGCACGTAGTCGTGCGCGCCGAGCTCGAGGACGAGCCTCGGCTCGAGCTTGCCGTCGAGGACGACGTCCCATTCGCTCGGCCCGCCTTCCATCCACGGCTCGAGGCGCTCGTCGAGGCGCGCGCTGACCCGCGTGCCCGAGAAGCTCGCGATGATGCGGCAGCCTGGCCACCCGCAGGTCGGGCCCGCCGAAGCGCGCGTGTCGAAGCGACCGACGAAGCGCACTGCCGGAGGACCGGGATCACGTGGCGGCGCGCCTCCGTCGTTCCCTGCGGCCGAGCTCGCCGGTCCTGCGCCGGTGCTGTTCGCCCCAGCGGGATCGGCGCGCGACGCATCCGGATCGCGGCCGTCACCTAGCGCTGCCGCCTCGGGCGCGGCTGGTGACCCTGTACGGGAGCAGGATACGAAGGGCGCAAGCGCGCTCGCGATCAGCAGAAAGAGAGCGGGCGCGAGGACTTCACGAGTCGCCATTCGAGGCGATCCAACGCATGTCCCGAGCCACGCCGCGGATGCGCGATCGTGTGGGTCAGTGACGACGGCGGCGACGACGCGTCGCGACGATCGCGCATGCGACGGCGATCGCGGCGAAGGGCGACGACGATGCAGGCGAGCCGCGCGCAGCGGCTCCAATCGAGCAACCGCTCGTCTCCGTGGTCGACGAGGAGGCCGGTGCTGCCGCACCTCCGTCGGTGTCGGCAGCTCCAGGGTCGTCCGGCGTCGGCACGCTGCCGTCGGCGCCCGCGTCGGGGCCCGGGCTCGTCGGGTCCGCCCACGTCGGCGGCGCATACCCGCCTGCCGCGGCTGCGTCCTTCGCGGTGCTCACGAGGAGCGCACCGATGGAGTCGGTCCGGCCGTAGATCGCATCGGTGCACTGACCGCTCGCGTCGACGGCACGCGAGAGGACGCCGATGACGATGGGTGTCCCCGCGGCCAGCGAGCTCGGCACATACGCGCCCGAGCCCGAGTCACCGGAGCAGAGGCCGTTGCCTGCGGAGAGCTCCGCGGCGGTCATGTCGAAGTCCGCGGGGTCGCAGCCGAGCGTCGCGTCGCCGGGGATGCATACGATGGGGATGTTCGTGCGCTTCCGTCGCGTCCCGTCGTCGCTCGCCGTCGGCGACGTGATGCCGTAGCCGATGGCGGTCAGCTTCGTCCCGTACGTCGCGCGGTCGGTCAGCGGCGGATCGATCGCAGGCGTGGCCGGGATGGCGACGGCTGCGGGCACGTTCTCGGCCAGGATGATGAGCGCGACGTCGTGACCGCAGAACGCGGTCTCGGTCGGCACGACGATCTTCGTCGCATGGAACGTGGCCGTGTCGAACGCTGCCTCGGGATCGATCGAGACGCGCAGCGTGCTCGGCGCAACGGGCGGCGAGAAGCGATCGTGCACGCAGTCGACCGAGTCTCCGCCGTTGTCCGGTGCCACGCAGTGCCGCGCAGTCAGCACGAGGTTCGGCGCGATGAGCGTGCCCGAGCAGACCTCTCCCAGTTCGTCGAGGACGGCCACGGCGAACACGCTGCCCGTGTCGTTCGTACCGCCCTGGATGGCGTCGGCGCGTCGCCGGGTATTCGCGCCGTCACGCGCAGCCGTCGGGTCGCCGCACGCGGCGATGGCGAGCGCGCCCACGAGGACCGCCAGCGCGGGCGCCGAGCTGCCACGGAGGCGAAGGCTCACGGAGCGGTGACGCGGACCTTCACGCGCGACGGGTGATAGGAGTTGTCGAGCTCGCCGTCGACGACGCGAAGCGAGTCCGTCGCGCTCGCGGAGCCGAGGAGCGTCTGGTAGCTCGGCATCGAGCCGTCGAGCAGCCGGCCGACGAGGTTTCCCTGCATCTCGCCGCTCTTGTACTCGGGGGCCTCGAGACCGTTCGTGATGAGGTCGAGCACCTTCGAGCCGCCGGGCTTCAGCGTGAAGAAGTCCTTCTCGTAGTAGTTGAACGAGACGCAGCTATCGAAGAAGAACAGCTGGTAGGTGCTCGGGAAGCTCGACGCGGTGAAGTTGCTGGGGTCGAGCGGGCCGTAGCCGATGTACGAGTGGCCGTTGTAGACGACGACGTCGCCGCGCTTCAGGGCACGGCGATGCGGCGCGGGATCCTCGTCGGCGCCGAAGAGCGTCTCGATGCGGAGCGTGAAGTCCTTCGGCGGACCGTCGCCCATGGCGACCTTCACGCGCTTCTCGAAGGTGACCCAGTGGTTGTCGAGCTTCGCCGCGATCTTGGTGGTGAGCTCCTTCTTGTCGGCCGCGGAGAGGCCCGCGGGGTATCCGGTGCCGTAGACGGTCCACTGGATGAAGTCCTTGAAGGTGAGGCCGTCGATCTTGCGACCCGCGACCATCGCCGACGTGAGCGTCTCGGCGGGCTCGATCGTCTTCAGCTCGAACTCGGGGTGCTTGGCGAAGATGACGCCGAGCATGTCCATCCACTCGTAGTAGCCGTCGTCCTTCGTCGCCTCGACGCGCTCGTGCGCGAGCCGGCCGGTGACCAGCGCGATGGTGAGCGCGTCCGGGTCGGTGCCGCCGCCGAAGAGCCTGTCGTACTCGGGGTAGGTCGCCTTCTCGGCGGTGGCCGCGCGGCCGAGGCGCATCGCGGTCGGGAGGAAGAGGCGCACGGCGCGCGACTTCGAGACCATCTTGGTCTTGTTCGTGAGCTTGTCGGTGTCGGCGTCGATCGTCCGTTGCTCGCGATCGATCGCCTGACGGCAGGAGGCCTTGGTCGGGTCGAAGTCGTACCAGAGCAGGCCGCCCTCGGCGTCCTCGCGCGCTTCCTTGTCGTTCTTGGTGCAGTCCGGGACGATCGTCCTCCACTCGTAGTCGGCGCCCTGCGCGAGGAGAGCGAGAGAGAGCGAGGAGTGGCGCGCGAGCTCGACGGGGATGACCGCCTCGTCCTTGTACTTGTAGGAGACCTCGAGCATCGGCTTGCCCGCATCACCGGCGACGTTCGTGTCGACGACGAGCACTTCACGCTTCTCGAGGCTGGCGGGGTCGACGTTCTGGACCTCGCGGGTGCGCACGGAGACCTTCGACGCGAGGAGCGCACCGAACGCGGTCTGGGTCTGCTTCCGGGTCGCGGCGAGGATGTCCGCCTCGCGGGCGCCCGGCTCGACGTACACGACGCCGTCGAAGGTGAGGATGCGCTGCCGCGCGGTCAGGCTGGTGAGATCGTCCTCGTCGCCGGCGGCCGCATCGTCCGTCGGTGACGAACAGCCCGCGACCGCGGCAACGACGGCGGCGAGCGCCGCACGACATGCCCAACCCGACGCCCCGCCCCAACGTCCTCCAGCCATGGGCTGGGTAGGTGCAAGGCACGAACCGTCCTACATTCGACCACCTCACGCGGACTTGCGTGCCAAGTTGGCGTTTTCAGGTGGAGATCTGTGGATCCGGTGATCCATGTGCCCCAGAATCCGGCAGCCGATGGACCTTGTCTACGCAGCGGGCACGCTCGGCCTGATCGGGCTCCTGCTCTGGGCGGCCACCCGGCAGAACGAGATCTTCCGCGTCGCGATCCGGGGCGGACGCGCGACGCTCCTGCGCGGGAAGGTGCCTCCCGGCTTCATGTCCGATCTCCGCGAGATCGTGGGACACGTTCAGGAGGGCACAGTCCACGCGGTGAAGCGAGGCGGCGAGCCTGCGCTGGTGGTCTCGTCGTCGATCGACGAACGCAGCGCGCAACGCCTACGAAATGCGTTTGCCGTGCATCGCGGCGGCTCCTCGAGCGGAGCGCGTTCGCGACTCTGAGACTTCAGCAGCCCGCGAGAATCATCGCGGGCATGGAGCGCCGCGCGTTGCGCGAGCGACGGAAACGACGCAGCAACCGGGCGATGGCTTGACCGAACATGGGCCCCTTGTGCGCCCATTCGGGGGAAAGGTCAAGTGTTCGCCGGCGCCCTGCGCCGCACGTAAAAAGCACTTTGATAACCGCTAGTTGAGTGGAAGCGGCTGGACGACGAGGCGCTCGACATCGATCGCTTCCGGATGGAGATGAAGTACCAGGAGTGAGCCGAGCCCTCACCACACGTCGACGATCGTCATCTCGCGGAGGCCCGACTTTCCGCGGAGCTCGATGACGTCGCCGTGGAGCTTGCCGAGGAGCGCCTTGCCGAGCGGTGACTGCGGGGTCACGACCTGCACGCTCTTGCCGTCGAGCTCGAGCCGCACGCCGCCACCGTGCGGCGACATGAAGAACAGCGTGTGCGCGCCGTCGTCGTCCTCGAGGGTGATCACCGCGGAGGCGCAGATGGGGGTCGCCTTGCCGATGTCCTTGAGCTCGATGCCGACGAGGAGCTTGAGCGCGTTCTCGAGCTCGGCGACGCGCGTGGCCTGACCCGCCGCGAGGTAGGAGGCCTCGAGGGCGCGCGTGTCCTTGTCGTTCTCGGGCTTGGCCTCGGCGTGCGTCGCGGCCTCGGCGGCGTCGTAGGCGGCCTTTCGCATCGTCGCGACCTCGCCCTCGACGTGCGCGACGAGGCCAGCGAGCAGCGCCTTCTTTCGTTCTCGGCTCAAGGGATGAGCAGCGTAGCGCGAACCCCGCTACGAGCGGCGCTTCGCGGCCTTGCGCTTCGCCTCTGCCTCCTCGCGCTCGCGCCACGCCTCGGGTGGCTCCCAGCGCTCGGCCTCCTCGGTCGCGCGCTTGTCGGCCCAGGCCTCGGCGGCGTCGGCGCCGCGACGCTCCGCGGCGCGGATGGCCTCCTGCTGCGCCTGCTCCGGCGTGACCGCGCGGACGCTGCGGAGGATGTCCTCTCCTGCGATGCGGATCCGCGCGTTCTCGGCGTCGTCGTCGAGCGCGTGGTCCTGATCGTGCGCGTCCTCGCCGGCGAGTCGCTTCGAGGAGCGGGCCATCGACGCCTCGGCGCGCGCGGCCGCGTCGTGACAGGCGCGCGCGGCGTCGCGGAGCCGCCTGCCGAGCACGAACGACAGGAGCGTGAGCAAGAGCGGGACGACGACACCGACCGAGGCCCAGACGACGAGACGAGCGACGAGGAGACCGAGCCAGCCGAACACGCGCATGGGAAACGACGCGCGCGCGCCGCGAGGCGAGCGTCGCGAAGCACGCTCGCTTCTTCGCTCCGACCTCACGGGCTCGGGGCGCGCGCTCGGAGCGCGAGGGCCGCCGCGCGCGAGCGCCTCCTCGATCGACGACGCGCGCGTGTCCGGATCGGGATCGAGCATCGCGCCGAGCGTGCGCACGAGCGACGGAGGCGTCGACGGCGGCACGGCCTTCGCGACATCGATGGCGAGGCCGGTGTGCGGGAGATCTTCAGGCTCGCAGCCGGTGAGCATCGTGAGCGCGGTCGCGCCGATGCCGTACACGTCGGACGCGGGCGACGCGCGGCCCTGGAACTGTTCGGGCGCCATGTATCCGAAGGTGCCGACGATCGTGCTCCCGCCGGCGACCTTCAGGCGATCGCGTACCGCGCCGAAGTCGACGAAGGCGAACGAGCCGTCCGGACGGCGGATCACGTTGCCGGGCTTGAGGTCACGATGAACGATCGGCGGCGCACGCCCATGGAGGTACGCGAGCGCGCGCGACGCGTCGGCGAGGAGCCGCTCGACGTCGGACACGCTGCCGATGAAGTTCTTCTTCCGCAGCGCGGCGAGGCTCTCGCCCTCGATGCGCTCCATGACGAGGACGAGGGCGCCGTCCTCCTCGAAGTGCTCGACGTAGCGCGGGAGGAGCTCGTGCTCGAGTGACGCGAGCGTCGTGGCCTCCCGCTCGGCGAGCTCGACGTCCTTCCAGGCCTTGGCCTTGCCGACGCGAAACCGCTTGATGGCGACGAGGCGGCCTTCGCGCTTGTCGACGGCCTCGTAGGTCTCGCCTTGCGAGCCCTCGCCGAGCGTCCTCAGGAGCACGTACCGACCGCCGCGGAGCTCCGTCGCCGGCGTCATGCTTCGAGGATACAGCTTTCCCAAACGTGCGGCGGTGCGAGAGCCTTGCGCTATGCTGCGCGGCTTCCCCGGGGGAGATCTTCACCATGCGTAGAGCCTTGTCTTTGTCCGCCACCGCCCTCGTGATGCTCGTGAGCGCCAAGGCGTCCGCGAACTACCACGCCATCAAGGTCGTCGAGGTCTTCGCGGGCTCCGCCGCGGCACCGAACGCGCACTACATCCAGCTCCAGATGTACGCGGCGGGACAGAACTTCGTCAGCGGCCACGTCGTTCGCGTCTACGACTCCGCGGGCGCAGAGATCCCCGGCAGCCTCTTCACGTTCTCGGCGAACGTGGCGAACGGCTCGAACCAGGCCAACATCCTGATCGGCACCGCGGAGGTCACGACGGCGTTCGGCATCGCGCCCGACTTCACGCTGCCCGCGAAGCTCTCGCAGGCGGGCGGCGCCGTGTGTTTCGACGCGACTGCGCTCGGGCTGATCGACTGCTTCAGCTGGGGCAACTTCGTGCCCGGGGCGGCGGCCGACGGCGCCGTGGTCCCCTTCAACGCGCTCACCGCGGACAAGGCCGCGAGGCGCAAGATCTCGTCGGGCGACCCCACACTCCTCGAGGCCGCGGACGACAGCAACAACGTCTTCGACGACTTCGCCGCGGTCGACCCCGCGCCGAAGAACAACCTCGGCTCCGTGCCCGACGGCGGCACCACGCCGACGGACGCCGGCACGGACAGCTCGACGCCGCCCGGCAAGGACTCGGGCATCAGCACGAAGCCGTCGGAGAACAACCCGACCGTCCAGGACTCGGGCACGACGACCGACCCGGCCGCGGCTCCCTCGGGCGACGACTCCGGCTGCAGCTTCACGGCCCAGTCTTCGGGCGGCTGGTCGACGGCGCTCGGCCTGTTCGCCGCCGCCTCGATGCTCGCGATGTCGCGACGCCGTCGCAAGAAGAGCTGATCAGCTCTTCTTGTCGTCGTCGCGCTTGGCGCGCTGATCGCGGGCCGCGTCGGCGATGATGCGGCCGATCTGGCCCTCCACCTCGGGCGGGAGCGGCGGGAGGTCCTCGTCGTTCTCCTCGAGCTTGTGGAGGACGTGCACCGTGGCCATCCGCTGCTCTTGCTTCGCGCGCGTGCGCACGCGACGTGCCGCGACCTCGCGCTCACGCCGCCACTTCGACCAGCGGCTCTCCACCGGCCCGCGATAGAGCCACGCGAGCATCGCGCCCTCGGCGAGGAGGTTCGGGACGTAGCGGTCCCAGCCCAGGTAGATCGCGAACACGACGGTGAGCGCGATGGTCCCCCACGCGAGGACGGTGCCGCGGATCGGGATCACGAAGTAGATGCGGATCACGCGATCGGGGAACCAGAGGCCCCACGCGACGGTGATCGCCTCGGCGAGCGGCCAGCTGCCCACGTACGTCTGCTCGAGGAGCGCCGGGTCGAGCACGGCGATGATGCAGGTGCCCACGGCCGCGACGAGCGCGACGCCGAAGTACACCGCGAGAAAGCGTCGCGAGCCCCACTGCCCGGCGAGGTCGCGCCCGAACCAGTAGAGAAGGAGGCAGCCGAAGACCAGCGCGAGCGGGCCCGGCTCGATCACCGACCAGGTGAGGAGGCGCCAGACCTGCCCGTGCAGCACGCGATCGGGAACGAGGGCGCCGAGCTCGAGCAGCGGCAACACGTGCCGGCTCACGAGCGCGACCGACAGCGAGGTGACCACCGTGAGCGTGAGGACGAGGCCGACTCCCCAGGGGATGCGCCCGCCGAAGGAGAGGCGCTCGAGGAGCTTGTTCGGACGCGCCATGCAGAAGACCTTTCCTCGTTCCGGGGCAGCCGTCAACGTGGGGTGGGCCCGATGGCGTACGCTCCTGCCACATCCGCAACGTCGTCTACGTGAACTATCTCGTGCCGGCCGAGCGCGCGGCGAAGATGGTGCCGCCCGGCCTCGAGCTGCAGCTCCTCGGCCCGGAGGGAAAGCATGCGCTCTTCACGTTTCTCACGTTCCAGCACGGCAACTTCGGCTTCGGCTTCCTCGGGCCGCTGCGGAGGCTCCTCCCCTCGCCCGTGCAGACGAACTGGCGCATCCACGTGAAGGACCGAAGAGCGGTCATCAGGGGATCTACTTCCTCACCAACTCGATCACGCATGCCGGTCCGGCGCTGGCGGCGCGCCTGCTCACCGAAGGGATGCCCATGCACGTGCTCGCGCGCGGGGAGATCGCGCGCAAGCCGGACGGCGAGCTGCGCGTCGTGCTCGAGCCGAGCGACGGCTCCGCGCCTGACGCGGAGATGACGCTCCGGCCCGCGAAGGCTCCCGAGCTCACCGGCGCATGGCGAGAGTGCTGGCCGGACTATCGCTCGTTCCTCTCCTACTGCGTGCCTCAGGACCGCGCGATGTCGAGCCAGCCGTTGCGTCGTCGCGTGTCACGCCAGGAGATCGACCTGGGGATCCCCATCGACGCATGCGAGCCGCTCGAGGGCGAGGTCGTGTCGCGCGCGGCGTCGCGCCGCGCGTTACTCGGCGGCGGCGCCGTAGCCTTCTTCCATCTGGATCGAGACGCCCGACTTCTTGAGCCACCAGAGCAGGCCGATGACGAGGTTGCGGCGGTCATCGACGAACGACGGCTTCTTGCCCTCGAAGGCGTGACCGACGAACTGGAACGCCCAGCCGGTGGTGAACATCGCCGCGGCGAGCGGGAGGCCCACGATGGTCGCGCCGATCGGGAGGCTCGCGGCGATCAGGGGGATCCCGACCTTGTGGCAGGCCTGATTGCGGGGGTCGGAGTGATCGCCCTCGTACTTGCGCATCAGGTCGGTCCACTCGGCGTTCAGCTTCATCAGCGGCATCGTTCCAGGCTCCTTTTCGAGCCCATAGAATGCGAGGGATTGCTCGCGTTCGCTACTCGCGTTCTCATGGGGGATGGCCGCAGGCACCGTTCGCGCGAATTCCCGCAAAAAACCGCAGCAAGAGCGGTCGATCGCGATGGTCGCGACGCTCCTCCAGGCGGCGACTCGCGTCTTCGTGAAGGAGGGGTACGCGAAGGCGACCACGAATCGGATCGCGAAGGCGGCGGGGGTGAGCGTGGGGTCGCTCTACCAGTATTTCCCGAGCAAGGACGCGATCGCCGTCGAGCTGCTGAGGCGGTATCGCGACGGGCTGGTCGAGCTGGTGGGGGCGAGGCTGGCGGTGGCGACGCCGGAGACGTTCACGGCGATCGTGCGCGAGCTCATCGGCGAGCTCTTGCGCGCGGAGGGGATCAACCCGGCGCTGCATCGCGTGCTGATCGAGCAGGTACTGCGGACGAGCGCGCGGCGGGAGATGCTCGGCTTCGAGGAGCGCCTCGAGGCGGCGCTCGCGGAGGGGATGCGCGCGGCGAAGATCGAGCTCGCCGACCCGGACCTGTCGGCGTTCATGCTGGTGCGCGTGGTGCTCTCGGTGGTGCAGAGCGCCGTCGTCGACAGGCCGAAGTTCAAGACCGCCGCGCTGGCGGACGAGCTGACGGAGCTCGTGGTGGGCTACGTCGCGCGCGCGCGCTGAGCGGTGCTCAGGGAAGCCTCTCGAGCCACACGTCGTCGATGAGGAAGCAGGCGCCGGGCGCGGTGTCGGTGCCGACGAAGATGTCCATCTGCTCGGCGGCCTTCGTGACCTTCAGCGTGAGCTCCATCTTCTGCCACGTATCGGTGAAGGGGAGCACCGCCGTGTCGGTGGAGAGGCCTTCGACCTGGGTGAAGGGCGTCGCGTTGGAGGTGCGCATGAAGAAGATGGCGCCGGGGGGCGTCGCGGCGCCGGGCGCCGTCCGTACCCAGGCGCTGGCGTGGTACGTCGTGCCGATGGTCGGCGCGGGCGCGCTGAAGGGGTCGCCACCGGTGAAGTAGTCCGTCGTGGAGGGAGACGGGCACACGCGACACGACTTCGTTCCGCTGCGCGCGGTGGAGTCGGTGGCGATCGTGCCCTGGAACGACCTCCAGGTGCACCCCTTCGTCTCGAAGGTGCTGTCCTCGATGAGGTTGGGCCCGACGTGCGTGTCGGCGTCCGGTGCGGCGTCGGTGGCTGGGCTCGCGTCTTTATCGCCTGAATCGAGTGCGACCGTCGCGTCGGGCGAGGGGCTGGCCTCGGAGGGTGCGGAGGCGGCGTCCGCGGGGCCGGTGAGCCCATCGAGACTGACGAGCGCGGAGCAACCGACGACGAGCGCGCCGGCAGCGCCGCCGAGCGCGGCCATGACGGAGGCCAACCGGAGGTGCTGCGTCATGTGGAGGCGAGTCTAGTCGATCTCGCGAGGGTCGGCCCGGCGTGGCTGCCCCGCGCCGCGACGACTTGGCGTTCGTGAAGCGCTGCGGTAGGTTGACCCCGAGTCTCTCCGGCGTCGTCTAATGGCAGGACAGAGGATTTTGATTCCTCTTACGAAGGTTCGAATCCTTCCGTCGGAACCTCTGTAGTGACGCGATCTTGATCGCGGGTTCCTCGGCAACCCCTTCAACGGGTGCAGCCGCGTTGCGGCCTTCGAATGCGGCTGCACCGTCCGCCTTGGTGTCGGTCTCCGCGACGATCTCGCTTGGCGAAGGAGCGGGCCTGCAGACAGGTGGCTCGAAGTTCAGCGCACGTATCGACGAACGCGCCAGACACGAAGAATCCCCTCGGTCTTGTCGAGCGACACGTACACCATGAACGGAGGAACGAGGAGCGCGTGCGTGGCGCCGATGCGGTCCGCTTCGCGCAGGCGCTTGAGACTTCCGGTGCGGTCCTACGTCCAGTCGACGTCCCGGCTCATTCGTCGTCGTCGCAGACGAGCCGCTCGAACGTGTCCCCGCGGCTCATCCGGACCCACCTGGGATCGGCAGCGGCTTCGCCAAGGGCGGCGCGCTCCTCGTCACTGAGCGCCGGACTGAGCGCCGGCCCATCGTCGGCCTCATCGAAGGCGCGAGCGAGGGAGTCCGTCGCGAGCTTTTTCGCCGTGGGCGACATGCTGAAACCCTAGCACACGGCCCGTCGGGCGCGTCGGAGCCGGGAATCATTCTGAGTGCTCCCGCTTGGACAGATCGAGCCTGACGGACGTTCGCCATCGCGAGCCGACGGGCCTCAAGCTCCCGTGCGAGCTGCGCGACGACGTCCCATCGCTGCACCGCTGCCGCCGTGTCAAGCGCTCGGGCGAGCGCGCTCCGAGACGGCCTGCAGGTCCCCGAGGGAGCCGTGTCGATCGCGGTGTTGCTCGATGGTGTGCTCGTGCCGATCGACGGCGCGAACAACCCGACCCGACGGTGTCGTTCTGCGACACGAGTCGTTCTGCGACGCGAAAGGAGATCTGCTCGGCGCGATCCGGATGGCCCGCGCACCGGAGACGAAGAAGGCGACGCTGAAGACGATGCTCACCGCGGAGACCACCGCGATTCTCGCGCCCCGCGCCGACCTCAAGCTCGTGAAGGCCGCCGATGGTGCGGCCGACAACGAAACGACGTGCAGGCCAGCGACTCGCCTCGGGAAGATCGCGTCATCGACGACGACGCGCGGCGGACCCAACCCTTGGGGGATAGGGAGGTCTGACGTAATCTCGCGAAAGACGCTGATCGAATTCGAACGAGGCATCGGCAGCCCCACATTGAAGGCGCTGTCGAAGCTCCTCGGACCCGAGCAAAACCGCCACACATGGGGCAGCGTTGTCGCGCCCGCCCGGCCCTCGGGGCACCGCAGGCGCCCGATCGCAGGCGGGCACGAGTAGTGCAATGCGCTATCGGATCACGCAAAGGCGAGTCGCGCGCCCCGCGCCGTGCCATGCCCTTTCGACCAACCACATCCCCGACCAGCGGCCGTGACCAAGAGGTCGCGCCCGACGTAGCGCCTGACGTCCCGCTCGCGACTCCCCTGATCGTCGAAGGACCCGCGCCTGGAAGCGTGGGTCCGTCCTCGTCGCAGCGCCCTCTCGTGCTCATCGTCGACGACGACGAGGACACGCGCTTCTGCTACACGCAGAGCCTCGAGCATCTCGGCTACCGCACCGCGAGCGCGCGCGACGGCAAGGAGGCCGTCGAAGCGGCGATCCGCCTCCGGCCACTCGCCATCCTGATGGACGCGACGATGCCGGTCATGAACGGCATCGATGCGACGCGCCTCATCAAGGAGGACGCGCGCACGAGCGCGTGCCTCGTCATCGTGGTGACGGGTCATGGAGGACCGGCGACCTTCGACGCGGCGCGCGCCGCAGGATGCGACGCCTTCTGCCGCAAGCCGTTCGATCCCATCGCCTTCGAGCACGTGCTCGCCGCGCTCTCACGCCCGGCCGATCCCCAGGATCTGCCGCTCGAGCAGGCCATCATCAAGAAGTGCAGCTGCGGCCGAGAGTTTTCGCGACAAGAGTGGCTCCGTCTGCCGATCTGCGGACGCCTCCACATCACGCTGCGCGGCGCGGTCGTCGAGCTCCGGAACTGCACGTGCGGCTCGTCGATCGCGCTCGAGGTCGAGACGTCGGGAGACGCGGTCGCCGCGCCGGCGGCCGTGGAAGGCGCGCCGTCGACGGTCGGTGTGGCTCCTCCAGCCGGACCGACGAGCGTGTACGTCGTCGATCGCGATCCCCACGTGCGCCGTTTGATGAAGACCTTCCTCGCGGGCACGTACGCCGTCGAGTTCTTCGACGACGGCTACGCCGCGCTCGATCGCGTGCGGCAGTCGGCGCCCGCCGCGCTGATCACCGAGATCCTCATCCCGCGGCTCGACGGGCTCGCGCTCTGTCGCTTGCTGAAGGGCGATCCGATCACGCAGCACGTACCGATCGTCGTGATGAGCGTGCTCACCGCGACGAGCCGCGCGCGCGAGTCGGGCGCGGACGCGTTCGTACACAAGCCGCTCGAGAAGACGCGGCTGATCTCAGCGCTTCGCAACCTGACCGACAACGGAAGACACGGAGCCGCCGCCACCGCCGCTCCTCGGGCGCTGGTCGCACCATGATCACGAACGAGCGAATCAGCACCGGCAACCCGCAGGCCGACGAGATCCTCTCCGGAGGGTTCCCGAAGAACTCGATCAACATCATCATGGGGCAACCCGGCACCGGCAAGAGCATCTTCGCCGAGCAGCTGGTGTTCCAGAACGCGAGCGACGATCGCCCGACGCTCTACCTCACGACGCTCTCCGAGCCGCTCACCAAGATGGTGAGCTACCTCCAGCGCTTCGCGTTCTTCGACGAGAACAAGCTCGGTAGCGCGGTGGTCTACGAAGACATCGGACCGCAGCTCGCGGAGGGCGGCATCCGCGCGCTGCTCGAGTGCGTAGAGAAGGCGATCGAGACGTCTGCGCCCAAGCTCATCGTGATCGACTCGTTCAAGGCACTGCACGATCTCTCGCCTTCGCCGGCCGAGATGCGACGCGTGCTCTACGAGCTGACCGGCATCCTCACCGCGTTCGAGACGACGGTGTTCCTGGTCGGCGAGTACACCGACGACGACGCGCAGTGTCTCCCCGAGTTCGCGGTGGCCGACGGGATCCTCCAGTTCATGCGCAACCCGCTGAGCACGCGCGACGAGCGCTTCCTCCGCGTCCTCAAGCTGCGCGGCAGCTCGTACCTCGAAGGGATGCACGCGTTCCGCATCGGCGCGGCCGGCCTCGAGATCTTTCCGCGCCTCGTGAGCCCCGAGATCCCCGAGCGCTACACGATCGTCGAAGAGCGGACGCCGACCGGCATCGAAGGGCTCGACGCCCTGATGGGAGGCGGCCTGTGGAAGGGGAGCACGACGGTGCTGGCAGGGCCGACGGGCGCAGGCAAGACGACCGCGAGTCTCCAGTTCATCCTCGAGGGAGTGCGCCGCGGCGAGCCGTGCCTGTACGCCAATTTCCAGGAGAACCCGATGCAGCTCGCGCGCGCCTTGCGGGGCCTCGGCGCAGACGTCGACGACGCGAAGCGGCGCGGGCTCCACTTGATGTACGCGTCGCCGGTGGAGCTCCAGGTCGACAGCATCATCGTGACGATGTTCCAGCAGATCCAGCGCGTGGGGATGCGGCGCGTGGTGATCGACGCGGTGGGCGATCTCGTGTCGGCGGCGAGCGATGCGCAGCGCCTGCACGACTACGTCTACGCGCTGGTGCAGCACTTCACGGTCAAGGGCGTGACGAGCATCTTGACGTTCGAGACGGGCGAGTCGACGGACACGGGGACGTATGCCGCGAGCCACGGCGGTCGTTTTTCGTATATGTCCGACAACATCGTCTTGCTCTCGACGGACAGCAAAGACGACGTGAAACGCACGCTGCGGATCATCAAGACGCGCGCGAGTCAGCACGATCCGGGCGTGCACGCGCTCGAGATCTCGGAGAAGGGCCTTCGAATCCTTCCCGCTGTGCTGGGGCAGACGCGAGGCGACCGCGAGCGACGGGGCTGACGCATCATGGGACTCGCCGGGCACATGGCAAACGCATCTGAGCATCAAGACGCGACGCGAGCGGTACCCATCGTGCCGTTCGAGATGGACGGTCACCGGTTTGGCCTCCTCGCGGCCGATGTTCGAGAGGTCCTTCGCGCAGCCACGCCGTCACCGCTTCCTCGGGCCCCCGCGGTTGTGCTCGGGGTACTCAATGTTCGCGGAATGCTCGTTCCAGTGCTCGACGTACGCTCGCGTTTTCGGCTCCAGCCCCGCGCGCTCCGCCACACCGACCACATCCTCATCGTGACGGCCGGGCCGCGCACGGTCGCGCTTGCCGTCGAAGCGGCCCTCGCCATGCTCGAGATCCCGGCCAGCACGATCGACGCTGCGCGGACAGGCTCGTACGGAGAGCACGTGGCAGGGATCGTCAAGCTCGAGGACGGCACTCTCGTCATCTACGATCTCGCTTCGTTCCTCTCGGACGCCGAAGCCGCAGAGCTCGAGGTGGCGCTCTCCGCCGAGGCTTCGGCTTCTACGGGATGATGACTCCTCGAAAGCAAGATCTCGATCCAGCCTCGTACGCGAGCTTGATCCGTCGGATCGAGGAGCACTCGGGCCTGTATTTTCCACCCGCACGACTCCCGCAGATCGTCGCGGGGACGGAGCGCGCGATGCGCAAGGCAGGCGCGCCCGAGCTCGACGATTACCTGACGCGGCTCGAGCGTGGTCGCCTCCCGATCTCCGACTTGATCGACGAGTTGACGGTCGGCGAGACGTACTTCTTCCGCGAGCCCGACCAGTTCGCCTTCCTGGGGCAGGTCGTCCTCCCCGAGATCGCGCAGCGCAAGGAGGACCGTTCGCCGGTGAGAATATGGAGCGCCGGCTGCGCCTCGGGTGAGGAAGCGTACTCGCTGGCGATCCTGCTCGAGGAGATCGGTCTCGGGGATCGCGGTCACGTCCTCGGTACGGACATCTCGCGACACGCACTGACAGCGGCGGCGCGAGCAGAGTACGGGAGCTGGTCGCTCCGCGGGCCTGATGCGTTCCGCGCGCGCCGCTACCTCACCGGGATGGGCAACGCGCTCAGCCTCGACCCTGAGATCCGAAGTCGGGTCGCGTTCCAGCCTCTGAACCTCGCTCGCGACGTCTTCCCTTCTCGGGAGCAAGGGATCGGCGACTTCGATCTGATCCTCTGCCGGAACGTGCTCATCTACTTCGACGCGGCGACCATCGCGCACGTCGCGGCTGCCCTCTACCGCTCGCTCGCAGACGACGGGTGGCTCGTCCTGGCGTCTTCGGATCCCCCGCTCGCCCAGCTCGCTCCGTTTCGAACGGTCGTGACCGAGCGAGGCGTGTTCTACCGCCGGCGCGAGACGGCGACGCGCGATCACGCCCCGCGGGCAAGCCAGCACTCTCCTTCGAACGTCGCGCCGCCTCGCGTGACGCCTCCGCCTGTCGTGACGCCTCGCCATCAAGCTCGTGCGAGACCTGCCTCGCCACGCGCCGGCGGAACACGTGCCGACACGGGCGACCTGGCGAAAGCCGAGGAGGCGGCCAAGGTCGCCGTTCACCAAGCGCCTCTGAGCCCCGAAGCGCACTACCTGTATGCTCTCGTCCAGATGGAGCTCCGTCACGATGCCGAGGCGGCCGTCGCGCTTCGCCGCGCGCTCTACCTCGATCCCGAGCTCGTCATGGCCCATCTCGCCATCGGAATGGTGAAACGACGTTCGGGAGACATCCGCGGCGCGCGCCGATCGTTTGGAACTGTCCGTCGCCTCTGCGGCGCGATGCCGAAGGCCGAGCCCGTCCCGCTGGGCGACGGAGCGTGCGCGGGCCACGTCGACGCAGTCGCCGCGACCCAGGACGCGGGCCTGCCGCCTCCTTCGAGCAGCAAGCATCGTGGCTACTAGCTCGCCCCGAGCCCCAGGCGTCGATTGGAGCGACGCCCACGGCCGGCTCGCTCGTGCGGGCGAAGCGATCGCCAGGTTGCTCGAGCCCGACGCGGATACGGCACGGCGGCTCATGGACGAGCGCGCCAAGCAGCTCGCCCGCCCGCTCGCACGAGCCGTGAGCCGTGGGGAGTCTCTCGACCTCGCGTGTTTTTCCGCGGGCGGCGAGGAGCTCGCCATCGAGACGCGCTACGTGATCAAGGTGGCGAGCCTACCCGCCATCGAACCCATCCCTTGGCTCTCCTCGGTCTTCCTCGGCGTTCTGAACCACCAGGGCTCCGTGCTACCCGTCGTCGATGTCCACGCGTTGCTCTCGGGCGCCGCGAGCTCGGAGCGGCACGAGCAGATGCTCGTCCTCGGCGATGGTCAGCCGGAATTCGTGATCGTGATCACGAGCGCCGAGGAAGTGATCCGTATCGACGCCGAGGAGATCGCTGCTCCTGAAGCGATCGAGCAGGCTTCCTTCGTGAGAGGCATCCTCGGTGGCCGTCGGTTGGTCCTCCGAGGAGATGCGCTCATGCGCGATCCACGATTGTTCTCGGCCGGAGATAGCCATGCGACTGACGATAAGTAAACGCATCACCCTCGGCTTCGGGCTCGCGCTCCTCCTCTTGTTGGCTCTCTCGGTTGCGTCGTACCGGAGCACGCGGAGCTTCCAGGAGACGGGGGATCAACGACAGCGCTCGTATCAGGTCCTCCTGAAGCTCGAGAAGCTGATGGACCATCTGGTCGACGCCGAAACTTGGCAACGGGGCTACATCATCACGGGCGCCGAGAGCTATCTCGAACCCTATCGGACCGCGACCAGGCGGGTCGATGGTGCGTTCCGCGAGCTGCAGACGCTCACGGTGGAGAACCCTGCGCAACAGGTCCGCGTGAACCGGCTCGATTCCCTCATCAAAGCCAAGCTCGACGAGCTCGCGGCGACGAGCTCGGTGCGCAAGGAGAAGGGCTTCGACGAGGCGCAAAAGGCTATCCTGAGCGATCGCGGCAAGCGGCTCATGGACGAGACGAGGCAGGTGCTCGCCGAGATCGACGCCGAGGAGGAGGGCCTCTTGAAGGAGAGGCGGCAGAAGATGACCGAGGGGGCCGAAGCGCTCATCAATACGTTGACGTTCGGCAGCGGCCTTGCCCTTCTCCTCGTCGCCGTCGGGAGCGTCATCGTCGCGCGGAGCGTCACGCGCCCCCTCGCAGCCCTCGTCGAGGGGGCGGACAAGATCGGCGCCGGGGAGCACGATCACCGCATCGCGATCCGCGGCGACGACGAGGCGACCGAGCTCGCCGTCGCGTTCAATCGCATGGCCGATCGGCGCCAGAAGGCCGACGCGCAGATCACCGCCCAAGCGGCCGGACGCGAACGAGTCCTCGAGGCGGTGACCGAGAGCGTCCTGAAGCTCAGCGCGGCATCCCAGGAGCTGCTCGCGGGGGCGACGCAGCAGGCTTCGGGGATGCAGCAGCAGACGGCGGCTGTGACCGAGACCGTCACGGTCGTCGACGAGGTCGCGCACACGTCGAACCAGGCCGCCGAGCGGGCCCGGGCCGTCGCCGCCTCCGCGCGGCGCTCCGAGGAGGTCGGCCGCGTCGGGCGCAAGGCGGTCGAGGAGGTCGTCGGCGTGATCAACACCGCGAGCGAACAAGCCAGCTCGGTAGCCGTGAACATCACGTCACTCGCGGAGAAGACGCAGGCGATTGGCGAGATCGTCGCGCTCATCACGGACATCGCCGAGCAGACGAACCTCCTCGCGCTCAACGCGGCCATCGAGGCTTCGCGCGCCGGTGAGCATGGGCGGGGGTTCTCGGTCGTCGCCTCGGAGGTCAAGGTGCTCGCAGACGAGTCGAAGAAGGCGACGCAGCGCGTGCGGCAGATCCTGGGAGACATCCAGAAGACGGCCAACACGGCCGTCCTCTCCACCGAGGAGGCAACGCGGAGCATGAACCTCGCGACGAAGGCCGCGGCCGGCGCCGGCGAAGCGATTCAGGCGCTCGACATGGTCGTCGCGGAGGTCGCCGAGGCTGCCGTGCAGATCTCCGCCTCCGCAGGACAACAGGCCACGGGCCTGACCCAGATCCACCAGGCCATGCGCGACATCAGCCAGGTGAGCACGCAGAACCTCGCCGCGACCCACCAGGCCCAGCGCGCGGCGACGGATCTCACGGCGCTCGGCGAGAAGCTCAAGTCCTTGCTTGCGACGTCGTGACCGATGAATCGAGAGAAGCTCGCAGCAGAGCTCCTCGCCACATTCGTGGAGGAGCTCGAGATCCATGTGGCCTCGCTCAATCGCGATCTCCTCGCGCTCGAAGAGGCCGTTGCAAGCGGCAAGGATGAAGACGAGCTGCTCCACTCGCTTTTCCGGACGACGCATACCGTCAAGGGCTCCTCGCGCGCGGCCGGCGCGATCCTGATCGAGCAAGCGAGCCATCGGATCGAGGATGTCCTCGCGCTCCTCCGCGAGAAGAAGCTTCCCCTCTCGCCGGCGCTCTTCGAGCTGCTCTTCGGTGTCACGGACGCCATCGCGGACGCCGGTGAGCGCCTGCGCAGGTCCGAGGGCCTCGACGCCGCGCCTCTCGAGAAACTGGTGACGCGCCTCGCCGAGGTCACGGGCTCGCTCGCGACAGAGGGTGCCCTGCCGCCTCCGTCCGCGTCGCCTCCGGTGCCGAGCGCTGGCGGCCCTCTCTCGGGCGGCTCGGGCGGGCAGGGGGTGCGGATTGGTACGGAGAAGCTCGACGATCTGGTCGCAGGCATCGGCGAGCTCTCGGTGTTGCAAGCGCGCCTCTCAGAGCGCGAAGAGGAGCTCGAGGCGCTTCTCTCGCTCGCCGCCGTCCAGAAAGACAATGAGGGGTCCGCGCCGGCGGCGCGGGTGAGAGCGGCGCGGCTCGTGCGTGCCGTCGAGCGGTTCAGCTCGCAGTATAAGGAAGACCGGCGGAAGATCGCGACGGCGGTGGCATCGCTCGATGCCGACATCAAGCGCGTGCGTATGGTGCCCTTCGCCGAGGGTTGCCACGGTCTCGATCGTATCGTTCGGGACCTCGCCTCCGCGGCCTCGAAGGAGGTCGGTCTCGTCATCCGCGGCGGCGACGTCGAGCTCGATCGCGCGGTTCTCGACGGCCTCCGTGATCCGCTGATGCACCTCGTCCGAAATGCCGTGGACCACGCGATCGAGCTACCCGAAGAGCGTACCGCGAGCGGTAAATCTCCGCGCGGTCAGATCATCGTCTCCGCTTCGCTTCGAGGCGGAGACATCCTGGTCAGCGTCGAAGACGACGGCCGCGGTCTCGATCTCGACGCGGTGCGCGCGCAGCTCCGGCGTCGAAAGCTACCCGAGCCCGCGCGTGACGACGACCTCGCGCGGAGCATCTTCCTCGCCGGCTTCTCGACGGCGCGGCTCATCACCGACGTCTCCGGACGCGGCGTCGGGCTCGACGTGGTGAAGAAGCGGATCGAAGCGATGCGGGGCGTCGTCGATCTCTCGTTTCGCCCCGGCGAGGGGACGCGCTTCTCCGTCGTCGTGCCGCTGACGCTCACGACCATCCGCGGGCTCCTCGTCCGTGCCGGGGGCCAGACGTTCGTGCTCCCTGTGACGTCGGTGAAGGAGCTCCTTCGCATCGCGCCGGAGGCCCTCCGTTCGATGGGAGGCACCGAGACCCTCGCCCTGCGAGGTGAAGCCGTACCGATCGTGGCCCTGGCCGCCGCCGTCGGACGGCCAGCCGAGCCATTCTTCACCCACGCCTACGGCGTGGACCCCTCAATGCTCACGTCCGGCAAGGCTGCGGTCGTCATCGTGAGCTCCGAGGGGTGCGACGTGGGCCTCGTGGTAGACGAGCTGATGGATGAGCGCCAGATCGTCGTGAAGAGCCTTGGGCCGCGGCTCCGCTCGGCCACGCACCTCTCCGGCGCGACGGTCCTCCCCAGCGGGCGCCTCGCACTGATCCTGAGCACGGCGGAGGTGGTCGCGCGCGCGCGAAGCCACAAGGGTACGAGCCTCCGCGCATCGGCCGATACCGGAAAGACCGCGAAAAAGTACAAGGTCCTCCTGGTCGACGACTCGATCACGACCCGAGCTCTCGAGAGGAGCATCCTCGAAGCCGGCGGCTATAGTGTCGTCGTGGCGTTCGACGGAGCCGAGGGCTGGCGACTCCTGCAAGAGCAGGCGATCGACGTGGTCGTGTCCGACGTCGAGATGCCTCGGATGGATGGGTTCGCGCTTACGGAAGCCATCCGGAATACCCCTCGCTTTCGTGATCTGCCGGTGGTCCTCGTCACCGGCCGCGCGAGCCCGGCCGACAGGGCGAGAGGCCTGGAGGTCGGCGCGAACGCCTACCTGGTCAAGAGTGACTTCGATCAGCAGCACCTCCTCGAGACGCTCGCCCAGCTCCTATGAAGACCTCCGCCCTCATCCGCGTCCTCGTCGCCGAAGACTCCCCCACCGCTCGCGCGCTCCTCGTCGGCATGCTCTCTTCCGCGAGCGGCCTCGAGGTGATCGGCGAGGCGACCAACGGCATCGACGCGGTCGAGATGACGAAGCGCCTCAGGCCCGACGTCGTCACGATGGACATCCAGATGCCGGGGCTCGACGGCTTCGAGGCCACCAAGCGGATCATGATCGAGGCCCCCACGCCGATCGTCATCATCTCGAGCTTGGACGTGAAGAGCGTCGAGTTCTCGATGGAGGCCCTGCGCGCGGGCGCGCTTGCCGTCCTGCCCAAGCCCGTGGGGCCGACGTCGGGCGACTTCGGACAGGTGAGTCGCTACCTCGCGGCGACCGTTCGCTCGATGTCCCAGGTCAAGCTCGTTCAGCGCTCCCGCGACACCGCGCGGCACAAAGCCTACGGATCGGCGGCCACTCCGGCGATCGCCGCTTCCCCTGGGGCGATGTTGACGCCCCCGACGGCTCCGAAGGTCATCGCGATCGCAGCGTCGACCGGAGGGCCGGCGGCGTGTCACAAGATCTTCGGCGAGCTGCCCGCCGACTTCCCTGTCCCCATCCTGCTCGTGCAACACATCGCGCTCGGGTTCGCGGAGGGCTTCGCCAAGTGGCTCGACGGCAGCTCAGCGCTCCGCGTGAAGATCGCACGCGCCGGCGAGCCGATCCGACGCGGCACGGCGTACCTCGCACCCGACGATCAGCACCTCGGCGTCTCCGAGCGTTCGACCGTCATCCTGTCGACCGCGCCTCCGGTCGGAAGCTTCCGGCCTTCGGGGAGCTTCCTCTTCGAGTCGGTGGCACGCGTCTTCGGCGCCGCCGCGATGGGCGTCATCTTGACAGGAATGGGCAGCGACGGCGTGGACGGCCTCAGGACCATCAAGGAGGTCGGCGGCCGGATCATTGCGCAGGACGAGGCAAGCTCCGAGATCTTCGGCATGCCCGGAGCGGCGGTCGCGGCCGGACTCGCGGACATGGTCCTGCCGCTCGGTGGTATTGCCGCCCAGCTCCGACGGATGGCCAGCTCGGGCTCTTCCGTGGATTGAAGCGGGCGCAGCTCAAACGACGACCTCCACGGCTCCTGCGAGGCTCGCGACGAGGTCCACGAGCGCCGTCGGGTCGACGGGCTTGGGAAGAAACGTCGTAAACCCCTCCGCCAGGGCGCGCCGGCCATGCTCGGGGCCCGAAAAGCCGCTCACCGCAATGGCTGGGACGCGACTGCAATCGGACGCGAGGGCCCTGACCTTGCGGATGAGCGCATAACCGTCCTCGTCAGGGAGGCCGATGTCGCTCACGAGAACGTGTACAGGGTTCGTCGTCAGCGCCGCGAGGGCAGAGCTCACGGAGTCCGTGGCGATGACCGCCGCGCCGCAGCTTTCGAGAATCTCGGTGGTGAGCTCGCGCAAATCGGCATTGTCGTCCACGAAGAGAATGCTGAGCCCGTCGAGCCGCCGCGCGCCGAGGCGAGGCTTCACCTCGGCTTCCGTGCCGCTACACCACTCGGGCTTGGTCACGTCGGTGCTCGAGAGGTGCACGGGGAGGCTCACCCGGAAGGTCGCGCCGAGCCCCGGCCCGGCGCTCTCGGCCGTGACGTGTCCCCCGTGCAGCTCCACGAGGTGACGCACGATCCCGAGGCCGAGGCCGAGCCCCGGGTGCGAGCGCGTGCTCGTGTTGTCGGCTTGCCTGAAGCGATCGAACGCGTAGGGCAAGAAATCGAGAGGGATCCCGGCGCCGGAGTCCGTGACCGTGAGCTCCAACGTCTGGTCGGCGCGAGCGACGAGCACGCCGACGTGACCACCCTTCGGTGTGAACTTCACGGCGTTCGTAACGAGGTTCGAGACGATCTGATGAAGGCGCGTCGGATCGGCAGAGATCTCCGTCGCCGGAGCCGCGGAGACGAAGTCGAGCACGACGCCCTTCGCGTCCGCGGCGGGACGCACGCCGTCGACGGCCGCGCTCATCGCGGCGATCCCGTCGATCCTCTGCGGGGTGAGCCGCAGCTTGCCGCTGATGATGCTCGAGACGTCGAGCAGGTCCTCGATGAGCCCCGACTGGAGGATCGCGTTCCGCTCGATGGTCTCGAGCGCGAGCTCGGCACGCTCGGGCTCGAGGAGCTTCGAGCGGAGCATGCGCGCCCAGCCGATGATGGCGCTGAGCGGCGTCCGAAGCTCGTGGGAAAGGTTCGCGAGGAACTCGTCCTTCATGCGGCTCGCCGCCTCGGCGGCTTGCTCGGTGTGCTTCTGAGCTTCGATGTCCGTCGCGGTCACGATCCACCCGTCGATGGCGCCGTGCTCGTTTCTTTCCGCGACCCCGCGCGCGAGATGCCATCGGTGCGCTCCGTCGGCGTTTCGTCGCAAGCGCACTTGCGATTCGAATGCCGCGCCCGTGGCGAGCGCGGACTTCCACGTCGCCGTCGCGACGGCGACGTCGTCCGGATGAAGGCTGAGCGCATCCACGAAGGGGTTGGTCTTGTCGCTGGAAAGCCACGAGTACGCGGACCCCGCGCGATTGACGTAGCGGACCGTCCCGTCCGCGTGGGTCGCACAGACGATCAGCGGCATCGAGTCGGTGAGGCCCTGATAGCGCTGCTCGTTGCGCCGCTCCCGCGCGGCTGTCTCGCTCTGGTGAAGCAGCTTCGTCTGGTCCTTGATGGTCTCGCCCCTCGTGTAGAGCTCGACGAAGACGGCGACCTTGGCCTTCAAGATGGCCGGGTCGAACGGCTTGAGGATGTAATCGAGCGCGCCGCACTCGTATCCCTTGAAGACGTGCACGGCCTCGCGGCTGAGCGCCGTGATGAAGACGACGGGGATCTCGGCGGTGCGCGGGCGCCCCTTCATCGCCAACGCCGTCTCGAAGCCGTCCATGGTCGGCATCTGCACGTCGAGCAGGACGAGAGCGAAGTCCTCTTTCAGGAGGTGCCGCAGCGCCTCCGCCCCAGAGCTCGCCCGTACGAGGCGGAGCTTTAGCGGCGCGAGGACCGCCTCGAGCGCCAGGAGGTTCGCCGGGGAATCGTCGACGAGGAGGATGCTGGGGATCCCGACGTCAGCGGCCGCGCTCCGATCGCCCGAGAGCCCGTGAGCCGACATCATCGGAGCATCCACATGTTGATGAGGTCGAAGAGCTTGTCGGAATCGACCGGCTTTGGCAGGTAGCCCGAAGCGCCCGCAGCGAGGCACTTCTCGCGGTCCTCCTCGAGCGCCTTGGCCGTAACGGCGACGATCGGAAGGGAACGGTACTTCGCGTCGGCGCGGATCGCCTTCATCGTCTCATAGCCGTCCATGTCGGGCATCATCACGTCCATGAGCACCATGTCGGTCTCCGGGTGCGCCCCGAGCTCATCGATGGCGGCTCGCCCGTTCTCGGCGAAGACGACGCGCGCGCCGCGCTGTTCGAGCAGGCTCGTCATCGCAAAGATGTTTCGGATGTCGTCGTCGACGACGAGCACGGTCTTCCCTGCGAGCGACGTCGGAAGCCGGTCGGCAGCCTCGTCGCGGAGGGCCGGCCGTGCCCGCTTGGACGCGCCGACGCGATGGGGTTCGACGCGATGGAGAAAGAGGCTCGTGTCCTGCATCAGCCGCTCGACCGAGTGCTGCTGGCCCTTCGTGACGACCGACTGGGCGTATTTCTTGAGCCTCGTCTCCTCGGCTTCGCTGAGGTCCTTGCTCGTGTAGACGACGATGGGCAGATCCTGAAACCGCGTCTGGGTCTTCACGTTTTCGATGAGCGCGACGCCCTCCATATCCGGGAGGATGAGGTCGACGACCACGCAATCGTAGGATCTCTTCTCGAGCGCCTGAAGCGCCTCCTGCCCGTTCGCGACGACGGTGACCTCCACGTCACCATCTTCCAGCAGCATCTTCGCGGTCGAATCGGAGTCCAGCGTGTCGTCCTCCACGAGGAGGAGGACCTTGACGGCGCGATCGAGAAAGCCCGAGATGTGCACGAACGCGCCCTCGATGGCGTCCTTGCTGACGGGCTTTTCGAGGTAGGCGAACGCTCCAAGGGCGGCTCCGCGCTGGCTTCGCTCGCCGATGGTGATCACGTGCACGGGGATGTGACGCGTCCGCGGGTTGCGCTTGAGACGATCGAGAACGCTCCATCCGTCGACCACCGGCAGGCGGATGTCGAGCGTGATGGCGTCGGGCTGCAGCTCGTTCGCGAGCGCAAGCCCCGTGTCGCCGCGCGTCGCGACCACGGCCTTGAAGTGATTCTCCCGCGCGATGTTGACCATGATC